>Ga0209558_1001603_pt1 | contig 16192 bp, 15 predicted proteins | sample SaaInlV_150m_DNA_3_FD_184674 | JGI IMG/M metagenome (GOLD analysis project Ga0209558, IMG submission 184674) | Marine microbial communities from expanding oxygen minimum zones in the Saanich Inlet - Saanich Inlet SI074_LV_120m_DNA (SPAdes) (version 2) | ecosystem: Environmental > Aquatic >...
AACTGGGGGCGATTCAGTCCACTTCTGAGAGACACTCGCGGCCAACTGATTCTTTTAACCTTGTCCTTTTAAAGCCCCGCTCAAACGGGGCTTTTCTTTTATGTGACCCCCATCACATCTACCCCGTCCTTAAGCCTCACAAGGTGATAAGGAACACATCCTTGATCGTGGTATTGCATAACAATGGCTGCACTGGAATTGACCAGCCAAATACATATTCAAGGAGGCAGACATGAACGTACAACACAACGAAATGACAATGGACGAGATGGATCAGGTAAATGGCGGAGTGGTACTACTAGTAATAGTGGCATTAAAACCTAGCACTGCAAGAAAAGGCAACAGCACCCATTGGAGTGAAATTTGTGATGTAGGTGCCTCTTTGCGACAAGCCCCAACAAACCCCAGATAAATACCCTCAGCGGCTAACAAGCCTTTGATCTCATCAGGATAGACAGCCCCGCTCACACGGGGCTTTTCTTTCCCTATCCGGGTCTGTTACCCAATCCTCCGTCCTGAAATGTGATCCCATCACACTCCTAGTTGAGCCACCACCACGACAGGCGTATGCTTGTAGTTGGGGGTAGAGGTTGTCGCATTCATAGGAGAACGACTATGAGTAAAGAGAATCTAAACCAATTCATTCAGAAAGTGACAGACAGTGAAGAACTACAGGCGAAGATAGGTGACGAGATAGATGCCGAAGCGCTGATTGCCCTTGGCGCTGAATGTGGTTGTGAGTTCACCGCAGAGGAGTTGCAAGATTCGGCAGGACTAAGTGACGAAGAACTGGTTGATGTCGCGGGGGGCTGCTTGCTATGTCGTGCTGCCATTATTGCGGAATATCGCACGAGTGTCTGCAACTGATTATCAGAGCAACGCTGCCAGATTCCCCTCCCCAAATTTGAGAGATGCTGAGGGTACAATGCTCCTGATTCACCCCGTCCAATGCTGAGGACAACACGATGAGCAACTTCGAATCCTTCCGTGATGCTGTTCTTGAGGATGAAGACTTACAAGAGCAGGTTATATCCATCGTCAATACCGCAACCGCCAATGGTTCAGGTCTGGGTGACGGCATTGCTACCCTTGCCAAGACCCACGGATACACAGTTACCTCAGACGAGGTCTACGCCCATACAGACTTCCTTGGACAAGATGGCGGCCTTACTGACTTTGAGTTGGAGATGTTTAGCGGGGGTGGTAAGGGTGGCGGGGACAGTTAACCCCATTCATCCCCACCCCAATTCTGACAGGTGATAACCAATGAGCGACCGAACCAGGCAGATACTCATAATATTCTTCGTAGTTGTTGCTGTACTGGTTGGACTTTACTACTGGGCGTCACCTTACGAGAACTGTTATAGGAAGGCGATGGATAGTGGTGCGACTCGGCTTGCCTCAATCAACGTGTGCCGTATGCGTTCGACCTGGTGATGTAGGGTGATGTTCCAGATTCCCCGCCGGTAGGTGGATGGGATATATAAATTAATACATGCCGCCAAAGGGGGTGGGGTGGGGTCTGCCAGGGGACAATTCGACTCTCTTGGTTGGACCTTAAGGTTTGGCAGACAGGGAAGATATATGTGGACGGTTCCTGACATTCTTTTGACCCTATTCGGCGTGGTTCTTATGGTCACGCCTCTGGCTCTTTGGGTGGCGTGGACAACAGCAATATTTACTGGTGTACTTGTCGCTGCCTTGTTATCCCTGGTCGGAGCAGTGATCATCACGAGAAGCCAAGGCTAAGCCGAGATTCTGCTGCTGGGATACCTCGACCCTTCATCTGGAAAGGTTGGCATCCTTGCGGTGGTGGGAACAGTTAACTCCGTCATTCATCCCAACCGCCTCACCAAATCCTCCGCCCTTAGATGCGTATAACGCCTCTCTACGCAACGGCGTGTACCTTACCTACGCTGACTCCTATCTAACCTCTTATGTGATCCATATCACATTTCCCAGTTGAGCCACCACCACGACAGGCGTATGCTTTCAGGTGTAACAACAGGAGACAGCCATGAGTAAAGAAAACCTAGACCAATTCATTCAAAAAGTCACAGACAGTGAAGAACTCCAAGCCCGGATTGGTGAAGAGATCGATCCCGATTCGCTGATTGCACTCGGTGCAGAGCATGGTTGTGAGTTCACTGCTGATGATTTAACGGCAGGTGCTGAGTTAAGTGACGAAGAGTTGGATGGAGTGGCGGGAGGGGCTCTGACCGTCTTTACCAATGTGGCTTCGTTTAAACTAGATGGGACTAAATACCGGATTGGGACCAAACACGCTCCCGGCACTGCCAAGTACACGAAAGTAGAGTGGACTTAGTTAAAGCCTGCATCAACAACCTGACCCTCCTGCTGGTCGTCAACCGGCAGTGAGGGTGTTTAGGTTATCCCGGTGTTTGAAAGCCTAGGGTTTGTCTACCTGTTGATGGAGCACCGTTCGGCCAATTGAACCTACCAGACATAGCAGAAAAAGCAGAAACCTTTACGGTGTTAGTGGGATGTTGGGAATAGGGTGGTGATTATCTGAATCTTCGACTAGAGTCGGGCAATACCCGCAATTGGCCCTCATGCAGAGGCTGGTAGATGCTTATAGGCCAACCAGAAATGTAGGGTACAAGACTATGGTATATCGGCAATCTTGTAACAGCAACCCCTGTTATATCAGACACTTACATGCACGTTTCGGTAGAGCCCTCAGCCTCCATTTCCTAAAAATCTCGTACTCCCGATTTATCGCAATCCTTTTCTGATAGGTTGCAGGATCGCTGCCGGATAACAGGTTGAGTTCTTCTCGTTGCCCCGTTGTCTTGTTGTGCTGTAGGTGCATCCTGGGCCATAACTTGCCAATTTCATACGTCGCGGTGGCTAGGGGTCGCTCACAGGTACTCGCGCACTCTAATTTACCGAGTTCCTATTATGGGTTTTATTTGGTGCGGGATTGACCGATCAATTTGGAGGGCCTTCGATACTGGTAATTTTGGCCTAGGCCCTGTATAGTCGCGCCTCCTCCGATTAAGGAGGCATTTCGTTTCTGACCTTTCGATGAGTTTTTATCGTCGCCTGTGCTCTGGTTAGCAACGTTCCATGGTCTAAAAGGCAACACGCCCGCCATGGTCTGGATCAGCCAGAACAAGTGAGCGCCCAGAACGGCCCCTCACGCCTAATCCCTTTTTACACTTACCCGGCGCGCAGGCCGATTGGAACTTATTGTGCTATTTGAAGAACTAAAACTCGATTCTCGTTTACTCGACGCTGTAAAAAAATCTGGCTTTACCGAGCCTACCGATATTCAGCGCGAAGCAATCCCGGTGGTACTCTCCGGGGAAGACCTGATGGCATCGGCCCAGACAGGCACCGGCAAAACCGCCGCATTTGTACTACCGGCGCTACAGCACCTTCTAAAACCCTCAAAGAAATCCGGCATCGGCCCGCGGGTGTTGGTTTTAACTCCAACCCGTGAACTCGCTATGCAGATCAACGAGGATATTCGTCAGTTCAGCCGGTTTTCCAAAGTCACGACTGGCTCGATAGTTGGAGGCATGTCCTACGCGCCTCAACTCAGAATGCTTCGAAATCGTTTGGATCTTCTGGTCGCAACTCCGGGACGATTGATGGATCACATGGAGCAAGGCAAAGTGGATTTTTCACGCCTTGAGATGTTAGTGCTCGATGAAGCTGATCGAATGCTGGATATGGGATTTATTGATGCGGTCAAGAATATTGCTGCGAAGATGCCCGCGACGCGCCAGACGCTTTTATTTTCCGCAACGCTTGAAGGCCCCGTGCTCAAAGTAGCTAACCAGCTACTTAGAAAACCACAACGCATTGCTTTAGCGGCCAATAATGAAAGCCATAAATCGATTCAACAACACATTCATCATGCGGACAGCAAAGCTCACAAGCAAGAGTTGCTGGAACACCACTTGAACGATGGACAACTAACCAAGGCTCTGATTTTTACTGCTACCAAACGTGGCGCCGATCAACTGGCAAAGGTTTTGCGATCAAAAGATCACAAAAGTGCCGCACTGCACGGTGATATGAGTCAAAACAAACGCCGCCAGACCGTTGAGAATCTTAAAAAAGGGCGGGTAGAGATGTTGGTAGCCACGGACGTTGCAGCTCGCGGGCTTGATATTAAAGATATCAGCCATGTAATTAATTTCGATTTACCGATGGTCGCTGAGGACTATATTCATCGAATTGGTCGAACGGGCCGGGCAGGCGCCACCGGTTGTGCGATCTCCCTTGTGGGATCTTCGGATTGGCCCAAGTTGGGTCAGATCGAAAGACTGACGGGCCAGAAGATCAAACGCGAAGTGATTGAAGGCCTTGAGCCGACAGCCTCCGAACCCAAAAACAAGCATGGCAACAAGCCTCGGCCCAACTCCAAGCGCAAGTTCAGCCGGAGCTTTAAATCCGAGAGCCCAAGTAAGCCGGGTCATTGGAGAAAGCGATCTGCAGGACCTAAGCGAGCAAAGCAACAGCGAGTAAAAAAGGCGGCTTGAGTAGTCGAGACTCGAGACCCTTAGGGAATTTTTGAGATTGTGACCTCGGTGCCATGCGCCGAGGAGCTCTCTCCCATATCGGTCTTTGTGGGCGCTTGTAAAATGTTTACGTTGGCCGCTCGGGGCTCTGTTTTAAGCCAGCGACTCTTGTAACTGAGTAGCGCTCCGGGTGTGATCGCATCGGAGAGCTTAGCAGTAAGATCCAGCTCTCCCAACTCGTTAGAAAGGCGGACACGGTCGCCATCGCGGATGTTAAACGCGCCGGCTGTCTCCGGGTGAATAACCACAAGCGCCGGACCGAGTTGTTTTTGGATTCTGGGGTCGTTGCCAAAGCTGGAATTCATCAGCCATTTGTCTGCGGGTGAAAGTAGCCGAAGTTTACCGTGCGCAGGCGCAGAGTCGATGCGCGGCTGCGGTAGACGTGGATGACCATCTGCTTCTGCACGCTCGCTAGCGAGTTCAATCTTTCCACTCGGGGTAGGGAATTCTCCTTCGGACCAGAGAATTAAAGGCTCGACACTAATATGGGCCCAGCCGCGTTCGGCGAAGTCCGGCCACGCATCCATGATGCCTGCCGCTTTAAGGGTCGAACCTAGAATTGCGTGATCGTCTTCATAAAGGGTCGGGTCGTCTAAGTCCATAGCCTTTGCTAGTTTTCGAAATATCTCCTGATTGGGCAAAGATTCGCCCAAAGGTTCCTGACACTTAACCTGGGCGGCAACGGTGAGATAAAAATACGAGGCACAAAGATCATCAAACTCGAGGAAGCTCGCTGCAGGCAGAACAATATCGGCATACTCGGCCGTGTCGGTCATGAAACAGTCAATCACCACTGTAAAGAGATCTTCGCGGGCCAGGCCCTTGCGGGTCGAAGTCTGATCCGGATTTGATGCAAGCGGATTACAGTTCCACACTAAAAAAGAGCGGATCGCCGAAGAATCCTGTAACAAACTAGGCATATCCATCTGGCTAACAGTATTAGGTTGGCTTTGCGGTTCCGGCTTGCGATAGATAGGTGCCGTACCTACCCGTTCAGCTATAGCGAGAGTATTGTTGAGATAATAAAAGCCCGTGCCGGGCTTACCAATATTGCCGGTCAGGGCCGGTAACATGGCGCAGGCCCGAAACACATTACCCCCTTGCGGCTGGCGCTGAAGCCCTTGTCCCAGCCAGAGCAGCGATGGTCCTTTTGCATAGGAGCGTGCGGCGGCTTCGATCAACGCGGCTGGAACACCGGTTGCTCTTTCACCCCACTGGGGCGTGCACGCTTTGATCAACGGTAGCACTTCCGCGTACCCTTTTACATGAGCGCTCACATACGTTGAATCAACAAGGCCTTCACACTGGATAACGTGGGCAATTGAGTAGGCAAGAGCGGCGTCGGTGCCGGGCCGTAGTTGCAGGTGCAGATCAGCTGCAGCGGCCGTTTCGGTCCTTACAGGGTCGATGACGATAACTTTCGCGCTCTGGCTATACAGCCAGTTCTGGTTTACATGGGGTCCGCAATGTGACGGGTTGGCCCCCCAAACCATTATGCAGGCACTGTCTTTTGCTGTCCGAGGATCAAAGCCTGTCACGGAATCTCCGAAAACGTAGTTCAGAGCCGTGTGCCCCGCGGCATTACAAACCGTATCTGGGTCAACCTCGGTTGCACCAAGGTGGGTAAAAAAACGGCTTGGGAAGCTCCCGGCAATCACCGAGCAGGTCCCGGTGTAATGAGTATGGTAAATCCGGTCAGGGCCGTACTGGCGGGCCGTGTTGGTTAACTGTTCCGCTATTTCCTTGATCGCGAGATCCCAGGAAATTCGTTTGAACTTGCCTGAGCCTTTAGGCCCGATACGTTTTAGGGGGTATAGCAAGCGTGTGGTTTCATCAAGCCATACGCCGTTATAACCAATGGCGCATTTAGGGCAGAGCGCTCCTCGGTTAGACGGGTGCTCTGGGTTCCCTTTCACCTTAATGACTTTCCCATCCTCTTGGTCTACTAAGATGCCGCAACCGTCGTAGCAGTCCCTGGGGCAGGTTGTTTTAATCAAACTTGAATTGGTTGTCATTGCATGTCAAATGATCGCAAGATATTCTCGATTCGGCTGTGGAGTTAATCAGAAAGCAGGATCATAAAGCAGCAATCGACGTTAGTAAAACCACGATGTTTTTTGTCTGATGCCGTGCGTTGAATGAAATGTATTAAAGATTATGGTCCTCCAATACACCCTTAGATGTTTTATATAATCTAGTAGACATTGCCTGACCCAGCCAGACGGCCAGAGCAAGCGCCCATAGGGCGCGTCAACCCTGAGACGCGAATCGGTAATCAAAATGTTGTCGCCAGACAGGTTAGAATTCACCCATGAATCTGAAGCGACGCTCCATATTGGGATCTGTTTTTTAGAATTTGTCACAACTAAAACCAATATACCGACAGACATTCGTCTAACTACGCTACAAACACTGCTATTACAGTGCCGATAGATTGCCCGGGTGGCGAAACTGGTAGACGCAAGGGACTTAAAATCCCTCGGCCTTACGGCTGTGCCGGTTCGACTCCGGCCCCGGGCACCAACCTTGACCTCGAACGGGCGAGTTAGCCCGGGATCTTTGGACACCGTTCGATGTTTTGGTTTGCGCGCTTAATCCCAATCGCAACCCTGGTGCTCTGCTTGCCAGGCCAGAGCCAATCTAGTGAGGGGATAGCTTTTATGAGGTTCGCAGGCGACTCGGAATGGGGCTATTCTGTAGTTCCCGACCCAACGGGACTGGGACCGACCGAGATGGTGGAGCGATTCGAATTGCGCCCTGGCGACTGCACCTCTGTGCCTCCTTATGACGACTGCTCATTAGGGGCTGAAAGAGCAGAGCGGGCTCAAGCCCGCCGCCCGAGCGAGGCAGTCTCGGGGCCCCAGTGGTACCGCTGGAACATTTTTTTCCCGGAAGATTTCATCAATACCTACCCGGCCAAAACCCGGCACGGGCAGTTTATTGACCATGGAAAACAAGATCCAGCGTGGGCTCTGGAGGTCGGCAGTACTGGCGTCCTGTGGCTGGGAGCTCGACTTATTGAAGAAGCGCTTTATTTTTCGTTGATCGACGAAAATGAGCTTCGCGGCAAATGGCATGAGATTATCGTTCACGCCGTTTGGAGTTCCGATGAGGGTGAGATCGAAGTGTGGACAAATGGTCAAAAAAAGGCGTCTTATCGAGGACCTACCTGTGTTCGGTGTCGGGTTTTCTTCAGTTATGGCGTACACCGGATCGGTGTCTCTGTTTTTCAAAAAAAGTTCCCGGGCAGCGCTCTTCCAGTCCAGGTTGTGTTTTATACGGAACCGGAATCAGCATGGGTTGACCCTCACTGGATCACACCAGAACCCGATACCGAACCGGAAACAGAGTCCGAAAACTTTCAAAAGGCAGTCGAGCCTGGTAGTGGCAGCGCTAGCTCGGCAGTGGAGCCCATGGTCGTTTCCGGCGAGGTAGAAACCAGCCTTGACCAAACAACGGTATCGAAGGCTCTGGACGATTCCGAGGTGGGCGAGGCAACAAGTTCGACCGATGACTCTCAAGCAACAGCTCAGAAAGCCGAAACCAATAAAGTGAACGAGGACGATCTTCCGGAGGGGGGCGAGGCGCGTGGCGACAATCAGTAGTTGTGTTAACTCTGGATTTAGGAGTCCTTGATGAAAAAATACTTTATCTCCCCTGGCGATCTTCTGCGGGATTCGTTTTTGCTCGGGCAGAAAATCATCGAGAGCGGATTCCGCCCGGACTTTATTGTGGGTATCTGGCGTGGCGGCACGCCCGTTGGGATCGCAGTCCAGGAACTTCTGGATTATGCCGGCATAGCGACTGACCACGTGGCTATTCGGACATCCTATTACAAAGGTATTGCTGAAACGGCCGAAACGGTTCAGGTTCACGGCCTAGGTTACTTAATTCGTAAAATCAATCGGGACGATTCACTCCTGATCGTCGATGATGTCCTCGATTCTGGGAAGAGTATAGAAGCCGTAATAACGGACCTTAGAGCTCGTTGCCGGCGTAATATGCCCTCGGACCTTAGGGTCGCGACGTGCTGGTATAAACCCACTAAGAACCAGACCGGCAGGATCCCTGACTATTTTGTCCACGAGACTGATCAATGGTTGGTTTTCCCTCACGAGCTGCAAGGGCTGTCCGCGAAGGAGGTCTGCGATGGGAAACCAGGCATTTCGGACATCGTGATGGCCTTAGGCCTTAAGTAGAAATGGTCGGGGCAGGGCGCGTAGCTCAATCAACGAGGCGCAATGCGCGCCTGGGGTAAGGAAACGACAACTTCTACACCACGGTCACCAGCACGGTTTCGCGCCACAACTGTTCCGTTGTGAAACTCCGCAACCAGACGCACGATGTAAAGCCCTAGACCTAGGTGCGTTTTTCGTGCATCCCGGGCTCGGGAGACCATCGGGTCAAAAAGCCTGTCAACAATCTCAACTGGGAGAGTCGCGCCATCGTTTGCAACCGTTAATTCAATACCATCGGCATTCCTTCTCAGGCTGACAACGATTAGCCCTTGGTCTGCTCCGAACTGGACTGCGTTATCGATCAATTTATCGAGCATCTGGGCAAGGCGGTCAGGAACCCCCTCAATAATCATAGGTCCAGCCACACGGGTGGAGACGATCCGATGTTTCGGGTTAACGGCCTGGTATCCCTCAACGCAGCCGTCAATCAAGGCAGCAAGATCAAATCGCTCGTCCTGCTCGCGGCTCAAGGCCTCTTTCAGACTCGCCGCTTCGGTCAGACTTGTGATGATTGAGCGAAGTCGGCCAACGCCATTTCGTGCTCTTTGCAGATGCTTATCATCTGCTAACTCGCGGTGGTGGTACTGAAGATTTTCAAGGGACGAGTTGACAACATTTAGTGGATTGTGGAGTTCGTGCGCGAGAGTGTCAGGTAGTTTCTCCAGGTAGCGAGTGTATTGGCCAAGATTGTGAAGCAGTCCAGAGATACTCCTTGTGAGACTGCCAAGTTCATCACTGGAGCGGGCACCGGGTCGAATTTGATCTTTGAGCAGTCGGCCTTCCGGTGTTGCTGCTTGCTCGGTTTCACGCTGTAATCGCCCTACGCGATAGGTTAATCGAGTCGAAAATACCAAGATCGCCACCGACAAAAAGAGAAAAACCCCCAAAAACAGTAATGTAAAGCGCTGCAGGGTTCGGTATTGCAAGGACAGTAGCTTGTTCCCACTTTGCTTGATCAGGACCGCGCCGTCGATGCTTCCTTGGGCCCAGATTGGCGCTGCGGTAACAATGAGCTTGGCATCTCCATAGCGACGCCGTTCAGATTTTGGCTCGCCCTCGGTGAGTACTCGCCCGAGAAGCCGGTAATCTTCCTGGCTTGAATCAATCGGCATATCCTGAAAACCGCGCGCCGGACTCCGGAGTATCCATTCGTAAAAGCGGGTAATCGCGGACTCGACGTTGGGGAAGGACCAGGCGAACTCTTCACTGTCAAGATCAAACCCCTCCCGCGCCGGAGGGAAGATAGATCCGACCTGTGCGCGAAGCCGGTACCCTCGATCCCAGATGGTTATATTCGCTTCCGACAGGTAAAGTGGTTGAATCAGTTTTGTCAATTCGGGGGTAGCAAGGCGGACCCGACCGATCCCAAGCTGGCTGGGATCTGGCTCGGTACTGATCACCCGGCTAACAACACGACTACCAATATCGTCGACATCAACTATCTCAAATTTGAGCCGCGCGCCGACACCCAGTAAGTTGCGAGGAATGCGCAATTTAATCACGTAACCCCGGTCTGTAAGATCAAGCACCCCGGCCACCTCCCGAACGGCGTCGCCACTTATCGCTTCGCGCCAGTTATCTTTCATCAGATAAATGCTGATCCGGCCAGGCTCTGTGGTTGTAAGCAGGTAACGCGAGACCGCGCCCGAACTCGCCTGGACAGTCATCCGCAGTTGATCGCTGTTGTTAAGCGAGACAAGGTCCGGGTCCCTAAAGATGATAATGTCATCGTCAATCTCGAAGTACGCGAAAAACTGCTCCGTGTCGATTGCAACACCGTGTCTAACGGCCAGGGAATCTGGTTGATACTCTGGGCCACATTCGAAAAGACCAAAACCCGTGAAATTAGTGAGTTCGCCGATCGCTGACACCCAGCCGGAGGCTGCAGCGTCGATTGATAATGATTGCTCGATCTCGGTTGGCAAAGGCCTGGATGTTCGCCCAATGACCTCTGGCACCCCAACTCCCGGGTCAAATAGATCGCTTCGGTTCCCAAGTAAGCTTGAGATACCTTGAGTCGTCAATTCCAGCGCTTGTTCTTGACCCTCAAGCAGGAACCTTTCCATCTCCCGAACCGACTCGTAGCCCATCCAGGGTATAGCCAACAAAGAGACGACCAGCAGCAAGAGCTTAGTACGAATCTTAAGCCCGGGCCGGATGCCAGACGCCGCTCGGCGTTTCTTTTGGTCGACCCGCTTCGTTGATTCTCGCAGGGCTTTGAGACCAATCACTCGCGATCACGCTCCCACTTGTAGCCTGTCCCATGGACTGTCTGGATCCGGTCAAAGGTCGAATCCAGTTCGCGAAATTTGTTACGGATCCGTCGGATGTACCCGTTGATGGTATTTCGCTCGACCAACCCCTGGCGAGTGACATCACTTAGCGCCTCATAACTTTTCACATGGCCGGGATTTCGCGTGAGTGATTCGATAATCCAGAACTCTGTTAACGTCAGACTTACTGGTTGACCCTGCCAGTGCACTAACATGCTGTTTTCATCCAGTTCCAGATCACCGACTGAAAATACTGACGACTCGGGTGAGCGGTGTTGCAGTTGTTCGGAAATTCGTAATAGGGCGTGGACTCTGGCGACCAAAAACTCAAGGCTAACCGGCTTGGTGATGTAGTCCCATGCCGTCATTCGTTGCGAGGAGATTCGGTCCGCATCACTGTTGCGCGCCGTCAGGAAAATCACTGGCAAGGTAGGGCTGAGTTTTCGTAACTCCATGCAAAGGTCGAAGCCGCCATCCATGTCTTCCCCGAGCATGATGTCGAGCAGCGCAAGGTCAGGCAACTCACGCTCGAAACCAGCCTCGGCGCTTGGCTTATCCGCATAGGCTCGAACGTCATAGCCGTGCGCGGTGAGAACATCGACGTAGTTCTCCCGCTGATCCCGATCATCTTCGACTACGGCTATTACGGTTGCCATAAGGACTCCATGACAGAAAAACCTCGGGGTTTTTAGTCCTGGGAGCTAAATTCGGCCCAATGAGGCCAAGTCTCCACTTTGTTGCCACCCTTTTACCATAGGTTACGCCCGGAAAGACCCCTTGAGGGGTCTATTATTGCAACCAATGCCCGAAAACGCTTCGCAGTAAGAGAAACAAGCTTGTGACTAATAAAGTCTTTATCCCGCTGAGTGATGACCTGATTTATGAGCACCCAGAGCTCATCCTCGGGCCGATCATGGCTTTTGATCCTGCCAACCGGCAGGATTCAGGATCGTGCGACCCAAGGGTGAAAGTTGACCGACTGGTTTCTGCAGCAAGGCGCTCGGAACGAAAAACAGCCAAGACACCCACGGATAGGGCAGGGGCGCACTACTACCGTTGATCGTGTCACTTCAGTAGGTCAATAAAAACCGCGGCATTTGCCGCGGTTTCTCATTTAGTTGCGCAAACCTCCGGATTCTGATGATTCACGACCTGGTCGAACCGGGCGTCCGGCGCTCGGGCGCAAACGAGGCGTCGTGGCGCGGTCAGCCCCTCCCGCTTTATCGGTTTCCATATCGACGGAACCTTTAAACGAGCAGCCGTCTTCGAGGACCACTCTGGGCGCACGGATGTCCCCTTTAACTTTGCCACTGGGGCTGATGACGACCTGCTCACTGCCGTGCAATTCACCTTTTACCTCACCGTCAACACGAATAATGCGCGCGTTAATATTCGCTGTCACCCGACCATTGACGCTGACTACCAGGTTGTTGTCCTTGAAGTTAACTGTGCCCTCGATAGTTCCATCGACAACCAGATCCTCCTCCCCAGCGACGTCGCCGTGAATGACAATTGACGATCCGATCGTAGCCGGTTTACGGTTGCCTGGGGGCGCCTTGGTAGCGACTTTTTGAGGGGTCGCCTCGGTGACATCGTCCTGCGGGGCGGCTGTACCGCTAATTTCTTTTTGTGTCATTACAACAATTTCCTCGGTTTAGTTTTCTGGAAACGGACCGCTTGAAAGCCCTTGGGCGCGAGTCGGACTAGTGGCTTTCCGCGTCTACAGTCTGATTCTGGCTGAGCCCGGGGGAAGGGTCAAACGGTTTACTCTAAATCTGGCGTGTTGTGGAAGCTTGGCGGACCCATCGCCGACTTTACATAATATACATTATACGAATCATAATCACAGGGAGTTGTAACCAAAGTCAAATCAAGGAGTGGTCCTAAACCATTATTACGCGCCCTTCTTCGAGCCGGATTCCAGGCTAAGCCGGGTGTCGGCACGCCCCTTGAAAAAGCTCAAAGAAGTTATTTGAGGTGAGCTCGGCAAAAGCCTCTATTGAGATCCCCCTGAAATCCGCGATTCGTTCAGCTGTGCAGGACACGAAGGCAGGCTCGTTGGTTTTCCCTCGATGAGGTTCCGGCGCAAGATACGGTGCGTCAGTTTCGACCATTATCCGATCGTCCGGTACCTTAAGGGCGATCTCCCTTAGCGCCTGGGCGTTCTTGAATGTCACAATTCCAGAAAAGGAGATATAAAATCCAAGATCAAGAGCCGCTTTTGCGGTTGCCCAATCTTCAGAAAAACAATGCATAACGCCCCCGGCGTCAGCCGCATTCTCAGACCGCATTAAATCAATTGTGTCCTTACGGGCATTTCGAGTGTGGATCACAAGGGGTTTCCCAGTGCTGTTCGCAGCAGCAATATGTGCTGCAAATCGGTGTCGCTGCCAGCCAAGATCCCCCGAGCTTCGAAAATAGTCAAGTCCGGTCTCCCCGATACCAACCACCCTCGGATCGGAGGCAAGCTCGATTAAGTCGGCCAGTTCAGGCTCTTGTGCGGGGACAAAAGCAGTGTTCGGGTGAATCCCAACTGTTACAAAGATGTTTGAATAAGGCTCCGTAAGCAACAGCATATTCGGATAATCTTCCAGGTTGACGCATACACAAAGGAGGTGCGACACCCCGGCTGCATCGGCACGCCCTAAAACGTCAAGGAGCGAATCACCCAGTTCAGGAAAATCAACATGGCAATGAGAGTCAACTAGCATACGGTGAGCCGTTCGGACAAGACAAAAATCTAAACAAGCCAGGCTTTACAGGGTGTGGGTCGCACTGCGCCGCGAGGCAACGCCCTTAATCAGTTCTTCAATTCGCTCATTGAGCTTCTGGGCGTCGGCCCCTTTGAAATGAACCCCAATTCCTTTCGTACGGCTTGATTGAGCTCCGGACGGCGTTAGCCAGGCTACTGTCCCAGCGACTGCAAACTGCTCGGATTCGAGCAGTTTTAGGACCAAAAATACCTCGTCTCCCATGGCATAGTCGGTTTCGGTCGGAACAAATAACCCCCCTTTTTTCAAAAAAGGCATAAAGGCGGCTGTTAGTGTACGAACGTCCTTAATAGAGACGGAAAGGACACGAGGCCGGGCCGCCTTGGCTGGAAAACCCGCCGTCAGCTTCGCAACCTGGTCCTTCGATTTTTCGCTCATGACTCCCTCTCCTCGCAAATTCGGGTACAAATATCCTCGAGAAACAACTGCTCGTCAACCGCGCCGGTCGGATTAACCAGAAACCGCCCTATCTCTACAAACGCCTGAATGCATGATTCTCTACCGGAAAAGGTCGATTCACTACTACAAGAACGAGAAGACCCAACGCCAATTGCACGCTGGCGAATTTGGGCCAACGCGAGGTGTTGCAGTATCCGCAGTGCTGTTTGGATGCCGACCGCTGAACATTCCTGCGCCAGCATTAATGGATTACCTCCTGCCAGCGAAGGCCTATGTAGTTTCTCAATAAGCCCTTGAAAAAGGCCTTGCTCGCCGGCGGCAACGATGCCGTTAATCTGAAGTGGGCCAAAACCACAGCGGGCAAAAGGCAAAACATCAATTGAGGTTTCGGGATACCGATCACCCAACCACGATCTGATCACTTGGGGATCTGGTGTTGGACACTCGAGCTGAATACACCGACTCCGTATAGTTGCAGCGAGCCTGTAAGGGCGAGCACTTACGAGAATGATGTAGGTGTCGGCAGCGGGCTCTTCAAGCAGCTTGAGTAGCGCGTTCATCGAATTCGAGTTAAGTCGGTCAGCGGGCACAATCAAACTCAGTTTACGCCCCGCCCGACCGGACTTAGTAGTAAGGGAGTCACTAAGCAAACGAACAGCATCAACCCCAATCACCCGACTGGGCTTGCGGGTAGAGCTGGCCCCTTTCTCAGACATAAAATACCGACTGGCATGCCTTTGAATAGGCTCAGGTTGGTTGTCAATTTGCGTTTCGGGCACAAGCACGTGAAGATCGGGATGCACACTGTTTTTCAATAGTTGACAGCTGGCGCATTGGCCGCAGGCTTGGTGTTCGTTTGGTTCTGTGCAAAGCAGCAGGCGGCTGAGTTCTAGTGCAAGGTGACCCTTCCCGATTCCTGAATTGCCGGTAATCAGGATTCCGTGCGAAAGGCTTTTCCAGTGTGCGCTCACCTGATCCCAGGCCGGCCTAAGCCATGAGAGTTCCTCAAACTCAACCATCTTCGCGCTCGATCAGGTTGGAAACCAGATCCCAGATCTGTGTGTGAACGCTTTCAACAGATTTAGTAGCGTCGATCATCCGAATCCGATCAGGTTCATCACTTTGGCGATCCAAATAGGCCTGGCGGACACGCCGCTTAAACTCAAGATCCTGCTCTTCAAATCTGTCGCTGCCTTGGCCGCGGCCAACACTCCGTTCTATTCCTTGTATGACAGGAAGATCTAGCAACAAAGTAAGGTCGGGCCGCATCCCCTCTGTAGACACAGCCTCTATCTGCTGAATAAATCCCACAGGTATGCCCCTACCCCCTCCTTGGTAGGCGTAACTGGCATCGGTGAAACGATCACAAAGCACCCAGTCGCCGCGCAGGAGAGCGGGCCTGATGACTTCACTGATATGTTGCGCCCTTGCCGCGAAGATAAGTAGTAGTTCGGCCTGTTTGCAAAGTGCATCGGATTCATGCAGTACCCAGCTTCGAATCTGCTCTGAGAGCCTGGTGCCGCCGGGTTCTCGGGTTAAAATCACACGCCTGCCCAGCGCCTCAAGATCCCCGGACAAAAGAGACAATTGGGTGCTCTTCCCTGCCCCGTCCCCCCCCTCAAAACTGATGAACTTTCCCGTCAATTTCGTAGAAACAAAGCGTTGATGTTTTGCCTAGTTCCGAAACTGGCGCACGGCAGCATTATGCTCTTTAAGAGAATTGGAAAACTGGTGGGTACCATCACCTTTGGCAACAAAATACAGCTCCTTTGTTGTTAACGGCCTTACGGCGGCTTCCAGCGCAGCCCGGCCCGGCATGGAAATGGGTCCTGGCGTGAGCCCCGCCCTGGTATAGGTATTGTACGGGGTGTCCTGCTTTAGATGGCTACGTTTCAAGGGGCCTTTCAGGGAGTCGCCCAGGCCGTAAATGACTGTCGGGTCTGCCTGTAGGCGCATCT
>Ga0209558_1001606_pt1 | contig 16170 bp, 17 predicted proteins | sample SaaInlV_150m_DNA_3_FD_184674 | JGI IMG/M metagenome (GOLD analysis project Ga0209558, IMG submission 184674) | Marine microbial communities from expanding oxygen minimum zones in the Saanich Inlet - Saanich Inlet SI074_LV_120m_DNA (SPAdes) (version 2) | ecosystem: Environmental > Aquatic >...
AGTCCTGGAAATACATCTGGATGATATTCTACATCTGGAAATTTTCTTGTAATGTCGTTTAAATCCATTTTTTGATCTACTGATGCTGAGGCTACTACGTTAACTATGCTTATCATTGGTTTTGTTTGTGGCATGTCCAGTTTTTTTTCGTTCTACTATATAAAAGGACAATATGCCTCCATTTTTTGATTTTTTTATCTTTTTTGACGAATCATTTAATTTAGATTTGAAAATATCTGTGTTTGTTGAATTTTACAGATTTTGATCAAATGCTCTCGATGGGTGATGAGACAAATCCTTTGATGATGTTGGTCTGGATTCTTCCAATAATTCTTTTTGTATTTTATGGACAACACATTCAACTTTTAGTAACTTCTGGTGAAATTAAAAAAGGAATTAAAAAATTAGATGGATTTAGAACAAATTCTAAAAAAGAATTAATTGATTATGTCCGGAATAATGCTTCTTCTGCATATGATCCTACAAAAAAAATTGAGCAGTTTTTAGATTATTTTACAATAATGCCTGTTGACATGGATCCTAATGGGATTGTTGATAAAGTACGACACACTGTTCGGTCAAGAGAAGAGTACACTCGAAATCATGTCAAATCTATTTCCCCTGATCTTAGTGAAATTGAAATAAGTCGTATCCAAACTTTGCTTGAAATTGCTTCTTCTTTACAAATGATTCACAAAATAGTCAATCACATGTTTTTGACTGCAAAAAAACAAAAGAACTATCCTTTGATTTTACCTGTACAAATGATCCTCCCATTTCTTATGGAGCATGCAACAGCAATGAATGCTGCAATTCCAGCATTCAAATTGGGACAACCTCTTGGCGATGGCATTGGGCCGATGGTAGTTGGAAAAATGATGTTGAATTCTGAGAAAGAAATCATTTCATTTCAAACTGCTCTTGCAAAAGTTGAATATGAAAACAGGACACTCTTTTTGCTAAAGGCAGAAGGTCCTGGCTCTACTGTTGGTAGACCTGACGATGCATTACAAAAAATCGTCGATAATAATAAAATTGATGCAGTGATCATGATTGATGCTGCATTAAAAATGGAAGGCGAAGACTCTGCATCTGTTGCACGTGGATTTGGTGCTGCAATTGGTGGGGTTGGAACTGAAAAATTTCAAATTGAACACATTACCACCCAAAATGAAATTAACTGAAAAATTTCAAATCGAACACATTACCACCCAAAATGAAATTCCTGTTTTTTCAATCGTTGTTAAACAATCTGTAAAGGAGGCAATTACTTTGATGACTAAAGAAATTGCTGATCAGGCTGACAATGTACGCTCACAAGTGTATGAAATGATTCTAGAAAATACTGCTGAAGGTCAATCTGTTGTGGTAATCGGTGTTGGAAACACAGCTGGAGTTCCACAATGATATTTTCAAAGAAGGAAATTGTTTTGGCATATACTGTTGAAAAATGTCCAAAATGTGGAAAGTCACGCAAGCGAGATTTCTCTGAGGGTGATGTTTTATTTACAATTTCTTCTAAATGCACTTTTTGTGATGGCATTACTGTTGTTGAAAAAATATTTGGCGAAATTTTAAAAAAATGACTTTTATGAATTTTTTTTATTTTGTAATTGGATAAATACAGTAAATTTTCTTAGTTGAATGTTGGATATGAAAAACAAAATAGAATTATCTAAACAATGTGCTATAAAGCAACACAAAGGACAATATCGTAAAAATAACAAAACCCCTTACTGGTATCATTTACGTGACGTTGTAAATAATCTTGAAATGATGGGAATTGAGGATGAGTCTATTTTGTGTGCTGGATGGTTGCATGATTCTATAGAAGACACTTCATTTGATTTTGATGATGTTTCGAAATCTTTTGGTAAAAAAATCGCACAAATTGTATCTGACTTAACAAAAGAAACTCGCTTACCTAAAAATCAGCAGGAAAAAAACTATCTAAAACAACTGTCTGCTTCTTCTTGGCAATCAAAAGTTGTAAAATTTGCTGATATTTTAGCAAATATTTCCGATTTAAAAAACTCTGAATTAACTCAAAAGCAAAAAATCATCCAAATCAAATACAAAATAAAATATCTTGGCGTAATTAAATCTGGAATTATAAAAAATAAATCTAAAATACCTAACTTATTTGAGGCTGAAAATTCGCTGAATTTGGTTCTTGATCAATATGATCAAAGAAAAATTATCTTGTTCTGAATTTAAGATTGCATGTTGGGCAAAACCATGAAACTGTTTCACCTTGTTCTTTGAACATTAATCTGCCACATTTTGGACATGGTCTAATTTCTTCACTCATTTTTCACGTTAGTGCTTTGGTTGTTACTGTGACCCCGCTTTCCATTGGAATGAATGTGTGCTCTGCTTGAGCAACTCTTTGTTCGTTCACTTCTATCAATACTGGATAAGCTTGTACTGCTTTTTTCTTTATTAAAACATCTAGTAATTCCCTTGCCTCTTTTTCTTCCCATTTTTTTGTAATCCATCTTAATGCAAATGGCAACATGTTGAAATTTTCCCAAATAAAATCTAATAATTTGTCTGCCTCATCATTCTTTGTTTTCTTTCTTGAATTTATGGCAAAAATATTTTTTATCTTCCCATTTCTTACAAATCCTCCTCCCTGCTCTGTTGTGACAAATGGTTCGCATGCATAAGCTGTGTTTTCTGCAAGTGAAAATCCTCCAATTGACCAAATGTTTGGAATTGATCTTCCTGCGTGAATTGTATACTGCTCCAATGAATGTCCGCTAAGATTTGCAATTGGTTTGAATCCCTTTTGTTTAATTGTGGACTCTATTGTCCTTCCAATGTCACTTGCTTTTACACCTGTTTTTATCATGGACATTGCACTTCCTAACGCTTCTTCTGCTGCTTGAACCAATCCGTCAAATTGTGGATCATAACAAACCGTCACTGCTGTATCTGCAATGTATCCGTTGATTTGTGCACCTAGATCAATTTTCACTAAATCTGTATCTTTGATTGTAATTGGATCATTTGGTTCTGCCGTGTAGTGAGCTGCAATTTCATTGATACTGGCATTAACTGGAAATGCACATTTTGCACCTCTTTTGATAATTTCATTTTCAACCTCTTCACAAATTTCATACACTGTCTTTCCTATCCAATCTTTGACCCTCACCATTTCTCTAATTTCTGCTGCAATTTTTCCTGCTTTGACGTAATCTTCCAATGGCATAATTTTCATCCTCTATCTGCCTTTAAAATTATTATCTGTGAAGCTTAAATTGGGGCGTTTCCGTATTTCGCTGGGATCGTGGTCTAGCTTGGTATGATTCTGCGTTTGGGACGCAGAGGTCGCGAATTCGAATTTCGCCGGTCCCACTTAACCATTATCTTATTATCAAATTATTTCGTACCTCCATTGTCGAGCAATGAGGATGAGTTAGAGAATTGATTTTGAATGAAATGTACTACTAATACTGAGTTCGGCATGTTTTTATGAATTTGATTTAACTTGTTTTTATTGAAATTTGAACGCCGTGATGTTGTCTTAATTGCTGGATTGATACTAGTAATGCTTGGAATAAGTCCATTTCTGGGCATTGCATATTCTGCGATTATATCGATTGGACTGTTTTTTGGAATCAAACTATTCGTTGCTAAAAAAAACCAATCCATCCAAGAAGATGTGGGTGAGGGTATCTGTATGGAATGTGGCTCTAGAATTATTGATAAAAAATGCCCAAATTGCGATGAATCTTGAGAACAAGTTCTACGCCTTTCTTAATATGCTGCAATTTCCTTTATTTTTTATGATTTTAATATCTCTGACTTTAACAAATAGCTCAACTTTTTCTCCATTTGATTTTAAAATGAGTCCTTTTCTCAATAAATATAGGAAATGCAAATGAAATACTCTCTTATTATTTTATTATCCTTGGTGCTAATTGCTGGAATTTCTGGCCCTGCATATGCTCAAACAATTACTGATCATGTCGTAATTAATGAAGTTGATACTAATCCTCCTGGCGATGATTCTAAATCTATTTCTGAATGGGTAGAGCTCTACAATCCTACTGATGATGATGTTGACTTGGGTGGTTGGAGTATTGCATCTACTACTGTATTGAAAAAAACCTTAACAATACCTGATGGAACTATAATCTCTTCTGGAGATTTTTTAACATTTGTTAATCAAAAAGTTTGGTTTACTGACACTGCTGAATTAATTGAATTAAGAAATGGTGATGGCCTATTGATTGATAAAACTCGTGAAGTTTTTGATCTTGAAAATAATTCTAAATCTTGGCAACGAACCTATGACGGTTTTACTGATTGGAAATTTACATCTACTTCGGCTGGTGCTTCAAATGGTAAATTGATTCAATCCTTTGATACTGTGCCTGTTGTACTCACTCTTTTATCTGATAAAAGTTCATATGGATTTGATGATACCGCAGTAATTTATGGAACTGTTTCTGAAAAAATTTTTGTTGAAAAACCATATTTTCAAGCTGAGCCAATTTTAATAACTATTTCTGGACATAATTTTGATCACAGTGTTTCACTTTATCCTGATTATGATCTAAATTATGAAACAACTCTTAGAATATCTCAAGTACTAGGAATTAGTGAGGGTAACTATGACGTGTCTGTTACTTATGATGATGTAGTTGCAACATCTACTTTTTCTGTTAATTCTGAAATCATTGAAGAAACACAAGATAGTGATTCATTACTAAGTATAATGACTGATGAACCTGAATACCTTCCAGGTCAATTAGTAAATATTTCTGGAAGTACTTCTGAAATTATTCCTTTTGAAAGTTTACAATTTACCATCACTGATTCTGTTGGTGACTTGGTTACTAGGGGAAATCTGTTTACATCTGATGGACAATTTCAAACTAGTATTTTTTTAACAACTGTAAATCTAAATTATGGAACTTACACTATTGACGCTAGATATGGAGATGACATTGATTCTGCCACTTTTAATGTGGTTGAAAACTTTGTGGATGAATCAGAACCTGTTCTTATTGCTTCAGATTCTCTAATTTTTGATATTGATAAATCTGAATATTTACTTAATGACTACATGACTTTATCTGGAACTATTGTTAATTTTGATTCTGATAGTGACATATACTACCAAGTTGTATATTTCAATTTTAAAGCCTCTGATGGAGCAGTTCCTACAATTACAGCTGGTGTTGATAGTGCTGATTCTGGTGAACGTCAATCAATGGAATTCAAATTGACTGCTATCCCTGATGATTACGGTAATTTTTCTATCACTGCTAGAATTCCTCCCGTTGTATTTTCTGAAAGTGACTATGTTGTAAAAGCAAATTATGGTGGTCTTACTGCTGATCAATCCTTTTCTATTATATCTGGAACACCTTCCATTGGTGAAAAACCATCTGAGAAAAATCCTAATACGTCTATACCTGGTAAGCCTTCTTCAATTGACGAAAAATTTGAAAATGGATATTTTACTTCTAGTGTGAAAACAATTATTGAAAAAGTTAATCGTATTTCTGATAATTTAATATCCGTAACTACTGAGGAAAAAATAATTGATGAACAATCTGTAAAGGCTAGGGTCTTATCTGGTTCTATGGTCACTATGTCTAAGGATAATCAATCTGATGTTAATTTACAAGTTTCATCTGAGTCTGGCATTTGCATAATTGGCACTACTGCTGATTGTCTGGTAAGTGAATCTACAAGAAAACCTGGTCAAATTTTTGAAGTAATTCAAATTGATGGATTGAATTTTAACATACGATACAGTGGACCTGATGTCCGTTTAGAGAAATTTAGCATCTCTCCTGTAGCATCTGATGATTTTCTACCTGACACTAATTGGAATGTTGAAGTGATTAAGACTGATGAAATTTCAAGACTTTATTACAAAATTACTTACAAAACTTTAGAGTAAATTCAAAATACTGACAAATTGATACTTGATTAAATTGAAATTACATGTTTTAATGTTCTATCAGGACGATCCAAAAAAATGTACTGCTGCAAAAATGGTAAAGTTTGGTCTTGCTAAAAGTATAAAAAAAATTGGTTCAAAGGGATTGGTTTTAGATCCGTTTTCAGAAAAAACATTGCTTCCCAAAGATAAATCTGTGATTAATTCTATCATTACTTCCCAAAGATAAATCTGTGATTAATTCTATCGTTGGCATTGACTGCTCCTGGAATCTTGCAGATCATGCTTTTTCTCAAAAGTTCAACGGTATCAAAAGAAAGTTGCCCCCATTGTTTGCTGGAAACCCTGTGAATTATTCTAAATTAAATAAATTGACTACTGCTGAAGCCCTATCTGGTTCATTATTCATCCTTGGTTTTAAAGAACAAGCTTTGGAGTTACTAAACAAATTCAAGTGGGGTCATACTTTTTATGAATTAAATCAAAATCTTTTAAATGATTATTCCAATGCTGAAAATGAGGAACAAATTAAAACTATTCTTGGCGATTATGGTTTACTTTGATATTTGGTTTTTGCATATGCGATAACTCCTGTGATCACTATGATTGAAATGACAGGGACGATCCACATATTGTGATTTATTTCATTTTCAATATTTGGTTTGTTTACCGTCACGCTCGGCAATTCCGCATTATTTTTACTAACTAGAAAACTTGATTCGTAGAAATCTGGTTTTAAAACTGAATTTGAAATTGCAAATACTTTGATGCTGTTTGCACCAGTTTGTAATTTGCTTGTTATTTCTGATGCAATTTTTATGACAACTTTATTCTCTTCAAGATTTAGTTTTTCTGAGGCTTGAATGCTGCCTTTACTGTCCATTAAAAAATATAATGCTGAATCTGCATTTTCTGTTTCAATCAAAACATCTGTGCTTTCTCCGTATTGAACTATTTTGCTCATTTCAATTTTTTTAATAATTGGAAATTGTGCGTTCTCAAACTCTGACCATTTTCCAATTTTAAATGGATATGATTCGTCCTCAGATGTTTTTACTGTGATTGTTCTTGATTCTGGGGAATACGATTCTAGATAAAATGGGCCATTACTAATCACTGCGTGATTGTTTTCTTCAATCCATTTAATTGATGAATCATATCTGTTTTCGTAGTATTGTCGCGTGTTTTCACTTTGTTTTAATGAGTCTGGAATAATTTTTTTATTTTGATATTCTTCTAGATTTTCTTTAATTATTTCTGCATCTTTAGGAACAATCAATGATAGCCAATTAACACTCTTAGCTGTGGCCCCTGATCTTGAAAATGACACCTTTCCATCCGTCACTGCTTTTTCCATGGATGCTGTTATTTCCCATGGAACTGGACTCCATAAGGCTGCCCACTCTGCAATTTCATTCTCATCAAAGTGCCAATAATCTACATAGACTTCAATCGTATCGCTGTCAATTTGATTTATGCCTCTGATTGTCTGAATGCTTTGTGCTGCTCTTGGCGTAAACTCTGTATCAAATGTTTTATCATTCTCATCAGTTTGTGTTCCCCATTCGATTGTAAAATACAATGAATGTAATATGTCGTTCATATCCATCGATTCACCATTGTGCCAATTACTAAATTTGAAATCAAATGTCACCTTACTTGTCGCAAGTGTGTTTGTTGGAACGTTGTCCCATTTCTGTAATGCTGTATCCCACATTTTAGCCTCGATAGGAACTTTGATCTTTTCATTTAATCCCCGTGTCTCCACTTCCCATTGCGCTCTAACTGGAAATGTTTCTCCCGTAAATGGGTGCTTGAATGTTATGGGGTCTGAAATTATTCCCCAAATTTGTCTGCTGTATGTGTCTGTTAACCCCATTACCGGATTCCATGATCCTTGATAGATTTGCTTTACTCCGATAACTAACTCTTCATCGTTATTTTTTGCATTAATTGATGTGAATCTACTTGGCACTCCTGCCCCTAGGTCATTAACCACTCCCTCTACATTCTGATTTACCACATACTGATCAATTTTACTTGCTAGAAAAATTCTCACTGACTCGTTAATCCCTTCTACTACTGCTTCTTGAATTAACTGTGTTCTTTTTTCTGATGTTTCAAAATCACCTTTGTATATTTGTTGAGTTAGTTCATCTAATTTTTTATTTTCATAATTCCAATATGTCGGGTCGTTAAAACCTGGCATATTTGAAAACCACGGTGAATACATTTGACCTAGTCCTATAGAGTCATACTTTACAAATGCAGAGCGACCCCATCCTTCTGTGTATAGATTCCATTTTGAATCTGCTGGATTTGATCCATAAACCACCACAAATGCTTTGTTCAAATCGCCATATTCTTTTTTCACTGTGAATCCCATGTTTTCTAATTCTGATGATAAAATCTCTCCAATTGATTTTCTAACCGGATCATCGCTTCGAATAAAAACTATTAATTCAATTTCATTATTTTCAAACATCCATCTATTATCAATTTTTACTGCACCGCGCTCTGTCAATGACTTGGAAATAATTTTTTCAGATAATGTTGGATTGTATTTAAAATTGAACGACTCTAATTGCTTTATTATTGTGATGTACTCTGGATCCGTTGGCCCGTAATAGGATATAATTGAAGATCCGTATCCTCCCATCAGTTCATTAACGATTAATTTCCTATCTAGTAGGTAGTTCAAGGCAAATCTGGCATCTTTATTTGAAAACGGATTAAATTTTTCTGATTCTGCTGGATTCACTAGTAGGCTGTATGATCCTCCTGTGGAATCATAAACTTTCAATCCCTCCCTTGATTGATTACTTTCCAGTCTATCTGACGAAATTGTATAATAATACATGTCAAGATTGCCGTTTCTTACTTCTTCTAATGCTGTATTTTCATCTAAATACTGAATAAATTTTATTGAATCTGCAAAAGTATTTTTTTCTGCAAACACTTGATTGTGTGTTATTATTATGATTGAAAGAGCTAGTATGATTACTAGCATTTTTTTCATACTGCTAATTCTAAATGCTTCTAATAAAACCTATATTTCCGGTGTTACGCAAAAATCATAATTGAAAATTTATCCAAAAATGATTACTAGCTTAAATGGAATAATTCAAGGCGGTGTGTCTGTCAAGGATTTTTCTACTGTAACTGAGATTAATCTTGATGACTCTGAAGATATTTTAAATAATTTTGTTGATAACGGGTTTGGAACACTGACCGATAGTTTCTATTATTTTGAAGCTGGTGATAAATTAAAAATTGCAATTTCCTTCCTTCAACATGGGTTGCCATTAGACGAAATCTCGATTGCGTTGGATTGGAGAGATTTTGAAGGGTTAACTGCTGAAATTTTATCATCCAAAAATTTTGCTGTGATTAAAAATTTAATGCTAACAAAACCTAGGATGGAAATTGATGTCGTTGGAATTCGTTTGGGTATTGCGATATTGATTGATTGCAAGCATTGGAAAACATACAGTCAATCATCCTTATCATCTGCTGTCCGGAAACAAATTGAAAGAACCAAGCAATATGTTGCTAAAACCCCTGGCTCTACGGCTGTACCTGTTATTGTTACTTTGCATCATGACAAGATTGACTTTGTTGACAGAGTTCCGATCGTGCCTATTTTTCAATTTTCTTCATTTATTGATGAGTTTTATGGCAATGTTGATCAAATGAAAACTATAGAAACAGACTAGTTATGAATAACCCTAGACTGGCAATTACAAAAATTTTGGTAATTTTCAATGAGTTGTCTAAAGCTTTTGAATAATCTTCGTAGATGCTCTTGCCCATGACTCTAACTTTGGTTTCATTCTCTAAAATTTCATATTTTGCCGATGTGATGTTTAGTTGTGAATTTTCTGCAATTTTACTGAGCCATTTTGAAATTTTATCTGAACTTGTAATTAATCCTAATTGATAATACCCGTTTCTGTTTCTTGCTTTAACTGCCGCATAGTGTGTGTCTGACGTACAAATTTCTAATAGATTGTTTCCATTATTTGAAAAGTTTTCTACAATTTTCTCTCTGACTCCATTTTCCATGTTGTTGGCATCTGCCCATCCTAGAAAATATTTTTTATCGTTAATTTTCAGACACGTAATTCCTAATCCTCCCATTCCTAAATCCTCTGCCCACACATCCATGCCCTCGGTATTTGCATATCCGAATTCTATTGGAAAACTATCTTTTGTAATTAATGAATCCAGACATGATTTAGCAGCTTTCAATAGGTCCTCTCCGTCTTCTTTTGAAATTTCTTCACCCATTGCATTGTGACAATCAACAGTCATTATTTTTGTATAATTTCTATTATTTCCGTATTGTTCGATTTCTTTTTTTATGTAATTGGGAATATCTTCCATGCCGTGTGGTGATAACGATAGCAACAGCAACGGATTATTTCCAAATAGTATTCCTGTAACCCTTGCTTTGTTAATTTGAACTACCATCGGCTCTGTACATTTCATACCTTCTTCTTTTACCTCAAAATTTTGCAAGTTATTTAGATAATTATCTACCTCGTTTCTTGATGGCAGGTTTAACGCATGATCAGATATGCTGTGCATTACCATTGCAGACGATGATAGATTTTTGTAAATTAGGTATGGGATGTTGCTGCCTCCTACTGGATGGTATGGTCCTGGGTGAATCTCTGGTAACACCATTCTGAATTCTTTAGCTCCGTCATGTGATGATAATTTTATTTGAAATGTTGCAACTTTAGTTTCAGTTGCATGTTCTCCCATCAATTCTTCAGCATCACTAACATCGTTACCTTGCGATGCAAGATATGCTTGAATGGTTTTGTGTGTGCTTTTCATTCCTGGTCTTCCTGCTCTATCTGTTACTACTGACCATGCGGTTGCAATAATTAAAAATGTAAATCCATATCCTAATGCAATTGGATTGGTAAGCATTGGAATCCATGATTCTTGTGGAATCAATACCAGAAACATTGCTAGTGGCTGAATGAATGCAATTGCCCATGCTTTTTTCAGACTTGCCCCCAACGTTGTTGTATACAAGCCAATTCTAAAACTTGCAAAAAGTATCATTCCAAATGTAATGAAAAACAGTGATGTGTCTTTTGATAGCACTACACTTGCTAGTATTCCCATTAGGATTGTGACCACCCAGAGCATGTTTCCAAAAAGTGATGAATGCAGTGATTTTGAATATTCTTTTTTCTTTGCAAATTTTATGTCTAGTAATTGCATTGCAGCCATTACTGCTAACACCATTGGTATCTTGTACCAAAATTCATTGAACTCTAAGTTGAGATATCCAAAACATGTTGCTAATACGATTACTATTCCTACTACCAATGATCCTACCAGTGAGAAATACTTGGATCCTGGATTTACTAAAGTAAGAGAAAACCTATCGTGTATATTTGAAACGTCGTCTGATTCTTGTTCCATTATTTTTTCACGGAGCGAAAAGTGTGTCAATTATCCATGAAACTGCAATTAAGCCAATTGGAATTGAAACTACTAATCTTGGATCTAATTTGAAACCTTTTGTTTCATCTTCGAAGAATCTCATGAGACCCCCACTTGATGCTGGAAGTGGTGCTGCTTTATCTGCCATTATGATTCAGAAAAATAAATTTTAACATAAAAACTTTATTATTGTTTTTTGATTTTTTCCATCATTTCCAGTACTAAATTGATTGATTTTAGTATGGATTGCTGTTTATCGTGATCCGTCTCTCGTTCTAGTTCTTTTGATAATATTTCTAATTTTTTATCTAGTGTGTTTTTTAGGGGATTTTTGTTTTTTACTTCCTTTTCCTCAGTTACTATTTTCCTTTTTTCTGGCGCCCTTCCACATTTTGTGCATAGTGCTTGCCCTTCTTTCATTACTCTTACCCCCTTACAATATGGACATGGCTCACTTAGTAGAGTCGCCCCATTTAGCAGCATTTCTGCAGCTTTCTTTCTAAGTTCTTCCGTCATTGTTTTTTCTTATTTTTCTATTTAAAAAATCTGATTGTTTTGATTTTCTATGCTCAAAGAAGGCTTAATAGTCCGTATCCTTGAATCAATTCAGAACATATGGCAGTAATTTGTAATACTTGTGGTCTTCCTGAAGACTTGTGCGCATGTGGAGAACTTGCTAAAGATAGTACTAAAATTATAATTCGTTTAGAAACTAGAAGATTTAAGAAAAAAGGCACTATGATTGAAGGCTTAGATCCAAAATTAAATAATTTGGAAACTGTTGCAAAAGATCTTAAAAACAAATATGCTTGTGGCGGTACTGCCAAAGAAGGCTATATTTTCTTACAAGGTGATCATAGAGATACCATCAAAGAGACTCTTGTTCACTTAGGTTTTGCAGAAGATACAATCGAACTTCATTAGAACAAAATTGCAAAATCAAAATAAAATAATTCAATTACTTGGTATTCCTTTCACTGCTTTACTGTCTATAATTTTTGGACTGCTTGTAATTTCTTTTCCCATTGGAATTTACGTTGTTTTTGAAAGTGATATTGGCGATGACATTCATTATGATTATCCTCTTACTCATTTGGATATTTTTAATCAAACTGATTTCTATCAATCTTCCTTTGGTGTTAGTCTTGGCGATGCGTTTGTTATTCTATGGGTATTTTATCTGGTTATTTTTGTAATTGCCATTCTTGGACCTAAACAGCACTTTCTAAAATCCATTTCATCCCTAATTTCTATGGGCAAATATGATGCCAAATTAAATTATATGTTTGCTATGACGAAATGGCTTTCTATACTTATTCTGATTTCTGCAATAATTAATTTTATTCAGGAATCCTTTGGAATTGTAACTGTCCCTCCTCTTGGAGGCAATAGTTTAATTCAATTTTTCTACGTATCCCTTGCACCTTTGTTGGAGGAGTTTGTTTTCCGTATAATCTTAGTTGGAATTCCTTTGTTTGCCTTGTACTCTGCTCGAACTTCGATACGTTATTTTGTAAAATGTCTGTGGTCCCCTTCCTCATTGAATATGTTTGATTCTAAAAAAGCAATTTTGCTGATTATTTTTGTAGGCATTTTATTTGGATTTTCTCATATTGCATTTAGTGATTCCTGGAGTGAGGGTAAGTTTGCTCAGGCAACTGCGGGCGGTATAATTCTTGGCTGGGTGTATCTTAGGTATGGCATTGTTGCTTCTCTGTTGATTCATTGGGCTACAAATTATTTCATTTTTGCATACGCTCATTTTATTTCTCAAATTAACTACGTTCCTTTGGAAATTGCCTTTGCTAACCCTCTAATGTCATCCTTGGAGTGGATATTCTTATTTTCTGGAATATTGGGAACTTGTATTTTGATTTTAAATAAATTTTATTTAAAAAAATCGTTAGTTTAGAATTTTTTTAATTTTTTCTATAAGATCTGGTTTTTCATTTTGTTTTAAAAACAACTCTAAATCTTCTTTATCGTCTATGTCCAGCATTATTCGTTTAACAAATACCATTGCGACATTACGTGTGTTCTTCTTTGCTTCGGCCATGTGGTTTCTATAGCTGTCGTTATCATAATGTGTCTCCATTAAATTTACTGGCATTCTTACAAGTGCATTTGTCCCATCAAATTTACGTGATGGGACAATTATTGCAAAATTTGGATGTGTTTTGTAATTTAACATAAAATCAATGTCCTGTGTTTTGATGCCTGGTATGTCTTGAGGAAATACCATCGATGCGACAAAATTATTCTCTAATAGGTATTCTTCTGCCAAAGACACTGCTTGATTTACGCTCTCTTCTTTTTCATCCATTATTATCACCGCGTTAAATTTTTTAGCAATTTCTATGGCTTTTTTTTCTTTTGTCACTATGATTATTTTTTCAATTTTAGGCGATATTGACAAAACTTGTAATATTTCTTCTAACATCACTTTGCACAATTCTTCTATTTTTTCTGAAGGTAACTGTAAACGTGTTTTTGCATTCGAGAATGTTTTTACTGGGATGACTGCTGCTGTTTTCAAATTAAACGTGCACTTGTTTTAAAATGAAATTTGCTAATGCGTCTTCTGCCAATTTATTCTTCATGGTAATTTTTGTATCGTACGCTTTCATGTCCAGGTCTTGAATTTTACTAACTAGCGATTTATCTTTTGTATCTACAATGACATTTGAGCATACGTCTGAATACATTTTTGCTAATCCGTATGCGTTTGATTCTATTCCTGCTGCTTGCATGTATTTTGCTGCAGGACCGCTAATTGAGTTCTCTCCGATTAATGGACTTACTGCGACAACCCTCTTCTTAATTTTTGACAACTCTTTTCTAATTCCTTTAATCTGTAGCATTGGGCCTATTGATGTTAGTGGGTTTCCTGGTGCTAGTATTACCATATCTGCATCATGAATTGCATTTATCGCTTCAGGATTTGGTCTTGCTTTATCTGATCCGATGTATTGAATTCCTTCTACTGGATCCATTCCTCTGTGTTTTACCCAATATTCTTGTAAGTGTAATTCTCCTTTGTTTGTAGTAATTCTTGTCTCCACAGTGTTATCTGTAACTGGAATTATGTTTGCAGTAACTGCAAATTTTTTACACATCCATTTTGTAATGTCGCTGAGATTTTTTCCATTTTTCAACATATTTGTTCTAATCAAATGTGTAGCTGCATCTCTATCTCCAACACCAAACCATGTCTCTTCACCAAATACTTCCATTTGACGCAAAAAGTTGAATGTGTCTTTTTTAATTCCCCATCCCTTGTCTTGATCAAGTAGATCTGCTAGGCCGTAAATTATTGTATCAATATCTGGACATACGTATAGGCCGTATAACCAATAATTGTCTCCGACATTTGTAATTACGTTTACTTTATCATGTTGTGCAACCAAACCCCGTACTAATTTGACGGAACCCGTACCTCCTGCTAATACTGTAATCATATCATAATCCCCAGAACAAATATTCTATATCCGTTACTCCATATTACTTTTTACAAGATCCTTATTTCGTTAAATTATCGTTTATCTAAGAAATTACCATAAGTTTATTATGGTTATTTAGACGATTTTAGTCGTGGCCAAGGCTATAATTTTAACTATTTTGCTTGCTGGACTTATCGTTGTTGGTACAAGTGCTCCTGCTTGGGGTGCACAATTAGATACTCGAATTAATCCAAATAATGACGAATCTCCATTTAAGATGAGTTACCTCAAAACTGTCTTTATTGAATATCCAAACGGTGGTGTTTTGTTTGACACATTAAGTAACAGCCAATGGGTTGTGTCTGGTATCGCTGATTCCTCAAATCCTGGAGTCCAAGAATTGATGGCTAATCTAAACAGTGGAATTCAATCTGATGGAAGTCAGGCAAGAATTTCTGACTTGAATGTTACGTATGAATTTCAACTAAAAGGCCGAAGTATTCAAACATCTATTGACTATCGTGTAGTTTTAGAGGGAACTTTAACTGATTATATCATTACAGAAGATTCACAAAAGAAATTAGTTGATTTAGGATGGAGGGGATTAACAACCACATCTCCAATTACGATTGATGGAATTGAAATTAACCTTCCTCTTGGTGTTCTTGAAACTCAAGAACCAATTCTGTATAATACATTTGTAGGAACTGAAGCTGAATCTGTTCTTAGCCGAGAATTAATTAACGCTGATTTTATTTTAGAACAACCATTAACTAATTGGCATTTCTTGTTTGACCCAACTGGAATTAACGCCGATGCTAGTACATTTGGATTGGATGATTCAATTGCAGGATTTGTTGTATCCAGTTGGACCATGGGTGAAAGTAGTATTAGGGAAGGCAGACAAGTTGAGCGTATTTATGAAGCCGAAGTAATGGCAGATGAAACTTATACCGTAAGAAGTGTTCAATCCACTGATACTGCAAACTTGTCTTCAATTGGATTTGGTGCTTTAGATGTTTTAGATGGTGTTGAAATTATTGGTGTCACTCCTACTCCTCCTGATGATTACATGACAACATCCACTGGCGGTTTCCCAATTATGATTATCTATGGCATGGCTGGATTAGCAGCTGTTGGTGGTATCGGATTCTTTATTGTCAGTAGTAGATCCATGAAAAACCAAGCACAAGGACAACAAGGAATTGATCCTAACAATCTTGTCGGATATCAAACAAGTGCATCTTCTGGTGGTTATCAAACCAATAGGGGTGAGGCTCATTTGAAAGACGACACTGATTATGCACAAACAAGAAGTGTTTATGAGGATACGCCGCAAGA
>Ga0209558_1001649_pt1 | contig 15896 bp, 18 predicted proteins | sample SaaInlV_150m_DNA_3_FD_184674 | JGI IMG/M metagenome (GOLD analysis project Ga0209558, IMG submission 184674) | Marine microbial communities from expanding oxygen minimum zones in the Saanich Inlet - Saanich Inlet SI074_LV_120m_DNA (SPAdes) (version 2) | ecosystem: Environmental > Aquatic >...
GGCCTTCAAGCGGTTGCACATGATCAATGACGCGTTGGAAAAATCCAAGTTCCGTAGAAGGCACGCCGTCATCCGGCGCCGCCATATCAGGCGTGGTTTCAGATGGCAGCTCGGGGACCGCGGGCACAGCCGCGCCAAGTTGTTCTATCAACCGTCCCAGCATACTTTTCCGAGGCTTTTTCGCCGCCGCGTCTCCGGCGCCATCACTCTGGATGATCCGTACTTTGACCGGCCCGGCGGCACGCGCCGCGTTGTCGCGCGGACCGCCACCGACGAGTCCCATCTCACCAAAAATCTGACCGGGCTGGGCAACACCGGAGCGCGCCAGTCCATCGCCGTCATCACGCAACAGTTCAACATTCCCGCTAAGCACTTCATAAGCGCAATCGCTGGGGTCGCCCTGGTTGTAGATGAACGTGCCATCATCAAACGTCTTGGTTTGCTTGGCCACGCGAAAATCCCGATCCTGTCACGTCAAATTCATTACGCTGGCCCGGCCAATCACACCTTCTGGCGCTTCAAATGGCGGACCGTTACACGCTAAGCATGACCGACAAAGGTTATTATCGGTTTAACAGATCAAATTTTGAAATTTTTATTAGAACCGGCGGGATTCAAAAAATTTACGTTAAGTTATTGATATCGCATAAGAATAACTAAATTACCACAGGACGGGCGGATTTTAGATTCAACTCTTCCCTGAGTGCCTTGCGCACATCACTGAAAACCGGTTCCCAGGCGCCGGGACGCGGCTGGCGGAACAATCGCATCGACGGATACCAGGGCGAGGTTTCTCGGTCCAACAGCCAGCGCCAATCTGCGGCAAATGGCATGACGACCCAAACCTTGCGGCCGAGTGCGCCGGCTAGATGCGCCACCGCCGTATCAACGGTGATGACCAAGTCCAATTGTTCAAGCACCGCCGCAGTATCGGCGAAGTCACCAAGCCTGGGCCCCAAATTCATCACCAGAGCCTCGCAGCCGTGTTCCACGATATCGGATTCTCGCGGTCCTTTTTGCAGGCTGTAGATAGAGACACCCGGCACACCTAGCAATTCGACAAAATTGCTGAATTCACAAGACCGGTTGGCATCGTTTTGATGGGTCGGCCGGCCGGCCTAGGCGATGCCGATCTTACGTTGATTTTCCAACGACGCTGGCAGTTTCAATGTTTCCATTTCCGGCGCCGCCAAATAAGGGCCCTCGGATTCGATGGTCGCCACCTCGGTATCGAATATCCGGGCCAGCGACATAATTGGCACGAACGCATCGAACTTCGGCAAGGCGGCGCCCTTATCGACAACCTTATCGACACCGTCGATGGTTGAGAACAGCCGCGCCAGTTCCGGATGCACCTCGACAATCAACGTCGCGGCCTTCGACCTTGCCTTCAACAGTGGCAAATAGCGGGCAAAATGAATGAGATCACCAAAGCCCTGCTCTTGATGCACCAGCAGCGTCTTGCCGGGAATCTCACCGCCGTCCCACTGCGGTTGCGAAAATCCGCGCGGTGGACTGCGCTGCAATTTCCAACGCCACTCGTATTCTTCGAAGCCGCGCTTGTAATCGCCCTTGGTCAGCAATGTCAGAGCCCGGTCCCAACGGCAGTCAACGTGATCATCCTTAACCGCCAGGGTTTTATCAAAACACGCCAGCGCTTTGTCCACTTCGCCCAAATCGCGCAAGGCCAAACCCAGATTATAAAACGGCTCGGGATTATTCGGGGTCAGCTTGATGGCTTGTTGGTGGCACACGACCGACGTCTGCAAGCGGCCCATTTCGCGCAGTGCATTGCCCATGTTGGAAAACACCGACGCACTGCCAGGCCGCATGCTCAAAGACCGGCGATAGCACGCAACGGCGGCTTCGAGCTTGCCGGTGGCACGCAGCGCAACACCAAGATTATTGTAGACGTCGGGAATATTGGGGTTCAGCAAAGGCGATTTGTTATAGCCCTTAATGGCCTTCAACCAAATCACCCTGTTGATGTGTTTCCGCGGCCTCCGCAAACACACGGGCGGCTTCGCGTTCACGAAGCGCGCCGCGGGCTTCCGTCGACAGGGCCCGCCAAGCGGCGATTTGTTCCGCCGATGGTCCAACGGGTGCTTGCGGTTCGGGTTGCGGCGCTGGCGCCTTTGCTGGTTTCGCACTCAGTTTTGCGCTGGCGGTACGTCTCGCTGGTTTTTTTACTCGTGGTTTTTTTCGCCGTCGCTTTTTTCGCGGGCGCCTTCTTTGCGGTGGCCTTCTTCGCAGCGGCCTTTTGGCGCGCAGGTTTCTTCGCCGCGCCCGTCGCGTCGCTATCCGCCTTCGCCTTGCCCGCCGCCTTGGCAGCCATTGGCCCCCACCGCCTCCACGTCTAAGTCACGATATAGATCGACCTCAGATCGAAATATCTGAGCACGTTGTTACAATATCATACGCATAACCAGCGGCAATGTGAATCCTCCCGGCGCCCACGGCAAGGGCAAAAAGTCGGTAAGTTCAATCGCTTGCCTTTGAATTTATTGGAACGGGCTTCTCATGGCGCCACTCAAATAATCTCCAGGACATTTTCCGGCGGCCGGCCGACGGCAGCCCTGCTATCGGTGACGACGATCGGCCTTTCCAGAGCACGTGGATGGGCAACAATTGCGGCGATCAACTGATCGCCATCAAGATCAGCATCAATGCCTTCTTCCTTAGCTTCCTTAGCCCGCAAAATATCTCTCGGCCCCAGGCCCAGCATGCCAAGAATTTCCTTCAATTCGGCCGCGCTCGGTGGGGTTTGAAGATATTCCACAATCTCCGGCTCGACACCTTTTTCCTGCATCAAAGCCAGAGTTTGGCGCGGTTTCGAACATTTCGGGTTGTGGTAGATGGTCACGGGCATCGGCTGTATTCCTTCAGTCTTGAGTTTCTTCAGACGGCTCTTGTTGCGGCGGCGTGAACACTTCGGGGCTGTCGGCGGGCCAAGCTTCGGCATACACAGACTGGCTTGGGAAGGCAAAATCGCTGCCCGCCTCCTTGGCAATTTCCATGATTCGATAGGCCAATCGTTCCTTGATTTCAAGCCATTCGCCCCAGTTTGTAGTGTTGGTAAAGCAATACACCATGATATCAATGGACGAGTCGTTGAAGCGGTGGATACGCACAAACGTCGCGGCCTCGGGCGGTTGGGCGAAATCAAATGTCCTCACGTATCCGGATCATAGCGCCGTCATCGGCTCTGGCAGCCGCCATATCTTCCAGGGCATCAATGCTTTCCGCATCGATCACGCGGCACGCGATGTCATAGGAAAACCCGGCCCGCGCCAGCGACGCCAAATCCTTTTTGCGGCGTTCTTCACGGCTGTCGGCAGTGCGGTAGGGCCCCAACCGCCGGCGCCGGGCAAGCGCTGCGGCCGCTGCCATGTCCGGCGATGGAAACTCTTCGGTGGCGGCAGCCAAAGCCCAATCAATGTCATCGCCGCCGACGCCTTTTTCACGAAGCTTGGCGCGGATGCCGCGTAATGATGTGCCCCGTGCCAACAATGAACGGGCGCGAATTTCAGCGTAATTGCGATCATCCACATAGCCCTGCCCCTGCAGTCGAACGATCAGTTCCTCAACCCACCCAGCGCCTTCTTCCGGGTCTGTCCCATGCGCCCTGACGGAACCTTGTACACGCCGCATCAGAACCCGGCGCAGGCTTTCCGTCGACGCCGAATAGCGTGCTAGATAATGCAGCGCGACATTGTGCAGGCGCTTCTCCGTCACTTTTCTAGGACCCCGACGGACCGACGGGGCTGGCAGATCTTCCTTGTTTTTCGTCATGCCGGCAATTTTCGCACAGCTGGGACCTTCGCCCAAGATGTCGTCCGTGCGCTTATTCGCCGTATCCATAAACTTGCGTTGACGCCGAACGTTCTTGCGCCAATGGTGGGCTCCTCAGGAGAACCGGAATCGGATAGAATATCCGAAAGGTGCCAGTTGTATTAGTTGATGGTTTACCGAATCAGAGGAGAATCTCATGCGTTGATCGACCTTGGCCTTAGCCGCTGCCGTTACCGTTACCGTTTCACAATTCGCCGTCACGGAACCGGCTGCCGCCCAGTCGCCCGCCTGCATCAAGGTATTGGCCGCCGTATCGAACCACCTCAAGATCAACCCCACCTTCGCAAAGGGAAAATTGGCCGGCGCGTGCAAAATCTCCCGGGACGTGACTTGGGACGCAACACGGGGATATCTCAATAGCTACGTCGCGTTAGCCAAGGTACACACGAAACCGTCCCCGCCCTGGGCCAGGGAATGTCCGAAAATGGTATTCGCGTCGCTGAAAGCCCTCAAGGTCGCACCGGCGATCGCGGACCCAAAGAACGCGACAGGACTATGCACCGCGGCAAAAGGAAAACCCACCCTGGCCATGGCCAACGGTCTTTACCAGGTCTTGCTGAACAGTCCACACGGGTGCCGGTCAATCGTTCAGAATGTCTCCGGCCAACTTAAGGTCAATCCGAAGATCGGCACCAAGGCGAAGGTCGATGGCGCATGCAAGGCGCGCGCGAATAACTCCGGACAGGCATCACGGGAATATTTGAAAAAGTATGTCATCGTCTCGAAGCTCCGGCTGCAACGACCGCCAACTTGGGCCAAGAACTGCTCAACGATGGTCATGTCGGCGCTGAAAACATTGCGCATTGACCCAGCCGTGGCAACGACGACTGCCAAAGGCTTGCGCGCCAACCCAAGTTTCCTCAAACCGGTAAATTTGTTTGCCGCCTGCTCCAGCGCAGGGGATCAGCCGCTGCTAGCCGCACGGAATTTCCTCAATCGGATTTTCGCCAACGTAAAGCTGCCCTGATTGCCATCGCAAATTTGTCTGTTGAACGGGCGGCCCCGAAAGGGCCGCCCGCACCTTATTAGGGCGCTGCCTTGACGCCTCAAAGCCACCTCGCCAATATCGGCAACCTATCGGGAAAGCGGGACCACGCATGGCGATCGTGAATTCGGTCAATCTTGGAGACGTGTTCGACGTCGAGGCCGCTGGCGACCGGCTGGCCCTCATCGATTGCCGCGATTGGGACACTCCCCGCGAGTACACACACCGGGAACTGGACGATGCCGCGAATGCCTGCGCGCGAGGCCTTTTGGCGCGTGGTTACCAGCCCGGCGAGCGGATCATGGTCCTGTCGGCCAATCGGGCCGAGTTCTACATCGCCTATATGGGCATCCTGCGGGCCGGCATGATCGCGGTACCGATCAGCTACAAGTTTCCGACCGAGACCATCTTCTTCATTCTTACCGATGCCGATATCCGCCTGATAATTTGCGATGATGTCCAGCGCCAACGTCTTCAAACCGATCTGCCGATGGTTTGTTTCGACGATGACGGCGAGGCGGGCTTTCAGGCGTTGCTGGACCCCGGTTCTTTCGAGATTTTCCGCCCTTCCGACGCCGATGTCGCCATGGTTCTTTACACGTCGGGGTCCACAGGCCGCCCGAAAGGCGTGCCGCTGACCCATTTCGGGCACCTCTGGGCGCTGCGCATGCGGACCGAAAAAGGCGGGCCCTATGATCATCACCGCGTGCTGATCGCAGCCCCGCTGTATCACATGAACGCGCTATGCGTGGGTTTGTTCACATTCGCCGCCAAGGCGACGGTCGTGTTGCTGCCTGAATTCACGCCCGAAACCTACATGGCTGCGATCCCGCGGTTTCAGTCTACGTGGATTACCTCCGTGCCGACCATGCTGGCCATGTGTTTCGCCGATCCCAAGCTGGCAGCGAAGACAGATTTATCAAGCGTCAGTATCGTCCGCATGGGTTCGGCGCCGGTATCGCCGAAACTATGGGAACGGGTTACCGGAGCCTTTCCTGACGCCAATATCGTCATCGGCTATGGCACGACCGAGTCGGGTCCTGTTGCCTACGGTCCAAGGCTCGGCGAGGCCCCGCCGCCCTTGTCGGTGGGTTGGAAGATCGAGGGTGCCGATACCAAACTCATCGACGCTGAAGGCCTTGAGGCCGATGAGGGAGAGCTTTGGCACCGCTGCCCGTCCAATATGCCGGGCTATCTGAATTTGCCCCAGAAGACCGCCGAAGTTCTGACTGAGGACGGCTGGTACAAAACCGGTGACGTCTTCCGGTGTGACGAAGGCGGCGCCTACTATTTCGTCGGCCGCGTTGACGACATGTTCAATTGCGGCGGCGAGAACATTTATCCCGGCGAGGTCGAGAAGGTTCTCCTTGCGCACCCCGATATCGAAGACGCCTGCGTTGTTCCCATTGCCGATGAGATCAAGGGCTTCAAGCCGGTCGCCTTCGTCGTGCCCCGCGCGGGAACAACAATTGAGGCTGACGCGGTCAAACAACACGCCTTGGACAATGCACCGGCATTTCAGCATCCCCGTCAGGTTGAAGTCATGGACGCATTGCCGTTGGCCGGACCGGGAAAAGTTGACCGAAACGGTCTTGCCGCCAGGGCCCGCGAAAAGTGGCAAGGCGCGCCACAGACGGAAACCGGTTGATCGATTGAGTTTAGCTTGAAGGAAGTCTGACACCATGAAAGCAGCGGTTATCCTTGAACACGGCGGCCCCGGATGCATTGCAATCGACAATGATTTCTCGGCCCCCACCCCCGGCCCGGGCGACGTTGTCGTCAAGGTCGGCGCCACGTCACTGAATTATCACGACATCTTCACCCGGCGCGGCATGCCCGGCATCAACGTGCCCATGCCCTGCATCATGGGCCTCGATTTCGCCGGCGAGATCAGCGAAATCGGCGGCGACGTTACCGATTGGAAAGTCGGCCAGCGGGTCCTTGTTGACCCGGTCGACCGGGTCGGTCCGGGCGGATTGATCGGTGAGATGTGGCATGGCGGTCTAGCTGAGTTTTGCAGCGTCCCGGCACACCATCTGGTCGCCCTTCCCGACAACGTATCCTTTGAACAGGCCGCTTGCCTGCCCGTGGCATACGGCACCGCGCACCGCATGATGTATACCGTCGGCGATGTCCAAAAAGATGACAAGGTGTTAATCCTGGGCGCGTCGGGGGGTGTCGGGACCTGTGCGGTCCTGTTGGCCAAGGCGCGCGGTTGCGAGGTCATCGTTTGCGCATCCACGGACGAAAAACTCAAGCGCCTCGCCGAATTGGGCGCCGATCACGGTATCAATTACACGCAGGAGGAATTTCACAAGTGGGTGTGGAACGCTTTTGGGAAGCCGCACCGCCGCCAATGGGACAAGGGTGTCGATGTGGTCGTGAATTTTACCGGCGGCGATACCTGGGTACCGTCCTTGAAGGTTGTCCACCGGGGCGGCAAGATCCTGACCTGCGGTGCCACCGCCGGATATGACCCGGCCGAGGACCTTCGTTACATCTGGTCTTTTGAGTTAAAAGTTTTGGGATCCAACGGTTGGATGCGCGAAGATTTGGAGACCCTGATCGCGATGATCTCAAGCGGCGATCTAGATCCCGTTGTCGATAGTGTGTTGCCGCTGGAAGACGTCAATGAGGCGTTCCGATTGCTGGAAGACCGTGAGGTCTTCGGCAAGGTCGTGGTAAAGATTTAGATCAGAGGAGCTATTCTATGACTGACGCCAAAACGCCCGAACACCTCGACCGACAAGCGGTTCAAGATATCTTCGATGCCTCGCCGTTTATCTCTACGCTCAACCTTGAGGTTGGCGAATTGAATTACGATACGATGGAAATTTCCGTCCGCATGCCCATGCAGGCGAGCTTCGAACGTCGCGCAGGTACGGCGCAATTTCATGGCGGACCGTTGGCCGCATTCATCGACGTGGTCGGTGATTTTGCTATCGGCATGTTGGTCGGTGGCGGTGTGCCGACCATGAACCTGCGCATCGATTATTTGAAGCCGGCCATCGGCGCCGCTGTCACCGGCACGGCGAAGGTCCGCCGCCGAGGCCGGTCCATGGCTGTTGTCGATATTGACGTCTCAGATGAAAAAGGCGCACTGGTCGCCGTCGGTCGCGGCACCTACGTACCGATCACCGGGTAGAGATAACATCATGAATGACCCCGCCGCCGCCAATTGGATCGGATTGTGGACTCTCTATCGGCGCGAAGTCCGCCGCTTTTCCAAGGTCTATACCCAGACCATCATGGCCCCCATCGTCACCACGCTGTTGTTCTTGTCGGTCTTTTCACTGGCGCTGGGCGGCTCGGCACGGTCCGTCGCCGGCATCCCCTTTCCGGAATTCCTGGCACCTGGCTTGGTCATCATGGCAATCGCCCAAAACGCCTTTGCCAACACTTCATCATCAATCATGACAGCGAAAGTCCAGGGCAATATCGTCGACACGTTGATGCCGCCGCTGACACCGCATGAATTGGTGTTCGGGTTCACCATGGGTGGCATCAGCCGAGGCATTGTGGTCGGCACGGCGGTGGCGGTCATGATGCATCTTTTCGTCGGGCTGAAAATTCATGCGCCGGAATTTATCGTTTTTCACGCGATCATGGCGTCGATGATGCTGGCGTTGCTGGGCACCATTGGTGCCATCTGGGCGGTGAAATTTGATCACATGTCGGCGATCACCAATTTTGTCATCACGCCGCTGTCCTTTCTATCCGGCACATTCTATTCCATTCAGCGCCTGCCCGAAGCGGCGCAAATCGCCGCCCACTTCAACCCGTTCTTTTATATGATCGACGGGTTCCGCTACGGTTTCATCGGCCATGCGGACGGCAACTTGATGGCCGGCCTCGCCGTTATGGCGGGCATCAACGCGACGCTCTGGATGATCACCACGCGCCTCGTCGCCAGCGGCTATAAATTAAAAGCCTAATCGCCGCCCGCCCGAACCGTTGACAAGGCAAGCCACCGTCAACATACTCGGCGGCTTTCCCACGGGCCATGAATGGCCGGGATGGTTGAGAGCAGGAGAAGGGCGCCATGATCGACGCCGTCATGCCGACGTACGCACGCTACGATGTCACCTTGGAACGGGGCGAAGGCGTTTACGCCTTCAGCACGGATGGTCGCAGATTTCTTGATTTCGGCGCCGGCATCGCGGTCGCATCCTTGGGCCACTGCCATCCGCATTTGGTAGATGCGTTGAAATCCCAGGCGGAGACGCTGTGGCATTGTTCGAACCTTTATCATATTCCGGGCCAGGAACGCCTGGCTGAGCGTTTGGTTTCCCATACCTTTGCCGACGCCGTATTCTTCAACAATTCCGGCGGCGAAGCGGTGGAAATGGGCTTCAAGATGATGCGCAAGTATCACGCCGAGGCCGGCCATCCGGAACGCTACAGGGTGATCAGTGTGGAAGGCGCGTTCCATGGGCGTTCGCTGGCTTGCATCTCTTCGGGTCGCCAGGAAAAACATACCGCCGGGTTCGGGCCGCTGGTTGACGGTTTCGATCAAGTTGCATTCGGCAACATGAACGAAATGCGCGCCGCAATTACGCCAGAGACGGCCGGCATCGTCATTGAGCCGGTGCAGGGCGAAGGCGGTATTCGTCCCGTCGACGCAGACTATCTCAAAGAACTTCGCGCGGTGGCCGACGAGTTCGGCATTTTGTTGATGTACGACGAAGTGCAATGTGGGATCGGCCGCACGGGCAAACTTTATGCCCACGAATGGTCAGGCGCGGCGCCCGATATCCTGGCCTCGGCGAAAGGGCTGGGCGGTGGATTTCCTATCGGTGCGACGCTGGCCACGGAAGCCGTTGCGGACGCCATGAAAGCCGGCAGCCATGGCTCAACCTTTGGCGGCAATCCGCTGGCCATGGCGGTCGGCAACGCGGTCGTCGACGTCGTCCTGGCCGACGGGTTCATGGACAATGTCACGGCACGCGCCGAGCAATTAGCAAACGGCCTGGACGCCTTGGTCAAAAAGTATCCTGACATCCTGGCCGGCCACCGCGGCATGGGCTTGATGCAGGGCCTGCAATGTCAGGGTGAGAATGGCGAGAACGGCACGCTGGTCGGCAAGTTGATGGCCGGCGGCCTATTGACGGTGCCGGCGGGCGACAACATTGTCCGCATGGTGCCGCCATTGACCATTGAAGCCACCCATGTGGAGGAAGCGTTGTCGATCTTGGATGCCGCGGTGGGTGAAATGACCACAAAGGCCGCTTGATATGTCCGATCCTCAGCATTTTCTGGATCTTGATAAGCTTGAGGCCGGCGCGCTTCGCGACATCCTGGCGCGCGGCAATGAGCTGAAATCCGCCTGGACCACTGGTGATCGCCCGAAGCCATTTGACGGCAAAACGCTGGTGATGATTTTTGAAAAACCCTCGACCCGCACCAGAGTTTCCTTCCAGGTCGGTATGCAGCAATTGGGCGGCATGGTGGTCGTCATGGGTGAGCAGGAATCGCAGCTGGGCCGCGGAGAGACTCCGGCTGACACGGCACGTGTCCTGTCGCGCTACGCCGATGCGATCATGATCCGAACCGATGATCCAGCCAAACTGGACGATTTGGCGGCATACGCCACGGTGCCGGTGATCAATGGCCTCACGGATGCCTCGCACCCATGCCAGATCATGGCCGACATCATGACCTATGAGGAACACCGTGGTTCCATAGAAGGCCGGGTCGTGACCTGGAGCGGCGACGGCAACAACGTCGCGAAAAGCTGGATCCATGCCGCCGTGCGGCTGGGCTTTACGCTACGTCTGGCCTGCCCTGGCAGCCTGCAGCCGTCAGAAGACGTGCTGAACTGGGCGGCCGATCATGGCGGCGACATTCATCAGATCGATCACGCTGAAGAAGCCGTTGATGGCGCTGACCTAGTCGTCACCGATACCTGGGTATCCATGGGCGATGAAAACCCGGAAATGCGCCGTCAAATATTGATGCCGTTCCAAGTGGACGCCAAGTTGATGGCCGGTGCGAAAGACGACGCCCTGTTCATGCATTGCCTGCCCGCACATCGTGGCGAAGAGGTCACCGATGAAGTCATGGATGGACCTAGGTCCGTCGTTTGGGATGAGGCGGAAAACCGCCTGCATGCGCAGAAAGGCATTCTGTCGTGGTGCCTTGAATGAGGCCCGGTACGCCCGGTCTTGAAATCTTCAATACACCCAAACTTTCTAATGACGACGTTCGCTGACTTGAACAGATCGCCGCCGCCGCATGGCCGGCGGTTGAACGCCAACACCTTGATGGATGGGTGCTACGCGCTAGCCCGTCGCCGCCGCGCCGCGTCAATTCGGTATTTCCGAACGCCTGCGCCGGCGCCATGATTTTTTCCGATCGCATTGCCGCCGTCGAGAATTTTTACGCCGCGCGCAACCAGCCACCACGGTTTCAAGTAACACGCGGCTCCCTGCCCGATGGTCTGGATGATGAACTCGAACAACGTGGCTATGAAGTCGAAGCGCCTGTCGATATTCAAATTACCCGCGCCGAAGCAATGACGACGCCCGCGAGCGCCGAGGGAACCATTCATGTGGGCGACGAACTCACTCCGGCATGAACCGAAGTTTATGCCGCAGGTTTCAACCGCGATGTTAGCGCCGTCATTAAACAAATTACCGGCCATCCCGCATTTCTTACTTTTCAACGCGACGATGAAGTTCTGGGGGTCGCCCTTGGCGTATATGAAAGCGCATGGCTCGGCATATTCGGCATGCAGACCCGCCAATCGATGCGTGGTAAAGGCATTGGTTCTTTGATGCTAAAGGGATTGGCCGATTGGGCGGTTGCACAAGGCGCCCTGGGTCTTTATCTGCAGGTGGAACAAAGCAACCCACGCGCCCGTGCGCTCTATGAACGTTTCGGCTTTCGTACCGTATATGCCTATCACTACCGGACATTATTCTAAGCCAATGACAAAAATTCATCAGACTGAAAGCGGCACAGATACTGGGCGGGAGTTTGGTGATTTCGTTCAATCCTTCCAGGTTGACGCGCTGGGCGTTCGCGGCCGGTTGGTTCGACTAGGCGATAGTGTCGAGGAAATTACCGGCGGCGGACGTTACCCCAAAGACGTCGCCGAACTGTTGGCGGAAACCATGGCCTTGGGCACGGCCTTGGCCAGTGGGCTCAAATATGATGGGGTTTTCACCTTGCAAGCGCAGGGAAACGGTCCGGTGAAGATATTGCTCGCCGATCTTACCAGCGGCGGCGACATCCGCGGCTATGCCCAATTCAACGCCGACGTGTTGGCCGAGACCAAGGATACCGGCGGCGGACTGGTGCCACGCCTGTTAGGTGGTGGCCATCTTGCCTTCACCGTTGATCAAGGCCCTGAAACCGACCGATACCAAGGCATCACCGAATTGACCGGCGCGACACTGGCCGACTGCGCACAAACCTATTTTCGGGATTCCGAGCAATTGGAGACGGCGATTGTCCTGACGGCGAGGCGCGCTGATGACGGCGCCATGCGGGCCGCAGCATTTGTTGTCCAGAAAATGCCGGACGCCGGGCCTGGGGGCTTCGATGACCCGTTGGAGCCTTGGCGGGAAGCCGCCGTTTTAACCAGCACGGTGACGGCCAAAGAACTGTTGGACGCAGATTTGGTGCCAGCGGATTTGTTATATCAGATGTTCCATGAACGTGGTGTTCGAGTATTCGAGTCCATGCCACTCCGTCACGCCTGTCGGTGCAGCGAAGACCGAGTGGCCACGACGCTGGCATCATTCCCGCGCACGGAAATTGAAGCCATGCGCGAAGACGGCGTAATCACCGTTACTTGCGAATTCTGCGGCAACGACTATGTATTTGATAACGATGCCTTGGAAAGGCTGTTCGCTTAAAATCAAAATGATCTGGCAAGGCCCTACCGATAGGTCGCAAATTGGAGTACCGAACGATGAAAATTTTCCGTGCCGCCACACCGATAATTCTGGCCGCGACTCTTCTCGGTGCATGTGAAACCTCGCCGCCGACCCAGCGGCTTCCAGAGATAACGTTCTCACATATGCCCGCATTTAATGTCGATGTTGCGAAGATTGAGATCGAAAATCGATTTGCTAGCAAGTTATCCGCGCCACATATCGAGCACCTTATGCCATTGGCTCCGGCAGCGGCCGTAGAGCAATGGGCCAAAGATCGGGTCAAGGCGGTCGGGCGGGGAGGCACACTTCGCATGATCATTGAGGATGCCAGCGCCCGGGAAACAACATTGCAAAAAGATACCAGTTTCAAAGGCAAGCTGACCAAACAGCAATCGCACCGCTATGACATGGCAGTGCGCGCGACATTAGAATTGAAGGATGACAGCGGCAAAGTGCTGGCAGCGGCGGGCGCTAATGCGAGCCGCTCTATTACCGCACGCGAAGATGTCACCCTCAATGAACGCGAGAAAATCTGGTTTGAGACGGTGGATCTTTTGATGAAGGACTTTAACCGCGAAATGGAAGCCAACACCAAAAACTATCTTGGCCGGTGGCTGCGGTAATTAATACAAACTACCGTTAATGCAAGATGTAGAAACGAAGAAACCGGAGGCGCCAATGCGGCGCCTCCGGCATTTTAAGGTCTTCGTGAAAAACCGGTTTAGCGCAGGAACGTGATCGTTACGCGGCGGTTTTTGCCTTCACGCTTGCTGTCCCCGGATTCGACAACCGGAGCAATTTCACCGAAGCGCGATTTCTTAACGATTTTGCGCGGCACACCCAATTCCATCAGGCGATTACCAACTTCGGCGGCGCGATGGCGCGAGAGGCCCAAGTTGTAATCTTTGTCACCCGATGAGTCGGTATGGCCGGCAACCAAGATTTTGCCCGGCTTGCGCAGACGGTAATCCGCATAAGCCTGTTTAACCTTAACCATTTCTGATTCGGTAATATCCGCGCTGTCGAAACCGAAGTACACGACGTACGGCGCGGGCATACGGGCCGGCGGCGCCATCTTTTTCATCGGCATCTTCGCCGGCATCTTCGCCATCATTTTTTCTTTGACCTTCATGTCAAAGAGCGCGGCGTGGAAACCCTGGCGGCAGGCGCGGATGTGATCAGGCTGGTTATTCTCTTCCTGCTCTTGCATCCAGCAATCAAACATCGCCTGGGCGCGCGCGGACGGACCAGGCGTCAACTCGCCGGCACCATTCCAAAGCTTGTTCACAAGCTGGGTACGGGCGGCGGCAATGGCGCCTTTAGTTTTGCCGGGAAGGTTCCGCTCACCCATTTGCTGTGGCAAAACATCGAGACCGAGACCGGCGTCTTTAGCCTTACCGAGGAAATACTCAGCATCGGCGCCGTCACCTTCATCGTTTTCGGATTTCGCAAGTGCGACGTATTCTTTATGCAAGGCCTGCTTGAAGCCATCACGTGTGGTTTGCATACCAGCGACACCCATCGTGTCGACATTTAATGCGCAACCTGACAACAACACCGCAGCGAGGCCGGCCAGGACAAGTTTAAACTGTTTCATTTAGGACATCCTCTTAGTTATCAATCCTTATGTTTACTGTTTGGTCAGGCCGAGCCAACTTCTTGCGGCCATCGATTCCTTAAGACCACGAAAACCTATGTGGCGGTTTCGTACCACGATCCCCCATCTAAATTAGTTTTACCCCGCATTCTAGGGCCGTTTCAAACCCCTATTCAAGGCGCACACTGCGGAATACTCGAAAATCTCCTAATTTTCCACTGATTTTTCGCTAGCCGCGCCAGAAACTGCGAGTAAACAACACAATTACCGTAAATAACTCCAACCGCCCCAGCAACATGCCGGCGGTCAAAAGCCATTTCGCAGCATCGGGAAGCGGCTGAAATGTACCGGCCGGGCCGACGATCGGACCGAGGCCCGGCCCCACGTTAGCGATGGCCGACGCGGCGCTTGAAAAAGCCGTTATAAAATCCAATCCAAGGAAGCCCAAGCCCAACGCCAGCAGGCAAAATGTAAAAAACCACATGAAAAAGAAACTCAGGACCGACGTGATCACCTCATCGGAAATGGGTTGGCGGTTATAATAAGGCACGAAAATGCCGTGCGGCTGCAGCAAATGGTGAATTTGCGTGCGCGCCGCCGCATAAAGGACCTGGATTCGGAAAACTTTTATGCCGCAGGTCGTTGATCCGGCACACCCGCCGACGAACATGATGAAAAAGAATATGGGCAGCGCGAAGTGCCCCCACTGGCTGAAGTCGTCAGTCGCATACCCAGTGCCCGTGATAATCGAGACAATGTTAAAGGCGGCAAGTCGGAGTGCGTGTTCGAGCGATGCATTGCGTTCCAGCCAAAGCCAGCCGGCAATCACCAAGATGATCAGCACCACAGCCGTGATGAACCATTGGACCTGCGTGTCGCGATAGAGCGCGCCCCATTCGCCCTGGATCGTTTTCAAATACAACACAAACGGCAGCGCCCCGATAATCATCCCGGCGACGGCAATATAATCCACCCAGATGCTGTCGAAATGTCCAATCGATCCGTCCGATGTCGAAAAGCCGCCGGTGGCAATAGTCGTCATTGCATGGGCGACGGCATCGAAACCGCGCATCCCGGCAAACCAGTACGCCAACGCCCAAATGCCGGTCAAAATCAGGTAAATGACGCCAATCGCCGTGGCGATCTGCGCCGCCCGCGGCAAGGCTTTTTCCGACTGATCGGAACTTTCCATCCGGAACAATTGCATGCCGCCGACACGAAGCATCGGCAACACGGCAATGGCCATAACGATAATCCCGATGCCGCCCAACCATTGCAAAATCGCCCGCCAAATCAGAACACCCGGCGGTGCATGATCCAGCCCGGTGATCACGGTCGAGCCCGTCGTCGTCAATCCCGACATAGCCTCAAAAACCGCATCGGTGAAACTCAAATTGAGTTCCGAAAACTTCAACGGCAATGCGGCGAACAATGCCAGGGCGATCCAGCTCAACGTCGTCATCACGAAAGCTTGGCGCGGCACCATGCGGGCACTTCCGGTACGGCACGTCAACGCGGTGGCAACGCCGACGAACAGCGTCACCCCGGCGGACACCATAAAGACCTCCCAATCGGGATG
>Ga0209558_1001671_pt1 | contig 15700 bp, 14 predicted proteins | sample SaaInlV_150m_DNA_3_FD_184674 | JGI IMG/M metagenome (GOLD analysis project Ga0209558, IMG submission 184674) | Marine microbial communities from expanding oxygen minimum zones in the Saanich Inlet - Saanich Inlet SI074_LV_120m_DNA (SPAdes) (version 2) | ecosystem: Environmental > Aquatic >...
TAAATAACACGTTCGTTAGTATAACGGCTACAGAATATGTACCAAAACCACACCAGTAATTGTTACTATACCCATAACTAATTTAAGGATAACAAAATGAAAGGATTATTAACAGTAGCACTGGCTTTGTTCAGCCTACAAGTATATGCGGTAGAGGGTTCACAAAATAAACTTAAGTGTACACCTCAGTTAACTTCAGAACAGATTCAAGAGGCAGCGCTATTAGGCTTAGATACAATCAAATCTGGAGCTGACAACCAAGACCCCAAGTCTCTAAATATGCTGGGATTGCTTTACTTATCTGACACGTTAGTAGATAAGGACACAGGCAAAGGGCTTGCTTATATCGAACAAGCAGCAGGACTAGGAAGAAGCGGTGCAATTGAAATATTATCTAAACTGTACTTGTGTGGGGGAAGTGCTGAATTTGATAGAACTAAAGGTATTCAGTGGCTAGAGAAACACGTTTCCCTCTTAGCTGAACAGACTGGGACAGGAGAGCGCCCTATTAAAGGCAGGTTTACTAATGAATATTTTGCTGAAGCTTTAAAACTGATTAGATGGTATGACTATTTACAAGATGAGATCAATGAAGGTAAATTCTCTACTCTTCTTGATGGATTAATAAAATTATCCAAAATTAATACTGACCTATATCAGTATATTTATTTAAACAAGTCTTGGAGTCCACACAATAAAGAGTTTAATAGTGAGAAGGGATATAAAGAACACTACAAGTATAAATATAAGTATAGTTTTTCACGTCAGTCTGAGTTATTAAATATTAGAGAAAGACTAAAACTAAAACAAGCAGGCGACAAGAAGATAACCATTGTGATTGACAAGATAAAAACAATAGATGGTAGTTACAAAAATGGCAATCCAGATGGTGTGTGGACAGCTTGGTATCCTAATGGAAAGATATTTGCAAAGATGAAGTTTGCAGATATATCTAGCTATAGCAATGATGATTACAATATAGAGATAGTTGATATTGAAGTTAGATACCCTGATAAAACCAACACAATTAAATATAAGGGCAACGCCTTTGCGGATAAACTTTTAACAGGAGTGCACAAAGACGGAGGGATTGTGAACTATCCCCAATGGAGCTTTATTTCTGGTTACTTTAATGAGGTTGGGAGCAAGGGGGTTTATATTCCAGTAGATGTGTATTTCACTGATAGCAATACAGGTAAGCACTATAAGTTTCCTTGGATAGATAAGTACGAGTAAATAGAAGATGGCTGAATTGGAAAAAGTGGCTTGAAATGTGTTCAAGATTAACGGACCACCACATTGCGAAGAAGAGTTAAATAAATTCATTGAATGAAAACTAAATATTGGGGCTATAAAAAAAGATTAACTTATGAAAATAAATACAGATAAAAAAGTTTTAAGATATTTTTTTGTACTGACTACAATTATATTTTCTCATTTTTCTTATATTGATGGAATGACAGGCCACTGAATATGAAAAGAGCTATATACACACCAACAAATACAAACACTGTGGTTACTAAGGTCATTGACAAAGATTTTGTAGAGATTCTTATTGATGGTGACTATAAAATAGTTTCAGCAAATGAGATTAGAGCCGTTGATGATCAAGATAACACAGTATCTTTTGATTACTTTAATCAGTGTATGCTGGTATCGCTAATCAAAAACCCTAGTTCAGACTTGCTTTATTCCTTAAATACTAACAAGTTAACACCAGAGCCTCACCAATACAAGCCTTTAATAAAGTTTTTAAACTCACAAAATAATCGACTATTAATAGCTGACGAAGTTGGCCTAGGCAAGACTATTGAAGCCGGAATGATTTACAAAGAGGTTGATAAACGTGATGATTTATCCATATCTTTAATTGTGGTTCCTTCATCGTTGACTTTAAAGTGGAGAAATGAATTACTCCTTAGATTTGATGAAGATTTTGGAATATTAAGAACTGGTGCTTTTAAGGCTTTTCTTAAAGAGTATGAGGTATTTAGCAGTAGTAAAGCATATAGAAAAAAAATGATTATTTCATATCACGCTTTAAGAGATGAGGAGGTGGTTAAATTATTGCAAAATAGCTCAATTACAATTGATTTTCTAATAATGGATGAGGCGCATACATTTAGAAATTCCCAGACATCAACCTTTGAAGCGGCCTTTTCCATTGTTAATCTTGCAGAGTATGTTTTATTTTTAACAGCGACCCCAGTGCAAAATTCATATGAAGACTTGTTTAATATTTTGTCATTGTTAGATGATGAGACTTTTTTAGATTTTGACTACTTTAAAGATTTGATTAAACCGAATAAGATTATTCACAAGGTAGTTGCTATGCTTAAAAATGGATCTGATTTGAGTGTAATTCAAGAATATATCTCAGAAAAAGATTTTGATTTTCATCAGCTAACATGGCCACAAAAAGATATTTTTGAAAGCTTTGTAGCGTTAAATAAAATTACACGAGAGGATCGTGTGGATTATATTTCTCAGTTTACAAATAGTGACAATTTAAGTTACATTATTAGTAGGACTAAAAAGAAAGATGCTGGAAAATTTATTCCAAGAGAGGCTCACAGTAGTAATATTAAAAGCACAGAAATTGAGCAAAATTTTTACAATACTGTTGTAGACTTTGTTGTTTACCTGTTTTCTTTAAAGAACCTAAAAATACCTGCTGGTTTTATAACGGTAATGCCAGAACGCATGGCTAGTTCGTGCATGCTGGCCTCTCTTGAAAGCTTTAAAAATATGCGCAAGACAAGGAAGTTTTTTGTAAGTGAGATTGACGATATAGATAGCGAATATGATGATTTTGAGTTAGATTCTCAGATTATTGATAAGCTTGATTCTCTTATAGAGAAAGGCATGCTTATTGGTGATTGTGATAGTAAGTACGATAGGTTTGTTACGGTTTTGAACGACCTTAAAAAGCAAAATATACAAAGAGCTATAGTATTTTCATTTTTCAAAAAAACCCTATCATATTTGGAAAGAAAGCTTATTGAAAATGGCATTAAGGTTGGAAAAATTGATGGAGATCTAACTCCTGATGAAAGGTTTGAAAAAATAGACCAATTTAAAAATGGAGAATTTGATATTTTGCTGTCTAGTGAAGTTGGATCTGAAGGGCTGGACATGCAGTTTTGCAATGTTATTTTTAATTACGATCTTCCATGGAATCCAATGAGGGTAGAGCAAAGGATAGGTAGGATTGATAGGATTGGCCAAAAAGCTGAAAAATTATTAATTTTTAACCTTGTTGTTGAAGGAACTATTGAAGATAGAATTTACTCTCGATTATATGACCGACTTGGAATATTTGAAAGTTCTATTGGGGAATTAGAGCCAATCTTAGGAGATATACAAAAAGATTTCCAAATTCAAGATATTATTAAAATGTCTAGTAAAGATATTGAGCAAAAATTAGAAATAGAGCAACAATCCTTAATTCGTAGAGCTAAAGAAATCAAAGATCATGGTGATGAATTGGATACTATGTTTAATGATGATTACAATAAAGAGTCTGATAGTCTTGATAATGACGCTAAAAAGACTTTTATATCTAAAAGTTGCGAACAGCTTTTTTTAAAATATCTTGATAATCATTCAATTGAGTATAAAGAGAAAAACAGCATTTATACTTTGAAAAAAGATGAATCAAGGCGGTTGTACAGCTTACTAGCCACGTTAAAGTATCAAGGTAAAAATGCGTCAATAATTATTCAACAAAAGAGCGCTTTAAAAAGGTTAACTAAAGTCGATAAGTTTAACTTTTCTTTTGAACTACTAGTTAATGGTAGAAAAAATATAGAACTCATTTCTATAGCTCATCCATTAATGAAAATAATCTCAGATGACTTACAATGTGATTTTGACAATTTCTCTTCTGTAAGTTCAAATATGGATGGGAGTTTCGCAGTTGTTTATAAGACTGAATTTAAATCATTTAAAAGATCGATAAATCATAAGGTTTTGATACTTGATAATGAATTTAACAAGTTGCAAGATGTTGATTATTACACTTTTTATGAAAATAGTAAAAGTATTGAAAAATATTTGGATTCTTCAGAATTAAAGCAAGTTAAAAATTTATCGCAAAAAATAATATCTGAAGATTTTAATAAATCTTTAGAGCATGAAAGAATGATTGCATCTGAAACATTAAAGAAGAAGAAAAGAGCTTTATTAAAGCATTTTTCAAAAAAACGTAAGATTGCCGCTACAGCAGAGAAAAAGGCGATTCAAACCGATATTATAAGAATGAGGCAGTCTCAGTTGGATAATGTAAATGACCTTGAAAAAAGTAGGGTTAGGCAGCTAGAGAGTAAAATGAAAGTAAGTGGAAGTTTTCAAATATTATCCGTAATAAAGGTCGTTAATTGATATGACACAAATGAAAAAATGTATTCATAAATATGAAAAACAAGGAAGGGCAATTATTAACGCACTTAAAGATAGAGGTGCGTTAGAGGGGTGGTATAGAACCTTGTCAGATTTATACCCAGATAACGCTCATTTTGTATTTGAATTGTTACAGAATTCCGAGGATGCAAATGCAACAAAGGTTGAGTTTAAATTATCAGATAATAGTTTAATTTTCTTGCATAATGGCACTAGGGCTTTTAGTGAAGACGATATAAATTCAATCACAAATATTGGCAATTCAAATAAATCAATAAATAAAATTGGAAAATTTGGTGTTGGCTTTAAGTCGGTATTTACATATACAGACACACCTAAAATTCATTCAAAAAACATATCATTCCAAATTCAAAATTTAATTGTCCCTTCGTTAATTGACGGGGAGGAAATAGATTATGGTTACACCACTCTGTTTGAATTTCCATTTAACAGGAAAAATAAAGACAAAGAAATTGCGTGTAAAGAAATTAGTAATTTGTTTAACGAATTGAGTGACAATGTTTTGCTTTTTTTGGATAGTGTTTCTGAAATTATTTGGAATCTAGAAGATGGGTCAAGGTTTAGCATACTAAAAAGAAAAAATCAAAATATAACAGAAATAATAAATAGCTCAAAGGGTAGTAGTTATTGGTTGATTTTCAATAAAATATCAACAATTGACAGTAAAAAATTCAATACAAGTATTGCATACTCTTATAATAAAAAAGAAAAAAAGATTAATCGAATAAAGGGCGATGTTTCTATTTTTTTTCCAGCAAAAAAAGAATTTAGTGGACTGGGGTTCCATATAAATGCACCGTTTTCTTCAACAGTTGCACGAGATAGTATTACTGACGCCAATGAAAATAAAGAATTGTTATTTAGCATATCAGACTTATGCGCAGAAAGTATTCATAGCATTAAGAATTTAAATCTGTTAAATATGTCTTTTTTTGAAGTTTTACCAAGCGAAGATGACGAATTGAGTAGTTTTTATAAGCCTGTCTATAATAGATTTTTACAAGAGTTTAATGATGAAAATAATAAATTAATCCCACTTGAAGATGGCAGTTTGTCAAATTTAGATAGCTGTATTTATAGCTCAAGATTGTTTAAAGATACTTTTATAGATAAAGATTTGAGGGTAATTTTTAATAGTGATCTAATAATTGGCATTGCTAAGAGCCCCCTTAAAAACTCCAGGGCTGATAAATTTATTTCAAAATTAAAATGTGACTATGTGGATGACTCTTATATACATGAGAAGTTGCAAGAATTTTCAGATAGAGTTTCCCAACATAATTTAGATTACTATTGTGAGTCTGATCTTGATAAATGCACTATTGAAATTGGAAGAGAGTGGCTAAACTCCAAGACTAATGAACAAATTCAGGCGATATACTCCTTTATCTATGAATCCAGAGAATATGACGACTATATTAGCACTGACTTTTTATCTATAATTAAACTCTCTAATGGAGAATTTAATTTTAGTAAAGAAGATATGTACTTTTTTGAAGGCAACAGTCTGCGCTCTGATTTTTTATTTTCGGAGCCCTTGACCTATTCATCTGGAAAGAATCAAAAACAGCAGAAACAATCGATGAAATTCCATGAATTGTTAAATGTTAAAGAGTTGGATGATGCTGTTTATTTGACATTATTTTTTGAAAATTATAAATTTAAGTCTGTAGAAGGGCATTTAAAAGACATAAATAAATTAGTAGATTTTTATATTGCTAGTGAAAGAAATATCGATTGGAGGTTTGGTTTTTTTAAATTTATTTATACTTCAGATGAACTATTAGCACGTCCATCAGATGTTTGTATTGATAGTCCATATTTAGATACTGGCATGAATGGTGTGGCAAAAATTTTAAGACTGTATAAATTGAATAATATTTATACGGGTCTAGACAATAAGGAAGAGTTCCTTAACTTATTAATTGCAATTGATGCTAAAGACAAGTTAAAGGTTGAGCGTTGCGCTATTTCTTCAAGTCATCCAGAAAGAGTGGGGCTTGTTTATTCTGCAAAAGGCAAAAGATACACGCCAACAGGGGTAAATAGTGATTGGTCAATAGATAGTATTGACACCCTTTTAGAAGAGGCTAGTACAAATATAGCAACTTCAGTTTTAATATGGAATGCAGTTAATAATGCAGGAGTAGAAGTTTTTAATGCCATTTATAGAAATAATTCATCTCATCCAGAGAAAATAGGAAAATCATATCTTATACATGCCCTGTCTAGAGAGAGTTGGATTTATAATGACTTGGGAGTGGCTCAAAACCCAAAGGATGTAGATAACGAGAGTTTAAATAAGATTTATGATAAAGATAAAAATGAATGGCTTAAAGAAATAGGATTTGGTGAGAATATATATAAAGAAACTAAAGATTTTGACCAAAAAAATGAAGTTTTAAGTGAGTTTAATTTGGACTATGGTATTGCTAGTGAAATAAAAAAATTCTCACCAGAGGAAGTTAAAGAGTTTGTAAATATTGTTAAGAGCAAGCGGCAAAACCAAAAACTATCTGATATTTTAAAAAAAGAGAGAATTGAGGAAGATGAGCCGGAATTTATTGAAGTTGATATTGATAAATCTATAATTATTGATAAGGTTGAATATCAAAAACAAGTTACTAGTGAAAATAAATTAAATGATAGCTCTTTTTCTACTACATCAAGTTCAATATTAAAACAAGATAGTAGCAACATACAATTAATAAAATTTTTTTTATATGAGCAATATGATGGTCATTGTCAAATTTGTGGGGATACTTTTGCATATAGAGAGAAGAATTTTTTCACTGATTTTTCATTAAACAGGGGGAAAGATAGAGATATTAATAGAAAAGGTAACACTCTTTGCCTGTGCCCAAAACATCATCAAATATTCACACTCGGAATACAGGATAATATATATGCTAGTAATATGCCAAAATATATAGACACTGATATTATGAAAGACTTATTTTTATATAAAGATTGTGTAGGAAGCGATGATATGGATAATAAAAACGATGGGTTTTATATGTCGCCAAATAATTCTTTTGAGATTGATTCTTCTTACATGATGCCAATTAAACTATTTAAAGAGATTTTTTATATTAAATTTACTGAGGCGCATGCTATAGAGTTTGCAGACACATGGAATCATTTTTAATAAGGTGAAGATAATGGATAAAGCCTTTGAAATAGACTTAGCTAGTTATACAAGGTCAGAGTTACGATCTATTTTAAATTTAGAGCATGCAAATATTTTAGACAAGCTATATAAATCAAAAGTTGATTTAAAAAAAAGGATCAACATAAAAGAAAAGGTTGTAGAAGGGAATATTTCTACGTCTTATAAGTCAGTTTTGGATTTATTGCATAATATAAAGCTAGATGGACACTCTGATTATTATAAAAATCTTGTTTTGTTACTTGCCTCTCATAATTTAGATGAAGAAAATTTCCACAAAGTATAACACCCCAACAAATTAAGACAACAATTTAAGATTTCTTATTTCGAACGAGTTAAACTTAACCCAACAATTCGGAGTAAAAAATATGAGTAAAAAACGAACCAACTACGCCTCAGCCTTTAAAACAAAACTAGTGCTTGAGCTGTTACAAAATGAAAGCACTCTGGCAGAGATTGCCAGCAAGCATAACATTCTTCCACAAAACCTAGTGAACTGGAAGAAGACTTTTCTTGCCAACGCAGAGAGTGATTCAATCGTTGGAACGCTTGATTGAATGGCGTGGTAAACCTAAAGCAATAAGATGTGATAACGGACCAGAATATATATCACAAGCATTACGAGATTGGGCGCAAGCGATGGATATTAAGCTAATGTATATACAACCAGGTAAGCCAACACAAAATGCCTATATTGGAAAAAGTGGCTTGAAATGTGTCCAAGATAACGGATCACTACAATATGAAGGCTTAATGAAGTAGCAGTACAACAAGTATAGAATATACAAGAATAAAATGAAATCAATAATTTAATGAACAATAATTCTTTAAAAGAAAAGATTCAAAGTGGAGAACTAACCATAGGATCTTGGATTACACTAGGTAATACAGGTATAGCAGAAATACTAGCCAATGCAGGGTATGATTGGCTAGTTGTAGATTTGGAGCATACCACAATCTCATTAGAACAAGCGGGCGAGCTTATTCGAACCATTGAGCTTTCTGGAGTACCATCATTAGTGCGTCTAACCAGTAATGATGAGAATCAAATAAAAAGAGTAATGGACGCTGGGGCTACAGGGGTTGTTGTGCCAATGGTTAAAAATGTGGAAGATGCAAAATCTGCAGTTGCTGCAATCCACTATCCTCCACTAGGTAATAGAGGAGTTGGGCTTGCTCGTGCACAAAAATATGGCGAGGCTTTTCAAGAGTACCTGAAATGGCAAAGTGATGCTAATGACGGTCCGGTTGTGGTTGTGCAAATTGAACATATTGATGCGGTGAATAATCTCAAGAATATATTGAGCGTAGAGGGGGTGGATGCATTCATCATTGGCCCATATGATCTATCATGTTCTATGGGTATTCCTGGTGAATTTAATAACCCAAAATTTAAACAGGTTATAGAGAGTATTATCTCTATCAGTAATGAAATGAATGCTGTTAGTGGGCTACATGTGGTTGAACCAGATCTTTTAAAATTAGATGAGGCAATTAAAATAGGGCATAAATTTATCGCTTATAGTGTGGACATTAGAATGTTGGCTGTTATGGCCAAATCTGGTGTTGATAGGATTAAAAGACAATGAGAATTGTTGGTATAATACCTGCTCGCATGGGGTCTTCTAGATATCCTGGCAAGCCTATGGAAACAATACACAATATGCCAATGATTGGGCATTGCTATCATCGCACTGCACTATCACTTGGGGCTGAAAATACCTATGTTGCAACCTGTGATACAGAAATATATGAGTATATTCTATCTATTGGAGGTAAGGCTATAATGACCGCTAATACGCATACGCGCGCTACTACCAGAACAGCCGAAGCGTTAGAGAAGATTGAAGTACAAATAGATGAAAAAATTGATGTTGTGGTTATGGTACAGGGCGATGAACCATTAATTCAACCGAATACAATTAGTGAGACAGTTCTCTATTTTCAAGATCAGCGGGTTAATATTGTCAATATTATGTCTCGTTTACCAACTAAAGAGGCGTTTGATGATGAGAACAATGTAAAAGTGGTGGTCAATAACAACAACTATGCACTCTACTACTCAAGAGAGCCGATTCCATCTCCATGGAAAGGATGGGAGGATATCCCTCGCTATATGCAGACTGGGGTTATTGCCTTTCGCAGAAACACTTTGATAGACTTTAATGAAATGGAAGAGACTGAACTTGAGAAAATTGAATCGGTGGATATGAATAGAGTACTAGAAACAGGTGGAAAAATTAAGATGGTTTTAACAGAAACAATTACTATTGGAGTGGATGTTCCAGAAGAGCTTGTTGCTGTTGAAAGGCTATTAATTGACGATGAAATTATGAAAGGTTATCTGTCGCAATGAAAGAGATTGAAATCAGACCGAAAGAATTAATGCAGAGGTATATTGAGTTAAGCGCTAAAGATGCAGAAGTTTGTTTTAGTGGAGTGGAGAAAAGAAGAGATTTGCCATGCGTTGCTTGTGGCAGTGCAGATATAGCAGAAGAGTTTTCTAAAAATGGTTTTGCTTATGCTTTGTGTCGCAAATGTGGAACACTGTATCAGACGCCAAGACCGCCTATAAGAGAGTTTGAGTCTTTTTATAGAGACTCTGAGTCCTCGCGTTATTGGGCAGAAGTATTTTTTCCTACTGTGGCTGAGGCTCGGCGTGAGAAAATATTTAAGCCACGAGTGGAAGGGGTGCAGACAATGTGTAATGATGTTGGTCTAGAGGTTACAAAGTTGATTGACATTGGTGCAGGTTATGGAATTTTTCTCGATGAATGGAGGGCAGCTAAACCAGAGACAGATCTGCTCGCTATAGAGCCGTCATTTTCTCTAGCGCAAGAGTGTCGTAATAAAGATCTCAAAGTGGTTGAATCAATTGCAGAGAATGTAATAGGCTATAATAACTATGCTGATCTGGTTGTCTGTTTTGAGGTATTAGAGCATGTAGATAATCCATTGGAATTTATCACACTATTAAAAAAAATGGTACGACCTGGAGGGTATTTGTTCATAAGCACTCTATGTATTGATGGTTTTGACTTGCAAATGTTGTGGGATAAATCGAGCCAAATCTCCCCGCCACATCATATTAATTTTTGTTCAATCAAGGGGTTTGAGATACTGTTTCAAAGAGCAGGGCTGACCGATGTGCAAATATCCACACCAGGAAAGCTTGATGTCGATATAGTTCAAAATCAGATAAAGAAAAACCCAGATATTGTTTCTAATAATTTTATTCGAAATATGCTTAGCGATGACAACAAATCTATTGAATTTCAGAATTTTTTATCAGCTAATCAATTAAGTTCACATGCGTGGATAATTGGAAAAAATAATGGATAAATTAAAGGTCGGCATTGCCGGATATGGGGTGGTTGGAAAACGCAGACGCGAATGTGTTGATATGCATCCTAATACGGAGGTAGTTGCTATTTGTGATCAGTTTTTTTTAGATGACAAGACAATGAATGATGGTATTCGTTATTATAAAAACTATAAACAACTGCTAGAAGAAAAACTTGATATTCTTATCGTTTGTTTGACTAATGATATTAATCCAGAGATTACTATTGCAGGACTGGAGTCTGGATTGCATGTGTTTTGTGAGAAACCCCCAGGTAGGGATGTAGGAGATATTATTCGCGTAATAAATGTTGAGAAAAAACATCCAAACCTTAAATTAATGTATGGATTTAACCATCGTTATCATGATTCTATCATAGAAACTTTGCGTATTATCAAATCGAAGGAGTTGGGTGAAATTATTAATTTGCGCGGAGTGTATGGAAAATCTCAGCTCATCACTTTTAATCAACCAGATTGGCGTACAAAAAGAGAGATTTCTGGTGGCGGCGTATTATTAGATCAGGGAATACATATGGTTGATTTGATGAGACTATTTGCTGGTAAGTTTTCAGAGGTTTACAGTTTTATTGAAAATAGCCACTGGAATTATAATGTTGAAGATAATGCTTATGCTATTATGCGTACAGAGGATGGAAAAGTAGCCATGCTAAACTCTTCCGCAACTCAATGGAGGCACCGTTTTCACTTAGACATCAATCTTGAAAAAGGCAGTTTAGTTCTTGGTGGAATTTTATCAGGCTCTAAAAGCTATGGAGCAGAGACATTAACTATAGTTTCGTCAAATCCAGAGAACGATCGAGGCGATCCAAAAGAGGTTACAACAAGATACAATACTGATCCTTCTTGGTATTCAGAAATCACAGAGTTTGTTAATTGCATTGTTAGTAATAAAGATATTAAAAATGGCACTTCAGATGACGCTTTACAAACAATGAAGTTAGTTTACAAAATATATTTCTCAGATAAAAAATGGCAACAAAAATATAATATAGAGAATCCAGATAATTATGAATAAAATAGACAAGTTCTTTACAAAGGATGCAGTACTTTTTTCTAAGTCATATTTTGAGTATCTTAAAGAGATATTTGACAAGATAGATTTAACAGAGATTAAAGAATTTATTGAGTTATTGTTAATGGCTCGTGAAACTGGATCAACTATATTCTTTATGGGGAATGGTGGTAGCGCAGCAACTGCCAGCCATTTTGCTAATGATTTAGCGTTTGGTACCAATGAATATGAAAAACCATTTAAGGTAATGAGTATTACAGACAATGTTGCCACTCTAACTGCATTAAGCAATGATTATGGATATGATGAGATATTTATTCGTCAATTAAGAATTTATGCTAAAAAAGGCGATGTTTTGGTTGGGATATCGGCATCGGGTAATTCACAAAATTTAATTAATGCTTTTGAGTATGCCTCTATTTCTGAAATAAAAACGGTCGCACTCACCGCTTTTGATGGCGGAAAGATGAAAGAGATATCTGATTATGGAGTGCATGTCCCAACAGAAGCAAAAGAATACGGCCCTGCTGAAGATTTGCATATGATCTTAGATCATTTAATTGGCAATTATTTAATGAGATTGACTGAAAAATAGTAATGATGGAAAAAGGCGGGCAGTTGAAAGAGAGGGTGGCCTTAGTAACAGGTGGTACACGGGGTATTGGTGCAGCTATAGCTAAAGAATTATATGGCCTAGGTGCAACTGTAATTATCACAGGCACAAAACATGACTATATTCCATTGGATTGTTATCAATATATCCATGCAGATTTTTCTGATAAAAAGAGTATAAATGAGTTTGCAGATCAAGTTCTAGATAAGAATATAGACATTCTTATTAATAATGCAGGCGTTAATAAAATTGGCCCAATATCGGAATTATCACTAGATGATTTTGAATTGGTTCAGCGGGTTAATGTCACAGCACCATTTATAATTTGTCAGTCTGTGTTAACTGGAATGCGTACAAGAGGTTGGGGAAGAATTGTAAATATTAGTTCAATTTGGGGGAAAATTAGTAAAGCGTACCGAGTACCATATTCGGCCAGTAAGTTTGCCATTGATGGTTTGACAGCGGCAATTTCTGCAGAAGTAGCAAGTGAAGGGGTGTTGGTGAATAGTGTTGCTCCAGGTTTTATAGATACAGAGTTAACAAGGAAGGTTTTGGGGGTTGATGGCATGAATAAAATAGCATTGCAGGTGCCTGCAAAAAGAGTGGGTACCACTGAAGAAGTGGCTAAATTTGTTGCTTGGTTGGCGAGTCCAGACAATACCTATATATCAGGTCAAAATATTGCCATTGATGGAGGTTTTACTCGTGTCTGAAAAAACAATAATTGTTAAATCACATAAAGGTAAATATAGTGCCACTTTTTGTAAAAATGGCGCCAAACACTTGGTAAAGAATTTACCAAATAAAAATTTTCACATAATTATAGATAAGAAGGTAGCGCATCTGTACGAAGATGAATTGAAATTTATATTAGATAATTCATCAGTTTTGTTAATAGAGGCTATTGAAAGCAATAAATCATTAGAAGCTATTCCTAGATATGTTTCGCATTTGGTTAATAGGCAAATTAGAAGAGATGATATTTTAATTGCTATAGGTGGAGGTATTATTCAAGACATTACATGCTTTTTAGCTGCCACATTGTTAAGAGGTGTGGACTGGTATTTTTATCCAACTACACTTTTGGCGCAAGCAGATAGTTGTATTGGCTCAAAAAGCTCTATTAATTGTGGTGATTCTAAAAATCTACTAGGGACATTTACACCACCTGATAAGGTAATTATAGGTAGTAATTTTTTAAAAACATTAGATGGGGTTGATGTCCGTTCTGGTGTGGGAGAAATGCTTAAAGTGCATGGAATTTCCGGAGAAAAAGATTTCAATAAGATTGCAAATAAGTACAATGATTTGTTTATAGATAGCAGCATCATGCAGGTTTTTATCCGTCGTTCGCTTGAAATAAAAAAAAAGTATATTGAAGCTGATGAATTTGACAGAGGTCCAAGAAATATATTTAATTATGGTCATAGTTTTGGCCATGCAATAGAGGCTGCAACAAATTTTGCTATTCCGCACGGCATTGCTGTAACTATAGGACTGGATATGGCAAATTGGCTTTCTCCTCAGATTGCTAGTGGAGATGTGCAACATTATGACAGAATGCATGGTGTCTTATCAAGAAATTATCGTGGTTTCAAAAAAATTGAGATTCCAATAGATCTATTTATGAGTGCACTTGCTAAAGATAAGAAAAATATAGGGAAAGATGAAGTGACATTAATTTTACCAAATAAATATGCAAAAATTGAAAAAGGACGTTATGTTAATAATAAAATATTTAAATCTCTTTGCGATAAATACTTAACTAAAGTGCGTACTTCATGATAAACAGTGAAATTAAAGTTGCTATAGCTAGCAGATCATTTTCAAGAAATAAAATACTTCGGAATGAAGTTATTGAAAGGTATTCAAATGTTAAATTTAATGATAACGGATTGAGTCTTAAAGGGGAATTATTGGTAGATTTCTTGCAGGGCATAACTCATGCAATTATTGCACTTGAGAAAATTGATTCCTGCATTCTTAGTCAACTTCCAGAGCTGCAAGTAATTAGCAAGTATGGTGTTGGGTTGGATATGATTGATATGCAGGCGATGCAAAAATATAATGTGAAACTTGGTTGGACTGGTGGGGTGAATCGTCGCTCTGTTTCAGAGTTGGTAATATCTTTTGCAATTTCATTGCTACGCCATGTTCCGGAAAGTAACAGAGAGGTTTTGTCAGGCACCTGGCAACAACATGTCGGCAGACAGCTTAGTGGGAGAACTGTAGGAATTATAGGGTGTGGTCATGTTGGGCAAGATTTGGTCAAAATGCTTCAGCCATTTGGCTGTTCAATTCTTGTAAATGATATTAAGAATTACCATGAATTCTATAAACAGTACAATATTAAAGCGGTAGAGAAAGAGGAATTGCTTAATAAATCAGATATTGTTACTCTTCATACGCCATTAGACAATTCAACAAGAAATATGTTAACAGCTGAAAGGCTATCACTTATGAAACATAATGCTATTTTGATCAATATAGCACGTGGTGGTTTATTAGATGAGGGTGCACTGAAAAAAATGTTAATAAATGGAGGATTAGGTGGTGCAGCATTGGACGTTTTTTTAATTGAACCGCCTAATGATAATGAGTTGTTAAAGCTGCCCAACTTTATTGCTACATCACACATTGGAGGGAGTGCAGAAGAGTCAATTTTGGCAATGGGCATGGCTGCTATTTCAGGTCTCAACACTAATGTGTGAGATAAATATACGCAATAAGTTCGAATGGAAGATGTATCAGTATTCTGGTATGCAGTTGTGGTTTAGTGGGTATATAACAAGTGAAACGAGCATTCAAGACATACTAAATAGAGTTATTCACCACCTCAAAACAATTTAGAATCAGGAATCTACCAGTTGGAAAATACTAAGGTTTGTTGCAAGGTTTGTTGCGTGGAAGTCACCTATTATTTTATCTAACTCTATTGCAACAAAAACAATGTTAGTAAAAAAAATGTATATTCCTGAAAAAATATACAAGTATTGTATAATGGCATCAATACTTCACTCAATTACAATATAATTACTGCGACAATCGTAAAAATAGTATTTTAGTCTTTAGTCTTTAGTCTTTAGTGTTGGTTTTATTGGGCGATTAGATATCTACA
>Ga0209558_1001687_pt1 | contig 15569 bp, 14 predicted proteins | sample SaaInlV_150m_DNA_3_FD_184674 | JGI IMG/M metagenome (GOLD analysis project Ga0209558, IMG submission 184674) | Marine microbial communities from expanding oxygen minimum zones in the Saanich Inlet - Saanich Inlet SI074_LV_120m_DNA (SPAdes) (version 2) | ecosystem: Environmental > Aquatic >...
AGGGAAAGATCGGCCACAGCCACGGCGGGCACATCAACATGAATATCAATGCGGTCAAACAGGGGGCCGGAAATGCGGCCCTGATAGTCATCGGCGCAGCGCGGGGCCCGGTTGCATGCTTGTGCCGCATCCCCAAGATAGCCGCATCGGCACGGGTTCATGGCGGCAACCAATTGGAACCGTGCGGGCCAGGTGGCGTGGACGGCGGCCCGGGCAATCACGGCGCGTCCAGATTCCAAAGGCTGGCGCAGGCTTTCCAGGGTTTGGCGGGAAAATTCCGGCAATTCATCCAGAAACAAAACCCCCATATGCGACAGCGATACCTCACCGGGGCGCGCACGCGGGCCGCCGCCGATCAGCGCTGGCAGCGACGCTGAATGGTGGGGGTCTCGAAAGGGCCTGTGGCGCAAAATTCGCCCGCCTTCCAAGGTGCCGGCCAGAGAATGGATCATGGAAACATCAAGCGATTCTTTTGGGGAAAGGGGCGGCAAAATGCCCGGCAACCGGCTTGCCAGCATGGATTTACCCGCACCCGGTGGGCCCATCATCAACAAATTATGGCCCCCTGATGCGGCGACTTCCAACGCACGCTTGGCATTTTCCTGACCTTTAATATCGCCAAGATCAGGGATGCCCGCGCCCATAATCGTTTCTTCCTGAGCGAGCGGCGTGGGCGGGCTTAAGACCTGGGTGCCCTTGAAATGATTGATCAGGGCGATCAGGGAATCGGGTGCGACAACTTCCAGCCCCTTGACCCATGCTGCTTCACCGCCACAACTGTTTGGACAAATCAGGCCACGGTCACAGGATGCGGCATGAATGGCTGCAGGTAAAACACCGGCGACCCGGCTGATGCGCCCATCAAGGGCCAGTTCCCCCAAGGCGACATAATTGGCGATTTCGTCTTCGGGTAAAACATCCATGGCGGCCAACAGGCCAAGGGCGATGGGCAGGTCGTAATGGCTGCCTTCCTTGGCAAGATCGGCGGGGGCTAAATTGATGGTGATGCGTTTGGGCGGCAGGGCAAGCCCCATGGCGTTCAGCGCTGCGCGTACCCGTTCGCGGGATTCGCCCACTGCCTTGTCCGGCAGGCCGACAATTGTAAAGGCGGGCAATCCCGATGCGATTTGCACCTGAACATCAACATCGACAACATCGATGCCCTGAAACGCAACGGTATTAATGCATGCCACCATGGCCAGCCTATCCCAGATTGTTCTTATTTTTAAAACCCCGGCCAGGCCAAGATTGAACGCTCTATTTACCGGCCCCACTCTATCCGGGGTTGCATATCCCTGTCATCCTTCTTGGTTTTGCCATATTTCAGAGCCATAATCAGTTCACATACTGGTTTAATGGTAGGGGGTTGATTTTATGGCACGGCAATTTTGGTTTAAGACGGAATGTCTGGTTTTGGCGATGGTCCTGGCACTTGTGGTCGGGTGCTCAACCAAGAGCGGCTCTAGCTACACCCCGGATGAGGCTGGCAAGACCATGAGCGTGTCCCACGCCCAGGTGTTGTCATCGCGCGCCATTACCATTGAAGGCTTGAAAGATAACAGGTCGACCGGATGGGGCACCTTGATTGGGGCCACCATTGCCGGGGCCGCCACCTATGGCCTGACAGAGGCAGACACCCCGTTGGGGGCGGCGGTTACCATCATTGCCGCGGTTGGCGGCGCGTTGGTGGGGACCATGGCCGAAGAGTATAAAAATAAATTTCCCGGTGCCGAATACATTTTAAGCCCCAAAAAAGGCCAATCCTATGCCGTTGTTCAAACCATGACCGGGGATGACAAGATTATGGCGAGGGGCACCAAGGTTGTCGTGATTCGCAGCCGCTCAGGCATTGTCCGGGTGGTCCCAGACAAAAAATAGCGCTTATGCCTTGCGGGCGTTGATTCGGGCCTCTATGGCATCCCAGATTTGGGATTCTATCTGTACGCCATCGAAACGATTTATTTCCTGAATGCCCGTGGGTGAGGTGACGTTGATTTCTGTCAGGGTGTCGCCAATAACGTCAATGCCCACAAAAACGAACCCCATTTCATAAAGCGATGGCCCGATGGCCGCACAAATTTCTTTGTCCCGGGCCGTTAACGGGGATTTTTCTGCGCGCCCCCCAACATGAAGGTTGGCCCGCGCTTCACCCGCTGCGGGCACTCGGTTGACCGCGCCTGCAGGGATGCCATCGACTAAAATGATGCGTTTATCGCCGTCGCGAACTTCGGGCATATAGCGCTGGATGACAATGGGTTCGCGGTACAATTCCGTGAACATTTCCAGCAATGCGTTCAGGTTTTCATCACCGGGTTTGATATGAAATACCCCGGCCCCACCATTGCCATACAGCGGTTTGACGATGATGTCTTCATAGGCTTCGCGAAATTTTAGAATCTGTTCACGGTCGCTGGAAATTAGGGTTTCTGGCATCAGGTCGCTGAAATGGGTCACAAACAACTTTTCCGGGGCATTTCGAACATGGATGGGGTCATTGACCACCAGGGTTTGGGGGTGGATATGCTCCAAAATATGGGTTGCGGTGATGTAGGCCATGTCAAAGGGCGGATCCTGGCGCATCAAAATGACATCCAGGGTGGCAAGATCGATGGTTTCTTCGGGCCCAACAATAAAGGGGGCCTCTTTATCGTGGCTAACTTCGAAACGTCTTGCCTTTGCCGTGACTTTGCCCTGTGTCAGGCTCATTTCCTGGGGAAGGTAATGATACAGCGCATGTTTGCGCGCGCAGGCCTCTACGGCCAGCATATAGGTTGAATCTGCGGCAACATCGACCCCTTCAAGCGGGTCCATCTGAAAGGCAACGGCAAGGCTCATGATTATGGCTTTTTCCTGCAAGTCCCTGAATATGACCCTAAATCTAGCATGGCGCTAAAATTTTGGGGGACCTTTTAATTTTGGAGCACCTTTTAGGGAAAGGACTATTTTGGCCTAGTTTAAGGTGGTGAAATCTTCTCGGCTGCGGATTTTTTCGGCAACCATCACCGCTTTTTGATGGCTTGCGGGGTCTTCAACGTGATCCAGATAGGTATCAAGAGCCAGCAATGCAGCATCAAAATCGCCCGTTTCGGCATAATAAAAGCCTAAATCTTCATATAAATCCCAGGTTTGTGGCGCCATGAGCAATATTCGTTCAGATATCAAAATGGCTTTATCAAGGTGACCGCTGGCGGCATGAGATAACCGTAGGTCATTTTGAATTCGTAACAATATTTGACGGTTTTCAAGGGGGGCATAATATTCAGGCAACAATTCCGCCCCATTGCCATGCAACCCCTTCAGCAAGGCCCGCAATTCGTGGGCGGTTTCTATAATTTGACCATAAAAGGGATCAAAAATGATGCGTTCTGTGCCGCCATCCAGCGCGATCAGGAAATGATCGGGAAACCCAAGACCGTAAGCGGTCCAACCCTGGGTTCGGGCAGAATGAATATAAAGAATGCCCAACGCCACCCCATCACCCTTGCGCCGTTCAATGGTGTTGATCAAATTTGAATGTTCCGGGGTTTCATGAATGAGTGCATCACCCCGATACCCCTCTTGGGTGTCAATGACGGCCCTCAGGGCCGAAAGCCGTGCGGATGCATTGGCAGCATTGCTGCCTGTCATGGCGATCGATTGGGCAAGTTCTGTGAGGTGATCCCGGCAGTGTTGGAGGCGTTTTTGTATGGGGTCATAAATAGAGGCGGTGGGGCTTGTGGTTCGGGGTTGATCCATTCCTGCGAGCACCAAAGCGCTTTCGCCAAGATCAATGTCACCATCGGGGGTAGAGGCAATGTTTGTAAGGAAGCTGTGATCCCCATCATGGGGGGCAATCGCTGAAAGGCGGGACGTGGGGGAATTCACTGCGTGGCTGTATCCTATTTGGTGGCAGCTTTACGCCTGGGATCATTTTTCAAAATAACGTGGTTTACCACACGCGCCACATATTGAATGTTTCGGGCAAGGTTGAGCACAAGGTCAAGTTCTTCCCTGTTTTGAGCGACGCCAAGGAGGTAAACCGTGGTGCGTACGGCATCAATAGAATAATTGATGCCAATGATTTTTTTATCGAACAGAAGTTTGGAGCGCAGCTGTGCGGTTATCCAGGTATCACGGGGGAAGCTTCCGGTTTTGCCAGAGCCATCAACAAGAATTTCATTGATCACTTCGGCGACACCTTTGGCCTTCCAGGCAGTGGCTACGGCCTGATTGCGCTTGGCAGCACTTTTAGCAACCCCTGTAAGAAGAACGCGGCCTTCGTAAATACCAATATTCAGCGCCTGATGAAGCACGGGATCATCATTGAGAAGATAATAATTAATTTGCGTGCGAATGCGGGTATCAATCAAGGCGGCCTCTACACCCCGTTCCTGATTGGCCGCGATCCCAACGCCAGCACCGGCCCCAACAACGGCCCCGGTACAGCCACCGAGAAGGGGAAGTGCGAGGATTAAAAAGAGGGCAGCGATTTTTGATTTAGGCATAGTCTAATGATTCACAATGTTTGAACCATTGTCCAGTGTCAGGTTAAATTTTTTTAAATCATTTTATCATTATTTATTGCCAGGCATCCTGGATATGGATGGGCCACCGCCAGGGTTGCATCAACACAGCATCAAAACGCCCACTAAATTTAACGAATTGCGGATGAGAAGATAGAAATCCGCCGGCCGCCGCTTTGACCCGATTTTTTTTGGTCGTCGTTATTGCATAAGCCGCATCTTCCAATTGAATGCGGTATTTAACTTCTGCAAAGACAATGGTTTTTCCACGAACGGCAACGATGTCAATTTCGCCAAACCGGGTGCGATACCCCCGTGAGATGATTCGATACCCTTTAAGATTTAAAAAAACCCCCGCAAAAAACTCGGCGCGTAATCCGTGTTTTTGTGCTGATTTCCGGGATTTTTGGCTGGGTTTCATGGGTCTTCTTCTGGGTTTGCCTGAGAAAGCGCCAGAGCATGGGCATAGACCTTGCGTTTAGAAACCCTGGTGAGCGCAGTGACATCAGCAACGGCATCGCGCAGGCTTTTCGTTTCTAGGGCGGTGACCAATTGTCGTTCAATTTCGGCATCGTCTACGCCATCACTGTTTTTATTGCGCCCAATAACGACAACGATTTCTCCTTTTGGTGCGCCCTGTTCGGCATAATGGGCGGCTAATTGATCCAGGGTTTGGCTCCGCGTTTCCTCATAAAACTTAGTCAGTTCACGGCAAACCGATGCAGGGCGGGGGCCCAGCACCGCATTGGCATCGGCAAGCATTGCACCAAGACGGCGGGCAGATTCAAACAAGATCAAAGTCCCGGGGATGGCGACCAGTCCTTCAAGGGCCCGTAGTCTGGCTGCTTTTTTGGGCGGTAAAAAACCAGCAAAATGAAATGCATCGCTGGGCTGTCCAGAGACAACCAGTGCGGCAAGCACGGCGGATACACCGGGGATGACCTGTATGGAAACGCCCTGTTCACGGGCATCTTGGGCCAATTTATACCCGGGATCTGAAATCAGGGGGGTGCCAGCATCAGACACCAGAGCAATCCTTTCGCCGCCATTCATGCGCGCGATCAACCGGGGCCGCATGGCGGCTGCATTGTGCTCGTGATAGGAAACCAGAGGTGTCTTGATGGCGTGGGCAGATAATAATTTTGCGGAAACGCGCTTGTCTTCACAGGCGATGCAATCGACGGAACGAAGGGTTTCAAGGGCGCGTAAGGTAATATCCCCCAAATTGCCAATGGGGGTGGCAACAAGGTAAAGCCCGGCTGGTAGCGGCATGTCTTTGGACGCGCCAACCTTTGCCTCAATCTCGTCTGTTTTCTGGTCCACCCTTTACCCCTGCTAGGTTTACTTGTTCCGGTGTGATGATTACCCTAACCCGAACCATAAATGCATCACACTATATCTGCTTAATTAATGTGTTCAGGGTGATCGTTTGAAGCTGAGAATGCCACACCGAATTTTGCATATTGCGCCGATGGCTTTTGTCCTGATGTTCGCAATGGTAGTTCTTGGCGGCTGCGAAACGCTTAAGGGGCTTGGCGGGCCATTAGAATCATCGCGCGCTATACCCAAACCGGTTGTACCAAAGCCAGTAGCTGCCCCGCAAACGGCATCTTTACCGTCTCCTGCGACCAAGCCAAAACCTCCAATAGCATCTTCACCAAATCTGCCCCCGATCATTGAAAAAAACATCGTTCTAACCCCGCCATCGGGTGTCAGGCCTGTGGCCCGGGTCGGTCTTTTGCTTCCTTTGTCAGGTCCCGAAGCAGCCATTGGCAAGGCGTTGCTTAATGCGGCACAACTGGCACTTTTTAGCATCGGTCACGACAATTTGGCGCTCTTGCCTGTCGACACCAGGGGCACCCCCGAAGGCGCAGCGCTTGCGGCACGCGCGGTCATGAATGACGGCGCCAGTTTAATTTTAGGACCCCTTTTTGCATCAAATGTTGCGGCCGTTGCCCCCCTCGCTCGGGCCCGGGGTATTCAGGTCATTTCATTTTCCAATGATCGCGCAGTTGCCGGGAACGGTGTTTACGTTATGGGATTTACACCTGAAACCCAAATTGGCAGGGTGATTGCTTATGCCCATGCCAGAGGCGTTCGTCGCATTGCATCAATCGTTCCCACCGGTGCATTTGGAAACCGGGTTGAAGAGGCGTTGAGATCGGTCTCGGCGCGCCACGGGATTGAGGTAAATTCGGTTATTCGATACGACAACATTGAAACGGCAACCCTTTCCCCATTGGTGCGTCGTCTTGCCAATTATGGTGTCCGTAAATCTGCCCTTGTTGAGCGTCGCCAAATGCTGGAGGGGCTAACCGATGAGGCATCAAAGCGGGCATTGAAACGATTGGAAAAACGGGAAACCATCGGCGGTGTTGATTTTGATGCCGTCTTGATGCCCGAAGGCGGCCAGGCTCTTCGGGCGCTAGCACCGCTGCTGCCTTTTTATGATATTGATCCTCGAAAAGTACGCGTGCTTGGCAGTGTGCAGTGGAACGAACCGGTGATGGCGACAGAACCGGCATTGTTCGGGGGATGGTTTCCATCTCCGCCGCCACGGGCGCGTCGTGTATTCGATGAAATGTATAAAAATACATATGGCAGGCGTGCTGCCAAAATCGCATCCCTTGCCTATGATGCAACCGCGCTTGCGGCTGTTTTGGTTCAGGGTTGGGACGGGACAATTGCCCCCCCGGCTTTGGCTGCCAGCCGTGAACCCGGTATTGTGCCCGGTGCCCCTTCCTCGGGCGCCAATGCAATGTTTTCGCCGGCGATCTCTCCGGCCATGTTCATTACCACCAAGATTTTTTCTGCTAATGCCCTGACGGCGGCCAATGGGTTTTCTGGCGCCGATGGTATTTTCAGACTCATGACGGATGGCCTTGTACAGCGTGGGCTTGCGGTGGTTGAAATTCGCTCCAGGCGGTTTTCCGTCGTCAGTCCCGCCCCGCTGACATTTGAAAAAAATGGAAAATAAGCTTCAGGCGAGAAGGGTTGCCAGCAAACCGTCAAGGTTGAGCCGGCCCTTGGGCGTTGCCTTCAAGTGAGCATCTTCATAAACAAGAAATCCACCGTCAATTAACCGGTCCATTCCAGGTTTGCTCAAGGTGTTTGAAAAGCTGTCATGGGCAACGGCTTCAAAATCTGTCGCCCGAATGCCGGTGCTTAGGCGCAAACCCATCATGACCATTTCTTCGATGCATTCTTCGCGATTGAGCGGCGTCATATGGCGCGTGCCATTTTTGCGTTCACGAACCGCTTCCAGCCAAACATTGGGCAGTTGCAAATTTTCGGTGGCGGTTTTCACACCATCCAACGTAAGCCGACCGTGCGCCCCGGGGCCCAGGCCTGCGTAATCGCGGTAGCGCCAATAGGTAAGGTTGTGGCGGCATTCTTCTCCGGGTCGGGCGTAATTGGAAATTTCATAAGCGCCCAGCCCGTATTGTTTCAAAACGGTTTCGGTGACTTCAAACAATTGTGCGGCATCTTCGTCATTGGGCAGGGTGAATTCGCCGCGGCGATGGGCTGCAAAAAATGGCGTGCCCCGTTCCATGGTCAATTGATAAAGGGACAAGTGCCCCGTTTCCCCCGCATCAAACAAACGGGAAAGTTCATCGCGCCATGATGCAATGGATTGGCCGGGCCGGGCATAAATCATATCGGCGTTGACCCGGGGGAAATATTGCTGCGCCAATCCAAGGGCATCCAGGGCTTGGGTGCCCGAATGCTGGCGACCCAGAAAATGCAGCGCGTCATCATCCAGTGCCTGAATACCAAGGGACAGACGGTTAACCCCGGCCTCGGCAAAGGCTTCAAATTTTTTGCTTTCAACCGATGTTGGATTGGCCTCCAGCGTGATTTCCAAATCCTGGCCAGGGTGCCGGTCAGGCCAGAGCGATCGTGCGTGTTTGATGATGGCATCGACGGTTTGGGGTGCCATCAAGGATGGCGTGCCGCCACCAAAAAAAATGCTGGAGATTTTTTTGGCCGCGCTTTTGTCCTCTAACCTTTCAGCCAAGTCATCCATTTCGCAAAGGATCGCATCCCGAAATCCGGCATGGTCAAGTTGCTCGGCGACATGGCTGTTGAAATCGCAATAGGGACATTTGGAAAGGCAATAGGGCCAATGGACGTAAAGCGCAAAATCTGTATCTGAGTCTGTCATGACTCATGTGTCCTTTAGACAGCGAGCCATGATTTTTGCAAACGCGTCAGCCCGATGGCTGATGGCATGTTTGGCTTCGGGGTTCATTTCACCAAAAGTAAGCGTTTCGCCATCAGCAACAAAAATAGGGTCATACCCAAAACCGGCATTGCCACGTTTGGGCCAGACAATCCGTCCCCGAACTTCGCCCTCAACCGTTTCACAATGACCATCGGGCCAACAGAGCGATAGGGCACACACAAAACGCGCATTGTCATTATTGGAATTGGTCGCAACCATTTGGTCATGGATACGTTGCATGGCCAGATCGAAATCTTTATCGGGCCCTGCCATGCGCGCAGAATATATTCCGGGCGCACCATCAAGGGCCTCAACTTCAAGGCCGGAATCATCGGCAAGCGCCACCATGTTTGATGCCTGTGCCGCGGCCCGGGCTTTGATCTCGGCATTGGCGATAAAGCTGGTGCCGTCCTCGATTGGTTCCCCAAGACCAAGATCAGCAGCGGCCCGCGTTTCAATCTTGAACGGGGTCAGCAATGTAGAAATTTCCCTGACCTTGCCCGCATTGTGGGATGCCACGACCAAGGGCCCGGATTGAAGTTTGCGTGAGGGATCGGACGTCATGGGTTCAAAATATCCGTCAGGCCTTTTTAAAGGCCTCAATACCAAGTGCCGCACACTGGGCGGCGGCCAATTCTGATACCCCTTTGCGGGCTAAGCTCAGCATGGCATCAAAGTCTGCTTGGGGAAATGGCTTGTCTTCGGCGGTGCCCTGAATTTCGACGAAATGGCCTTCGGCAGTCAGCACAAAATTGGTGTCCACCTGGGCGTTGCTGTCTTCGGCATAATCAAGATCAAGAACGGCCGTGTCTTTATACAACCCACAGGAAATAGCGGCAATTTGGCCGGTCATTGGAATTTTTTTCAAGTTACCTTTGTCAACCAACCCCTGAAAGGCCTGATAAAGCGCAACCCATGCCCCGGTGATGGCCGCCGTTCGGGTGCCGCCATCGGCCAGCAAGACATCACAATCGATCCGAACCTGGCGTTCACCCAGTGCCTCAAGATCGGTGACCGAGCGCAACGCGCGGCCAATCAGCCGCTGGATTTCCTGGGTTCTGCCCGATTGCTTGCCTCTGGCCGCTTCGCGGTCGGAGCGGGTGTGGGTGGAACGGGGCAGCATGCCGTATTCCGCTGTGACCCAACCGCGCCCGGAATCGCGCATAAAGGGCGGTACACGCTCCTCAACGGAAGCCGTGCATAAAACATGGGTATTGCCGAAACGGATAAGACAGGAACCTTCAGCGTATTTATTGGCACCAAGTTCCAGGGTAACTTCCCGCAATTGATCAGGCGTCCGGCCCGATGGACGAATACTCATGATAAACACTCCTGTTGGTTAAGCTGATTTGCCCGTTTTGGCCCATTTTCTGACCGTTCTTGTGCCACATGACAACCAATCATGCCAGCCCGGTTGTGGTGGTTGGCCCAAAAATAGATTTTGGGGGGGTGGTTGACGGAAGGGGGGTCGATAACTAGATTTCGCCTGAACCATACAGAATGATACAAGATCAGGTCCAATGTTATGCCGACAAGCGACAGACCCGTTACCGAGCTTAGCGATCGTTCGCGGGAAATTTTTCGTTTAATCGTTGAAACCTTCGTGGAAACGGGGGTTCCTGTCGGTTCGCGTACGATCTCTCAAAAGACAGGCCTTGAATTATCGCCTGCATCAATCCGCAATGTCATGGCTGATCTTCAGGATGCGGGCCTTCTGTTCGCACCCCATACCTCTGCGGGCCGGTTGCCCACCGATGCGGGCCTGAAGCTTTTTGTCGATGGCATTCTGGAACTGGGCGGGCTTTCGGCCGATGAACGCGACGGCATCGAAGCCTTATGTGCCGGCGCTGGAAAAAGTGTTGAAGAAGCCCTTAGTGAAACCACGACAGCGCTTTCCGGGCTTTCCAATTGTGCGTCCATTGTGCTCGCCCCCAAATACGAAGCGCCCCTTAAACACATCGAATTTGTAAAGCTATCCGAAGGCCGCGCCCTGGTGGTGATGGTGTCTGAAACCGGCGTTGTGGAAAACCGGATCATAGAAGTGCCGCTGGGTATTCCTATTTCAGCAATGGTAGAGGCCGGCAATTATCTGACCCGTCGTCTTGCGGGGCACACCTTGGCAGAAACCCTGTCTGAAATTCATCTTGAAATCGATGAACATCGTGCGCATCTCGATAATCTGGCCAGTGATTTGGTGGAACGGGGTTTGGCGCATTGGTCCGGGGGCAATCTGCAGCAGGGTTATTTGATTGTGCGTGGACAGTCGAACTTGCTTGAAAACATTACGGCGCTGGAAGATCTGGAACAGGTCCGTGATTTGTTTCAGGTCCTTGATGCCCGGGAAAACCTGGCTAAATTGATTGATCTGACCCAGTTGGCCGAAGGCGTGCAAATTTTTATTGGTGCAGACAATGCCCTGTTTGCCCATGCCGGTTGTTCCATGATTGTTGCACCGTTCAATGATTCTTCGGAAAAAATTGTTGGTGCGATTGGCATCATCGGTCCAACCAGAATGAATTACGCGCGCATCGTGCCGATGGTCGACTACACCTCTAAAGTTCTCAGCCGGATCATCGGCTAAGCCCGCATTATTTTATTTCGTTTTAAAGGAAGTTCGTATGAGTGAAAAAACAGAAACCCCCGCAAATGATTCTGGTGAGCCAGATCAGGAAAGCCCCGATGTTGCCGTCAATCCGAAAGATGCAACGGATGGTTCAGGTTCCCAACCTGAAGAAGCGCCAGATCCAGAGGCAGAAATCGCAAGTCTGCAAGATAAACTGCTTCGCTCCATGGCCGAGTTTGAAAACTTCAGGCGTCGCTCAGATCGGGAACGCGAAGATACGGCCAAATACGCCATTGCCAATTTTGCACGCGATTGCCTGACCACGGTTGATAACCTCCGGCGTGGGCTCGACAGCATTGATATGGACGCGCGCAAGGAAAACGCTGCCCTTGAAACGCTAGCCCAAGGCATGGAATTGACGGAACGAGAGCTCTTGGGGGTTCTTGAGCGCAATGGTGTTGCAAAGATTGAAGCAATGGGCGCGCTGTTTGATCACGATTTACATCAGGCGATGTTTGAAATTGATGATCCCGAACGCGCGGCGGGTATCGTGGCTCAGGTGACACAGGAAGGCTATGTCTTGAATGGCCGCTTGTTGCGCCCGGCAATGGTTGGGGTGACCAAAGGGGGCCCAAAACCAGTTGTATCCCCAATCGCCAATGAGGAAGCAATAATCGATACGGATGCGAAATAAAGCGAACACGCCGTGCGCCGGGGTAATCTGGGGCCTGTAATTCAAAGCAATACAGTTTCTTTGGGGTTTTTTAGGAATTCTTTGGCTTGAATGCACCCAAAGGGGTTGCAGGGGTCAAAAAGCGCCCCATATACCGGCTACACCTAATAAATTTGATCTGATGCGTATTGAACGATACGCCGCAGAAACCGGGGATTTTGCAGCCGTCTATGGGGGGTTGCAGAACCAGCGTAAAGATAAGGAAAAGGAACAATGGGTAAAGTTATCGGTATTGATCTTGGCACAACGAATTCCTGTGTCGCGATTATGGAAGGCTCAGACGCCAAGGTTCTGGAAAATTCGGAAGGCACACGGACCACGCCATCCATGGTGGCATTCACCGAAGGGAAAGAACGCCTCGTGGGGCAAGCTGCCAAGCGTCAGGGCGTAACCAACCCCGAAAACACCCTGTTTGCCATCAAACGGCTGATTGGGCGCGCCTTCAACGATCCAACGACCGAAAAGGATCGCACAATGGTGCCCTACAACATCGTTAAGGCCGAAGGCGACGATGCCTGGGTAGAATGCCGTGGTGAAAAATATAGCCCCAGCCAAATTTCCGCATTTATTCTTCAAAAAATGAAAGAAACCGCCGAAAGCTATCTCGGTGAAACGGTGGAACAGGCCGTTATCACGGTTCCTGCCTATTTCAACGATGCCCAGCGCCAGGCAACCAAGGATGCGGGCAAGATTGCGGGCCTTGAAGTGCTGCGGATTATCAACGAACCGACTGCAGCGGCCCTTGCCTATGGTCTGGATAAGGAAAATACCGGAACCATTGCTGTTTACGATCTTGGCGGCGGTACGTTCGATGTTTCAATTCTGGAAATTGGCGATGGTGTCTTTGAAGTAAAATCCACCAATGGGGATACCTTCCTTGGCGGTGAAGATTTTGATTCAATGATCATTGATTATCTGGCCGATGAATTCAAAAAGGATCAAGGCATTGATCTTCGTGGTGACAAGCTGGCACTTCAGCGCCTGAAAGAAGCCGCAGAAAAGGCCAAGATCGAACTTTCTTCGGCCATGGAAACAGAAGTGAACCTGCCGTTCATTACTGCCGATGCATCGGGGCCGAAGCATCTTAATATAAAGATGAACCGGGCCAAGCTCGAATCCATCATCGAAGTTCTGGTCGAACGCACCATTGCACCATGTGCAGCGGCATTGAAGGATGCGGGTCTCAAGGCATCAGAAATTGATGAAGTTATTTTGGTTGGCGGCATGACCCGCATGCCTAAAATTGTTGAGACCGTAAAAAAGTTTTTTGATCGCGAACCCCATAAAGGGGTCAATCCCGACGAGGTTGTCGCCATCGGTGCGGCCATTCAGGCTGGCGTGTTGCAAGGCGACGTCAAGGACGTCCTGCTTTTGGATGTGACTCCGTTAAGCCTTGGTATTGAAACCCTTGGCGGCGTGTTCACGCGATTGATTGATCGCAACACCACCATTCCAACAAAGAAAAGCCAGGTGTTTTCAACAGCCGAAGATAATCAGACCGCGGTGACCATCCGGGTTTTCCAGGGTGAACGTGAAATGGCTGCAGACAATAAACTGCTGGGCCAGTTTGATCTTGTCGGCCTGCCCACGGCACCGCGCGGTGTTCCGCAAATTGAAGTTGCCTTTGACATTGATGCCAATGGCATCGTCAACGTGTCAGCCAAAGATAAAGCCACGGGCAAGGAACAGCAGATCAGGATTCAGGCATCCGGCGGTCTTACCGATGAAGCCATTGATGAGATGGTCAGGGAAGCCGAAAGCCATGCGGAAGAAGATAAAAAACTTCGCGAGACCGTTGAACGTCGCAATCAGGCAGAAACGCTGATTCACACAACGGAAAAAACCTTAAAGGAAAACGAAGACAAGGTTTCCGAAGAAGATAAAAAAGAGATCGAAGACGCAACAGCTGCTTTGAAGACAACGCTGGAAGGTGAAGACCAAGATGCCATTCAGGCCGGGCTTGAAACGTTGGCACAGGCATCTATGAAACTGGGTGAAGCCATGTACAAAGCAACCCAGGAAGCAGAAGCCGCAGCAGCCGAAGCATCAGGGGATGATGCAGAAGGTTCCGCCGATGGCCCGGGTGATGGCGAAACGGTCGTCGATGCAGATTTTGAAGATGTAACGGCAGATGCATCAGATGCACCGGGCAGCGATGCAAAAGAAGATGCCAGCGAAACTGATAACAAAGATAAACCCTCCTAAAGCACGAAAATATCCTGCCGCCATTAGCCATTGGTGATGGCGGCAGGATAAAAAAATAAAATAAAGTCGGGGCCAAAAAAAACATGCCTACTCAAGATGCCTACGAAATGCTTGGCGTTGATCGTAATGCAAGTAGTGATGACCTTAAAAAGGCGTACCGTAAACTTGCTATGAAATACCATCCCGATCGCAATTCTGGCGATAAGGAAGCCGAGCAAAAATTCAAGGAAATCAACGAAGTTTACGACATCCTCAAGGATGACGAAAAGCGCGCCGCCTATGATCGTTTTGGGTATGGGGCTTTCGATGGCACCGGTGGCATGGGTGGACAAGGCGGCGGCAATGGTGGCTTTTCAGGCGGCTTTGGTGACATCTTTGATGAAATGTTTGGTGATTTTGGCGGTGCACAATCGCGTGGCGGCCAAGATGGCGGAAGCACGCGCGGGTCTGATCTGCGCTACAACATGGAAGTGTCCCTGGAAGACGCCTTCGCTGGAAAGCAGGCGACCATTCGCGTCCCCACGGCGGCCACCTGTGAAACCTGTACTGGTTCCGGTGCTGCCAAGGGATCAAAGCCCACCACATGTGGCACTTGTAAGGGCCGCGGTCGGGTGCGGGCCCAACAGGGGTTCTTTACGATCGAACGCACGTGTGCGTCTTGTCAGGGCCAAGGTCAGGTGATCGACAAACCTTGTGGTAATTGTCAGGGAATGGGGCGGGTTAACCGTGAAAAAACCCTTTCCGTTACCATTCCGGCAGGCGTTGAAGATGGCACCCGCATCCGCCTTTCCGGCGAAGGCGAAGCAGGCATGCGTGGCGCACAATCAGGGGATTTGTACATTTTTCTATCCATTAAACCCCATGTCTATTTCCAGCGCGAAGGGGCCAATCTTTATATGCGCGTCCCCCTTCCCATGACCACGGCAGCACTTGGTGGAAGTGTCGAGGTGCCGACCATTGATGGCACAAGGGCCAGAGTAAAAATTCCAGCAGGCGCGCAATCGGGCCATCAACTCCGTCTTCGCGGCAAAGGGATGAGCGTAATGCGGGGATCATCACGCGGCGATATGTATATTCGCGCCACGGTGGAAACGCCTGTTAAGCTTTCCAAGCGCCAAAAAGAAATGTTGAAGGAATTTGCAAGCGAAAGCCCTGCGTCACGCACCAGTCCAGAATCCGAAGGCTTTTTTGCCAAGGTTAAGGAAGCCTGGAGCGACTTGACCGAAAACGAAAAAAAATAGCCATCTTCGGGAAAAACCTTCCCCCTGTTCCCGGGGGCGTGTTTAAATCCCTGCGCATTTGAGTAACCGTATTAAAGGGGCGGGATAATGGCTGATCTAG
>Ga0209558_1001696_pt1 | contig 15506 bp, 14 predicted proteins | sample SaaInlV_150m_DNA_3_FD_184674 | JGI IMG/M metagenome (GOLD analysis project Ga0209558, IMG submission 184674) | Marine microbial communities from expanding oxygen minimum zones in the Saanich Inlet - Saanich Inlet SI074_LV_120m_DNA (SPAdes) (version 2) | ecosystem: Environmental > Aquatic >...
TAAAAATATCAAAACGATATTCTTTGAGCTGCCAGATATAACAATACCTACTGTATTCAAAAAAAGCACTGATTAGCCACAACACACCTATGTAGAAAAAAAGAGGATTGGTAAAAATCATAAAACGTCTTACAAAAGTATATTTTGCAAAATATCAACAAATGCTTTTTTCTTGTGCAAATGCAAGCCATGTGTACCCCCTTCTACAATATGGAGCTGTGCATTTGGAATTTCTTCTGCAGTTTTTTTTCCATACCGTAGTGGTGTGTGTCTATCTTTCTCCCCCCAAACAATATCGGTATGTACAATAATTTTACACAAAATATCTGAAACATCCTCTCGTACCACCTTTTTATAAATCTCTCTTTTAACGCCACGTCTCTCTTCATAATCAGAAGAACCTAAACAACGATAGACTACTTTTTTAACATACCTCGCCCTGCTCTTTAGTATCGGAAAAGTTAACATGAAAGCAAGCATCTTTGCAATAATACCAAAAAGTGTTCTTTTAAAATAGCGCTTTGGGCGATAAATTGCAGCACCACTAAGAATAAGTCGCTCACACACCTCCGGATGATGCGCCACCAGATATGCCGCCACCTGTCCGCCAAAAGAATGGCCCAAAATCATAACCCTATCACCCTTTATGTGTGACATTTTGTTTTTTACAAATTTTGCATACTCTTTTACACCCCACACATCTGTTGGGCAAGATGTTTCACCAAAACAAGGTAAATCTAAAACGTGTACATCCACGTCAGGTATGTGTGATGACAAAAAAGACACAAAGCCTTCCCAAGTTTTTTTACTCCCACCCCACCCAGGAAGAATAAAGAGTATCTTTTTTTGACTCATACCATTTTTTCCTTTCTCATATATGGTTGCAATACTTTTGGTATAACAATACTTCCATCTTTTTGTTGAAAATTTTCAATAATAGCAATAAGAATACGACCAATACCAAAGGCGGTTGCATCGTTCATATGCACAAAATTCTTTTCTTTTGTGCCTGTCCGAACATACCTTGTGTTCAGTCTTCTCGCCTGAAAATCAGTCATATAATCTGCGGTATGTGTTTCTCTAAATGTATTTTGACTTGGAATCCAGCATTCTATATCTATTGCCCTAAAATCTGCTTTTCCACCCATATCTCCGGTACATTTTAATACCACCTGGTGATGAATACCAAGCTGTTGGACCAAATATTCTTGTATTGCAACCAAAAGCTCTTGCTCTACCAACCCTTGCTCTGGCGTGGTAAAACATTCCATTTCTAGCTTATCAAATTGATGGCGGCGCAAGATTCCTGAAGTATCTTTTCCGTAAGTTCCAGCCTCTCTTCTAAAGGAAGTAGAATACCCGATATAACGAATTGGTAAATCTTCTTCTTTAATTATTTCATCCATATGAAGGGGGCCAAGTGTATGTTCTGCACTTCCTACAAGTAAAATATTATCTTTTTCAAAATAGTATCTATCGTCAATCGGATCAAACCTATCCATTTTCTTCATTACTTCATCTCGGCACATTACAGGAGTAATCGCAGGTATAAATGGTTTTTCACTACCACTTCCTACTTTTTTTGCCAAAGTGCTTATTATTTTTGTGTCAGTCAGTGTTTGCATTACAAAATCAATAAGAGCAAACTGCAGCAACGCAACATCCCCAAAAAGATAGTTAAATCGTGAACCAGAAATTTGTGCTGCCTTTTGTGTATCTATATTCTTACCGCACACATCCATGTGATTTTTTGGTGTAAAGTCAAATTCTGGTTTTTCTCCAAATGTTCTTAACACAAGGTTTTCTTCTTCATCTTTTCCTTCTGGAGTATCTTCTGATATAACATTAGGAACTTGGTACATAAGCACAAAGAACTGATCTTCGACTTCTTTAAATTTTGCTTCAATTGCTTGGGTTTCTTGTTTTATATTTTTTCCTTCTTCTAATTGCTCATCTGTTGGCTTCTTACCCTTCATTTTTGTATTTAATTCATTTTTCTGCGCTCGGATATCATCTAATTCTTTTTGTAATGTATTTTTTTTAGCATCAAGAAGAAGAAGCGTGTCTATATCACAATCCAGACTCTTGCGTGTTACGGCTCTTTTTACCTCTGAAGCATTGTCTCGTATATACTGTATGTCTAACATAAAATTATAATTTATATTCTTTTATTTTTTTCTCGACAAGCATGGTTATTTCTACCATTCTTTCTTTACTGTCTATAAAATCATATTCTACCAGTTCTTTTACGGTAACCCAGCGTGATTCTAACACCTCGTTGTCGCTAATCACTCCGTCTCCTGATTCCACAGTACACAGGTGCGGTATAATATATAACTGATACCTGTGCAATAATTGCTCGTCACCTTTTTCTCTTTGATTAACATATATTTTACCAAGAGGTGCAACAATACTTACAGTATACCCTGCCTCTTCCCACACCTCTCGAACAAGATTCTCCTCTATAGTTTCTCCGTAATCCACAGCACCACCCGGAAACTCCCATTTTCCATGAAAATCGGGATTATGTGGATCATTTCTTTTATTAATCAATATTTTACCACCTCGAAAAAGAATGCCATTGGCCAATATAATGTGCTTTGGGCTCGTAATATCTGCAATATGGTATTTCATTTTTATAAGTGCTTTTCCTCTGTGACTTACACTGTTTTTTTCCTGCAAAGACATTTCTGCATAAGTTTTTCCTGTTGCCTCAACATATCGATCATCTTTTTCAACAAAAAAGAGCCTATTGTAACCATAAGCAGTTATCACACCACTCTCTACCACCTCTTCCATAATTCGACCCATGGTTTCACCAAAAGTAGTAAAGAAAGTGAGCTCATTTGGATTATATAACGCCAAACATACGCGGAACTGGGCAGTGCGATCGTCACCTGACACACCTTCTAGTTCTGAAAGAAGTGTGTCACACTGCACTTCACTAGTTTCCCCAACCCGTGCACTTTTTACACCTGGCCAACCATCTAGCGCATCAACAAAAAGACCAGAATCATCAGCCAATGTTAAAAAACCAGTTTTTTCTGCATAATATCTTGCCTTAAGCATTGCATTCGCCTCAATAGTGTCACCCGTTTCTTCTGGTGCTGCAATATCTTGCGCTACATCACTCAGTGTCAAAATATCCACCGAAAGATCATCAAAAAAATGGTGAATCTCTGCAAGCTTTCCTTTGTTTGTCGTGGCAATCAATAGTTTCTGTTTCATAATTGAGAATGAATAACCTCTTTAATAATACCGCTCTTATATTTTTCTGCTTTATATGGCTTGAGTCGAACTACTTTTGTATGTAACGTATTTGAAGATACCACTTCTTCTAGTTTGTCTACAAACACTGTCTGGTCATATCCAAGCGCAATAATATCTGGTTTTTTTTCTACAATAACATTGTAGACATCAGATTCGTCCCCAAGAATTGCTTCGTCAACACAATCAATGTGCCCTAATAATATTCTTCGCTCTTCTTCAGAATGAATTGGCGCTTTTCCTTTTATTTTTTTGACTCTTTCATCTCTTGCCACGACCACAATAAGCTGCTCTGCATATTTTTTTGCCTGAAGAAAAAGGTCTACATGACCAAGATGAAGAATATCAAATGTACCAAAAACCATGACCGTTTTCATACTATTCTTCTTCTTGACTACTACCCACTGGTTTTACCAAAGGAAACGCAACCACCTCTCGCACTGTATGAGAACCAGTAATAAGCGCGACAAAACGATCTATGCCGATACCAGTTCCAGTTGACGGCGGCATCCCGTGTTCCATTGCTATAACAAAATCCTCATCTGGCAACATAACATCCTCTTCTTCGCCGCCCTCTTTAATTCTTGCCTGCTCCTCAAAACGTTCTCGCTGATCCAAAGGATCATTAAGTTCTGTATAAGAATTACTAAGTTCACACCCCTTAACAACTAACTGGAACATTTCCGCATACCGAGGATCTTTTGTGCGTTTTGCCAAAGGTTTAAGTTCAACAGGATACTCCGTAACAAAGGTTGGCTGAATAATCTTTGGCCTTGCTGACTGTTTATACAAACTATCCAGTAATTTCCCACGATTTGTAGTTTCTTCTACCGCATACCCCTTCTCTTTAATGATAGCAAGTAAGTCGCCCACATCATCAAAATCATTAATATCAATATCTGAGTACTTCTTAACCAACTCTCGAAATGTTTTTACCGGATACGGTGGAGTAAAATCAAGTGTGTGCCCTTCATTTTCTATTTTTAATGATCCAACAGCCTCTTGTAAGATACATGGGATCATTTCTTGATGAAGCAGGATATTGTCAGTAACATCCGCATACGCCCAATAATACTCTAACATGGTAAATTCTGGATTATGCGAATAATCCACCCCTTCGTTTCGAAATACTCTTCCCATATCATACACTTTTTCAAAACCACCCACCATGAGCCGTTTTAACCATAGTTCACCACCAGCTATACGTAAAAAAACAGGCATGCCGTAATCATTTATATAGGTTTCAAAAGGCCGCGCCATGGTACCTGAAGCAACTGTTTCTAGCATGGGGGTTTCAACCTCCACAAAACCTTTGTTATCTAAAAAATTTCTCATTGATCGTAACACTCTTGACCGTGCCAGTATTTTTTCTTTTTGCTCTGGATTACACAAAAAATCAAGATACCTTTTTCTATACCGAAGTTCTTCATTTTGCATACCATGAAACTTGTCTGGCAATGGAAGTAGTGATTTAGCTAAAAGTTGCCAAGCTAAAACAAGCACAGACTCTTCTCCTTTGTGTGTTTGAAACCGTTTTCCATGAATTTGCACAATATCACCAATATCAATTTTTTTACTAAATTGTTTATACAAATCTACGTCTATTTCATCTTTTTTAAAAGCAATTTGCATTTTCCCAAACTCATCCTGAATATGACAAAACATCAGTTTTCCCATATCTCTTTTTGTCATAACCCTACCAACAATAAACACTTCCTCATCTGTGGTGGCTGCCAACGCCTCTGATATCGTGTGTGTTCTTTTTGATTGTGCTGGATATGGGTTTACACCCAACCCCTTAAGTTCTAAAAGTTTTGCAAGACGAATCGCATGCTCATCATTAATATTTGGAGTTTTATCATGGCCTTGTGTCATAGAAACCGAAAATTAAAGAGTAAAAAACTCTGTATAGTATTTGCTTATTGTAGCAGATAGAACACAAAAAATCAAACACTTTTTTGACAATGAAAAAAATAGGTAATAAAACCTATTCTTACATAAAATGCCTAATTTATAGGAATTCTTACTTAATCTCAAGTATATTATACGTTTGTAGACCTGCTGGCACCTCAACCTCAACACTATCCCCCACGACTTTACCCAAAAACGCTTGGCCGAGAGGTGATTCATTGGAAATTTTTCCTTCTAACGGGTCTGCTTCTTGTGCACCAACTATGGTATACTCCTTTTCTTTTTCACCTCTTTGAACCAAAATTGTAACACCTATACCAACAACGTCTTTACGTATATTATTTTCATCTAAAATCTTTGCATTGCTTAAAATGTTATCAATTTCAGCAGCCCGTCCTTTTTGCCAAGAGAGCTTTTCACGAGCCATATGATATTCAGCGTTCTCTTTCAAATCCCCAAGCTCCTTTGCCTCATTTATTTGTTTTGCAGTCTCAAGCATGTCAACTTTTTGTAAATGATCTAACTCTTCAGTAAGTGCTGTATATTTTTTTTGAGAAATAAACTGTGTAGTCATACATTAGTTTTATTATTTTATACATAAAACATCCCGCATAAACGGGATACACCCAGTATACCGCATATGAATACAACTGTCTAGGTATCTGCTTTTTTATATTCAAACCACCAACGATAGAACTTTTCTGCTATAGGAACCGCCACTTTCGACCCCCCCTCACCTTCTTCTACAAGAATAGTTACCACAACCTCAGGATTCTCAAAAGGAGCAAAAGAAGTAAACCACGCATGGTCATCCTTGTTCTTATTCCACTGCGCTGTCCCTGTCTTACCAGCCACATGTACCGGGAGTGTATTAAGTCGTCTACAAGACCCCGAAAGCACACAATCACGCATACCAAGGCGCACTGTAGAAAAATGATTTTCTGCTATAGGAACTCGCTGAACAACCTGAGGAGAAATAATATCTTCTTTTTTTGTCACAGGATCAACTATTTTTTCTACCACTCGTGGCACAAAAAGTGTCCCCTTGTTTGCAACTACCTGTGTCATTGCATTAATTTGCAATGGTGTAACCAAAACATCACCCTGTCCTATAGAAAGATTATACGTATCCCCCACATACCAGCGCTCTCCTTTGGTGTCTTTTTTCCAATCCTTTGAAGGGAGAAATCCGGGTGACTCACCAGGTAAATCTATCTGTAGTTTTTTTGCAAAACCAAACCATTTCAAATATGATGTTATTGTGTCCACACCCATTCCGGTAAAATCTTTATACCCACCCCCGATATAATAATAAAACGTGTTCACAGATTGAGCCAAAGACTTACGTACATTTGTTACACCATGTCCACCACCGCGCCAATCAGGAAAAATCCACTGACCAACACTAATACCACCCGTACTTAGAAAAGTTGTATTTGGTGTAATAATTCCCTCCTCTAGTGCACTAGCAGCAATAGCCATTTTAAGTGTTGACCCAGATGGGTAAAGTCCTGATATTGCACGATTAAATAATGGCTTATTGATATCTCGTATATATTTTTTATATCTACCATACCCTATGCCACCAGAAAAATCATTATTATCAAAAGCAGGAAGACTAACTAATGCAAGAACATCTCCAGTCTTTGGGTCCGACACAATACCAACTCCCCGCTCTTTCTGGAACTCCTCAAACACCTCCCACATAAACCCCTCAAGCGCTTCTTGCATTTTTATATCTATAGACAAAAATAAGAGCCTTCCTGGTATTGGTGCCTGTTCTGCAATTTTGGTTTGCTGCCTCCCGTATGCATCTACCTCCACCCTCTTTTTTCCATATACCCCTCTGAGCACTGATTCATACTCTTTCTCCACCCCAACCTTTCCCAAAAAATCTGAGGGAAGATATCCCTGTTTATACAACACGTCAAGTTCGTCCCTATCAAGCTTCCCTGTATACCCCAAAATATGAGACATGGATAATTTTTTATTTGTAGATTCACCAACCAAACCCTGGGACTCAACCCCCTTGTGTATATACAGACGCTTACTCCCTCGCTGCACATGAATACCAGGCAATTCTGCCGCTGCTATTTGCAAACGCAACGCTGTTTGATAATCAATATTTTCTTTAATAACAATAGATTCTAGACTATATGCACCATATTCTGTCAGCACCTCATCAATATACATTTTATCCTCTCCCGTAAGTTGTGCAAGCCTCTCCACAACCTTCTTTTTTTGCTCTTTCCCTTTTGGTAAATCTTGAGGAATTACTGCCAAAGCAAAACTAGGTACATTCTCCGTAAGCTGAACCCCATTCCTGTCAAAAATTAATCCGCGTTCCGCCGGTATTGGTATATTGCGCTCTTTGTTTCCTCTCGCGAGCATCGCATATGACTCACCTTTAACAAGCTGCAGATGGCCCACCCGCGCGGTAATCGCCAAAAAAATAATAGAAAATATAACACGTAAAAAAAGAAGGGTTGTCTTTTTAACACTTGACCCAACATACTCCCCGCTTTGTATCGCCGCAACCTGCTTGCCTGTTTTTTTATCAAACGTAAAAGATTCTTCTACCCAACCATATCGCTGCGCTGTTTTTTTACACAAAATACCCCCTGAACGAGCAAGGGTACCAAAAATATTTTGTTTTTCTTTCCTGTTTTTCATAAACGAAAAATCTTTTTTTGTTTTTTTTGAGGTAGTATCACATAAAAGATAAGTACATACACGACACCACCCGCAATTGCGGTATATACCATCTCTTGCATACTTGACACAATATATTCCCTAAATAATAAAGACTGTCCACTGGAAAAAAATATTTTCTGTAAATAAAAGAGTGCGCCATAAACCATCTTATACACACCAACCACAAAAAGGATTAGTACAGACACGGCATACCACGAAGTATTCGTAAGCACCTGTTTATACACCCAAAAAAATACTAACAACGCAACAGAGGAGCTGAAAATCAATAGCCCAAACAAATGGATTGAATACAGTTCAAGAAAAAAATGAAAGAGAGCAGAAAACCAGAAGATACTCTTCTTTTCTTTATACAGAAAATATACTACAGAAGTAAGTAAAATAATGTTAATAGAATTAAGCGGGTGTGGTAAGCTGTATATAACAAAACAAGTAAGAAAAAATAGTGATACCAAAGCAAAAAAAGTGCGAAGTAGAAGATATACTAATGACATAAACTCATTGACGTTGTATAACCGAAACAATGCGTATCTTATCTAATCCTACCGCTGATTGTACAATTGCATCCTGAAATGGTTGATACGCTTGTTTTTCTACCGCTTCAATTTTCCCAATATATAACCCATAAGGCATATACTCAGACAATCCAGAAGTAATAATATGGTCACCAACTCGTAATAGTTCATTTTGTGGAACAAAACTCATGCGAATACTAATACCATACCCCCCCTCTATAAGACCTATGCTTTTGTCTCTATTCCTCACAGTAACAGCAATGTGGCTCTGATTGTCATTTATTAAACGCACCACCGCAGAGTGCTCATGCACCGTGATAACAGTACCTACTAATACACCATTACCTGCAATAACAGGGTTTTCTTTTTGAATCCCAAAATCAGCACCCTTGTCAATAATAATACTACTGCTCAACTGGTCAATATTTTTTCCTATAACAGAGGCTGCTGTATGCAAATATCTCGTACCAGAAAAAAAATCTAACTGTTCACGCAAAAGTGCATTCTCCTCTTCAAGAAGTATATTTTTTACCTCCATCTCCTCGGGTATAAGACAAGACTCATATAACTCAATATAGGCCCCCTCAAGAGCATCTACTGAATGAAATGGGCCGACTACATGGTCTTGTATTGTCTGCGTATAAACATACGACGAAATAGGATTGAGAACTTTTCTCATCATAGCTTCAAGACTACGTAAAAACCCAAAATAATGGAGAAGGATGAATACGCTGATTAGTAGCAGCACTATACCCCACCGTCTCATATGAAATAACCCCATACTTCTAAAACTGATTACAGAGAAACATTAACGCTTTTTGCTATTTCTCGTTGAGGGAATAACCACCTCATTGAGCAGTGCTGTGTCTTCAAGAAGAACCCCTGTCCCACGAACCACTGCGCTCAGCGGGTCATCTGCTATACGAACAGGTATTTTTGTTGCTTTGGAAATTACCTCGTCCAGACCACGCAACAAAGATCCACCACCTGTCAACAGCATCCCTCTTTCATGGATATCACCAGTAAGTTCTGGTGGTGTTACTTCGAGTGTCATTTTTATTAAATCTACTATAGTTCGTATTGAGCGATCCAGCGCTTCTCTAATATGCGCATCTGTCACAGTAATTTCTCTTGGAAGTCCAGAAATAATATCCCTTCCTCTCATAGGAAACTCTATCCCCTCACCTGTTTCTGCGGCAGAACCAACACGTATTTTAATCCGCTCTGCATGCGCCTCTCCAATAAGGAGATTAAACACCTCTCTTGCATATTGAATAATATTTCGGTTCATCTCATCTCCTGCCACAGTTGTTGATTTCCAGGTTACCACTCCATTTAATGAAATAACGGCAACCTCTGTGTTTCCACCCCCTATATCAACAATCATATTCCCAATAGGCTCTTGCACAGGCATGCGTGCACCTATTGCCGCAGCCATAGGTTCTTGCACCACAAATACCTCTCTTGCTCCAGCTGCCATAATAGCATCCTCTACTGCTTTAGTCTCTACTTCCGTAACCTCCAATGGTACACAAATGACCACTCGCGGTCGTGTGACAAAAGAAAACCCATCCTCATGAATTTTATCTATAAAATATTTTACCATTTTTTCAGCAACCTCGTAATCAGAGATTATACCATTAGTAAGAGGTCGGGTTACCTCTATGTGCGGTGGTGTTTTCCCAAGCATAAGTTTTGCCTCACCACCAACAGACAATATCTGTTCTGTACGAATATTTATAGCAACAACCGTCGGCTCGTCAACCACAATACCTTTTTCTGGGACATATAGCAGTGTATTTGCTGTACCCAGGTCTATCCCAATGTCTTTACTAAATCGCTTAAATAGCCAATTAAACATACAATTCTTTCTTATATAACTTACGAGCTCTGCCAAGAAGCGGTTAGACGCACAACGTCATCTGCGGTCAGAAATTCTGTATTACCCGCCTTTCTGTCAATATATTCAACAGAATTATCTTGCATTGTTTTTTTACTCATAATAACTCGATGGGGAATACCAATAATATCGCTCTCGGCAAATTTCTGTCCAGGGCGCAAATCTCTATCATCATACAACACTGATACACCCGCATCGACAAGTTTTTGATACAGCGCGTCCACTTTGGCAACGTCACTATCTTCTACACACAAAGAGACAAGATGAACGGCAAATGGCGCAACTTCTTCCGGCCAAATCATTCCGTTCTTGTCATTACACACTTCTACAATAGTTCCCATTACACGCGAAATACCTATGCCATAACTTCCCATAAACACTGGATGATTTTTTCCTTCTGCGTCGGCATACGTCAAATTAAGTGCTTCTGAATATTTGGTACCAAGTGAATAAATATCCCCAATTTCGATTGATTTAGCTTCCTCAAAATTATATTCATCCTTATTAAGTCCAAAGTCAATAAAGATCTGGTCTGAAAAGTCATCCTTATTAATAGCAACTTTTTTTTCTTTGTCGAATAATATGGTATCTTCACCAGCTTCTGAAATGGTTTGAAATTCAAAGGAATACTTTGAAAATGGTTCGCCAGAAGACATGGTAAGATAAGTGTTGTCTCCCAATCCTAATGTACGAAATATTTCCATATACACTTCCTTCATTTTTTCATAAAACTCGTCGTGCGCTTTTTTATCGGTATGAAAAGAATATAAATCTTTCATAAGAAACTCCCTACCACGCATAATACCAGATTTAGCACGCAACTCATTGCGGAACTTTGTTTGAAATTGATACGCAAAAAATGGTAAGTCTTTATATGAATGCACATAATTTGACATTATTTGTGCAATTGATTCTTCGTGTGTAAAGGCAAGTCCTAATTCTGTGCCATTTTTGAGTGTGGTTTTAAACCAATTATCCACCACATCATCGCTCCATCTATTTGTTTTTTCCCAAATAGCTTTACTTTGTAATGCTGTCATACACATTTCCTGACACCCTGCTGCGTTTAGCTCTTTGCGAATAATCTGTTTTATGTTTTCTATAACCCGCAACCCAAGAGGTAAAAACGAGTAAACACCAGCCATTTCTTTATGAATAAACCCGGCTTGCAATAATAATTGTGCATTTTTTGCCACTTCTCCACTTGGTACTTCTTTTTTAATTTTGGTAAATAATTGTGATTGTCTCATACTATAATGCCAAATAAACTAATGTATTTCTGAAACACCCTGACTCCGGCGAACAGATATTCTAAATAATAATAGGAAAAGCAAAATACCAAAGAAAATAACAGTATTCCACACATGTAACACCTCTGCGGCCTGCAAATACAAGAGTGTTATGACGCATAATGCCACACCAGAGCCTATAAAAAATGTTTTGTGCACATAATAGTAAAGTGGCCTTGTTTGGTGGATAAAAAATTTCACCGCCAACAAACTCCCAAGTATCGTGGTACCAAGAATTGTCAGAAACGTGGTAGTGTAAAAAAAGACAAACCCAATACCTGTGTCAAAAAAAGGATCTACACGAAAAATAACAAATAGCCACGCAACCCAGCACAAAACCGTAGCAATACCCATAAACCAAAGATATTGTTTTAAAGTCATATAAAGATATATAATAAGAATACTCTTTTAGGCTAAAATAGCGTAAAAAGTAGTGTTTACTACTTTTTATTGTACTAGTTTTTACTCTTGGATGCAAGTGTGGGCTATGAGAGGTAGCGTATTCTATCAATTTCTTTTTTACCAATCTCTTCATTTATTTTTTTAACCACCTTCGCCTGATTCAGTCTAATTTCTTGTGCTACTGCCGCACTAGAGCACGTAACTGTCAATGTACGATTTTTTACAAAAAGTGGTTTCACATGCAAACTGTCTTCTTCAGAAAAATGCTCAGAAAGTACTTTTTCTGTTGCAGCAATAATATGTGCTGTTTCTAGTTGATCTTTAAGGGATTTATTTTTTCCCATTTTGTCTTGGAGTGCATCTCCGACCGGAGTAAAAACCATAATTCTCTTTACAATAAATAATTACTTTTACATACATTACCATAATATCACACGCAGATAATTATTTCCAGTCTTACACACGATAATTACAAATATCCTTAAAATCACAACGAGAGCAAACCTCATGACTCGGTGTTGCTGTAAAGTTTTGATCATGAATATTATCCAATGCCTTTACTACTTTTTCTTCAAGACGTGCCAAATCTTTTTGTTTTCCCACAAATGACGTACGGACCTCATCATTAAGATAATAAAACGTTAATTTTGATGTTTCTCCAATATGTCGATATTGTGGTAGTGTCTGAGCTGCCACCTGATACAAGAGTAATTGCTCTTTGTCTGTACCCACTAGTTTCTCCTTACTTTTCCCTGTTTTATAATCAATAATCTCAAGCGTACCATCATCAAGTTGGTCTATTCGATCTATTTTTCCACGAAGCGTATATTCACCCACCTTAATAGTAAAACCACTTTCTAAAAATAATGGTATTTGCCACACATCTTTGTGTACATGGTAAAATGTTTGTAACACCTGTTTTCCTTTAGAGAAAAAATCTTTTCGTTGCTTTTCGGTTTGGTACCAATCACCAATCCAAGAGTCTTCATACATTTTTTCAAGATCCTCAAAAGAAGGAACCAACACCGCACCCACAACATTTTCTTTTGCTTTAACCTGTTCATCAAAAAGCGACTGCTGTGTGGCACGATTTAACTCTTGCACCCGAAGATAAAATTTATGCAAGGTATTGTGCATGGTATTACCAAAACTAAACGCGGCATTCCCTCTCACTGGTATTTTTAAAATATGTGCCAATTTATACTGATACGGACATGTTTGATAATTTCTAATCTGGGAAAAAGAAAAGGCTTTTGGAAGTGGATAATGTACCGGTGTATTTGATGGTTGAATATGCTGCTTCTTTTTTTCTTCTAATGTAACGCCTTTCTTTTTGTCCGCCACAGTACCTTGCGCTGTACCATGCCCCACTTCTACCAAAAACCTACTCACTTTTCTTTTGCGCACACCGCCATAATCATCCGCACTCAGTAAATAAAGCGCCTGTTTTGCTCTTGTTACCGCAACATAAAAGAGGCGTCGCTCTTCTTGATAATGATAGTCTCCCTCCGGCAACATTTCGTGAATAAGTGCGTTTGGTATATCAATACCACCTCCCCGACGTCTTGCTGGAAAGCGACCTTCCACTAGATCTGGAACAAATACCTGAGAAAACTCTAACCCCTTTGAAGCGTGCACCGTCATAATACGTACCCCGTCTTCTGCATCATCTGGCTGATATAGTGCGCCAGCATCACCAGCCTGCACTCGGTGTGTAAAATATTCTAGAAAATCTTTTACTCTTGGGGTGTGCACTGTTGTTTCATACTGCTCCACAAGTGAAAAAAATTGTTTTAATTGATAGATTTGTTGAATAATAGAAATATTCCCCTGCCCTTCCTCTTGGGCCAGGTATTCCAAATAGCCACTTTTTTCTAAAAAAGAATAGAGAACAATTGTTGGTTTTTCATCTTTTGCTTCTATAACCCCTTCATCAATCAGTTGTAGAATCTGCGCAATCTCATCCAAACTTGCTTCTTGTGTAACACCTGCTTCTTTGGCACGTTTAAGAGCAAAATAATAAGAGACAGATTTCTTTTTGGCAAAATGCATGATCTTTTGCACGTCATGTGGGTTAAGGTTTTTGTGTGGTAAATGTATGAGACGATATACTGCTGTTGAATCTCTGTACCCATCTACGGCTTTTAAAAAATTAATACAGTCAAGAATTACAGGTTGTCTATAAAGCCCAGAAGATCCCAAAAAAACATATGGTATTTGGGCAAGCTCGAGAGCATTAATAAATGGTGTTGCTGCATTGTTTGCACGCACAAGTATAGCAAAATCAGACCACTGTAGCTCTGAATCACATCTCTTTTCTTTTTGTATTTTTTCTACAGTAAACGAAACACAATCCTGAACCTTACTCTTGTGTACATGCGTTACCACGCTCTTTTTTTGCACCCCTTTAGCTAACAATTTTTTTTCTATTCCAAGGGTAGCTTCTAGTCTATCGGGATTATTATTCTGTATACCAGTGTACGCAATATCCAAAATATCTTGACCTGAGCGATAATTTTCTTGTAACACGACTTCTTTTACTTTTTTGTAGTCAGAGGTAAATCGTAAAATATTCGACACGCTCGCTCCCCTAAACGCATAAATACTCTGATCATCATCCCCCACCACTGTTAGCTGCCCACCACCAGAAAGTAACTGTACGAGTTGATATTGTGCCCAATTCACATCCTGAAATTCATCTACCAAAATATATTTGTATTGTGTCTGAAGTTTTTTTCGAACCACCGTCTTATCTTGGAGCAATTTTACCGCATAAGACACCAAATCGCCAAAATCCACATACTCATTGTCGAGCAATAGTTGATTATACGTTTTGTATGCCTGAGCCAACTCAATAAGCCGTTTTTTTTCTTCTTGGTCAACAAGATCATCTGTGTCAGGCAATGAAGTCGTGTACGCGATATACTGATCTGGCGACACCAGCTCATCCTTGCATTTTGAGAAATGCCCAAGCAGTGCATGGATATGCCTATTTGGGCTGCCAAGCGGTCTATAATAGTCCAAATCAAAATCATATATATGCTTACGCACAAGCATCCATGCCTCGATTTCGGTAAGCAAAGACACCTGTGTCGAAAGCCCCATAGATAACCCGTAATTCTCGAGCAGTTTTTGACAAAATGCATGAAACGTTGAGATATCCAGTTCCATATATCCGCCGCTTAGCAACCCATCAACTCGCTCAACCATTTCAGCAGCTGCCTTTTCCGTAAACGTAAGCGCCAAAATTTCCTCGGGCTGTGCTAAACCAGAAGAAATAAGATGATGAATTTTTTGCGTAATAACCGTAGTTTTTCCTGTTCCGGCCCCGGCAATAATAAGCAGTGGACCATCGACATACTCTACAGCCTCTTTTTGTGCAGTATTGAGCATAAATAATAATATATATCCATTTATTGTAACGCACCTAGACCACAAAAGCAAAAATAGCGATTATCGCTATTTTATAATACCACACACAAACACTAACTCTCTAAAAAATCTTTTGGT
>Ga0209558_1001729_pt1 | contig 15294 bp, 13 predicted proteins | sample SaaInlV_150m_DNA_3_FD_184674 | JGI IMG/M metagenome (GOLD analysis project Ga0209558, IMG submission 184674) | Marine microbial communities from expanding oxygen minimum zones in the Saanich Inlet - Saanich Inlet SI074_LV_120m_DNA (SPAdes) (version 2) | ecosystem: Environmental > Aquatic >...
ACCCATTCCGGCAGGCTTGTGTTCGGCCTTTTAGGAGGCACGCCTGTTGTAGCAATGCAGGGTCGATTCCACGTCTACGAGGGCTATTCGTTGCAGGAGGTCACGTTTCCCGTTCGGGTTCTGAAGTCACTCGGAGCGGAGACGTTGGTGGTGTCGAACGCGTGCGGCGGAATGAATCCCGATTGGGCGGCGGGTGACCTGGTACTACTGGATGACCACATCAACCTGCTTGGTGGAAACCCTCTGTCTGGCCCCAATGCCGATGACTTTGGCCCCCGATTTCCCGACATGTCAGAGCCGTACGACCGTGGGCTGCAGAGACTGGCGAAGGACTTTGCCGCGGAGTTGGATATCACGCTCCGCTGTGGTGTTTATGTGGCATGGACCGGGCCCGCCCTTGAAACACGTGCCGAGTATACGATGCTTCGCCGCCTAGGGGCGGACGTTGTGGGTATGTCTACGGTTCCGGAGGTGATCGTCGCTCGACACATGGCGATGCCTGTGTTGGGCATCGGCATCATTACCGACGAGTGTTTTCCGGACACGTTGGAAGCTGTAGACCTATCCAAGATCATCGCAACGGCGATGCAATCCGAGCCTGATTTGACCCGGCTTATTGCCGGGGTCGTGAAAGAGTTATGAGCTATCCTGAACTTCCGAAGACCCGACTCGATATCGAGACCGAGATGCTTGATCAGTGGCGTGAGGAGGATTTGTTCAAACAAACCCTCGACGCCAACTCGGACGGCGAACAATTCGTCTTTTATGAGGGCCCCCCCACGGCGAACGGACGTCCCGGTCTGCACCACATCATCAGTCGGACGATCAAGGACATGATGTGTCGCCACCGCGCGATGCAGGGGTTCGCGATCACCAGAATCGCCGGGTGGGATACGCACGGGCTTCCGGTAGAAATCGAGGCTGAGAAGAAGCTGGACATCAGCGGAAAGCCGGAGATCGAGGCCTTGGGCGTTGCCGAGTTCAACAAGGTCTGTAAAGACTCCGTCTTCACGTACAAGGAAGAATGGGAGCAGCTGAGCGAGCGCATCGCTTACTGGCTGGAGTACTGGCGCCCCTACGTGACGTTCCACACCGACTACGTGGAGTCCGTGTGGTGGATTCTTAAGACCTTCGCGGAAAAGGATCTGCTGTACCGAGGCCACAAAAGTGTGCCGTATTGCCCACGGTGTGGGACGACGCTGTCGTCACATGAGGTAGCACAGGGCTATAAAGACGTGGAGGACCCATCGCTGACCTTTGTCGCGTTGGTCGTCGACGACAACGGGGTGCCCGACCCAGACGGAAGGGCGTTTCTGGCTTGGACGACCACCCCATGGACCGTCCCATCCAACGCGGGGTTGGCCGTACATCCGGACTTGACCTACGTCGAGGTTGCCCAGGATGGCCGTCGCTACATCGTGGCGCAGGATCGTGCCGAGGCTCTCTTCGGGGAAGACCACGAGGTGGTTGCCACTGTGAGCGGAGCCGACCTGGTTGGTATGCGGTACGCCCGTCCGCTCGACTTAGTGGCGATGCCAGAAGATCCACAGAATGGCTGGACGGTGGTGGCCGAAGACTTCGTCAGTTCCGGGGACGGTACCGGCATCGTGCACATGGCACCCGCGTTTGGTGCTGACGATTACGCAGCAGGACTCCGGCACGACCTGCCGATGCTGAACCCGATCGACGACGCAGGATGTTTTACGGCGGACGTGGGGTTGGTGGGTGGTCAGTTCGTGAAGGATGCTGATGCTGCTTTGGTCGAAGAGCTCAGAACCCGAGGCGGACTCTTCGATATCGGACGTCTGACGCACAGCTATCCTCACTGTTGGCGGTGCAGTTCACCGCTGCTTTACGTGGCTCGAGATTCTTGGTTTGCTAGGACGTCCAGCCTCAAAGACCAGCTCCTGGCCAACAATGATCAGGTGTCTTGGTATCCACCTGAGGTTGGTGAGAATCGGTTCGGTGAGTGGCTACGTGGGAACGTGGACTGGGCGCTATCTCGTGATCGGTATTGGGGCACTCCGCTCCCTGTCTGGGTATGCGAAAACGACCGTGATCACGTGCACTGGATCGGCTCTCGTGCCGATCTGGCCGCCGCCGCAGGCGAACTCGGCGACGACTTCGATCCACATAAGCCGTACATCGATGAGATCACCTGGGGTTGTTCCGAGTGTGACGGCACCATGCGCCGCACCCCGGAGGTTATCGACGCCTGGTTCGACTCCGGTGCGATGCCATTCGCGCAGTGGCACTACCCGTTCGAGAACGAAGACGAATTCGAACGTCATTTCCCTGCGGACTTCATTTGTGAGGGTCTTGATCAGACGCGTGGCTGGTTTTATTCGCTCATGGCGATCTCCACGCTTCTCGGCAAAGGGCCTGCGTTCAAGAATGTGATTGTGAACGACATGATCTTGGATGCGGAAGGACAGAAGATGTCCAAGTCCAAGGGCAATATCGTGAATCCTTGGGACGCCATCGAAGAGCATGGGTCAGACGCGCTCCGGTGGTACCTCATCACGTCGTCGAACCCGTGGGTGCCCAAGCGTTATGACTCGGATGCGGTGAAAGAGGCAGCGAGAAAGTTCTTCGACACGCTCCTCAACACGTACAAGTTCTTCGCGCTCTATGCGTCCGTGGAGTCATGGGCACCATCCGACGCCGATCCGGAGCCCGAGGACCGACCGTTCTTGGATCGATGGCTCTTGTCACGTCTCGACTCTGTTGTGTCCCTGGTGGGGTCTGAATTGGATGCATATCAGCCCACGAGGGCCTATCGTGCGTTGGGTGACTTCGTAGTCGAGGATCTGTCGAATTGGTATGTGCGGCGTAGCCGGCCGCGCTTCTGGGGGAACAGTGACGAAGCGGACATGCGTGCTGCGTTCCGCACGCTGTGGGAGGCGTTGAAGCAGGTATCGCTACTGGCGGCGCCGTTGGTACCGTTCTCGGCGGACTGGGTCCATCGCGCGTTGTCGGGGGAAAGCGCTCATTTGCAGAGTTACCCGTTGCCGTCGGGCGCATCGGATGCTGAGATGGAGGCTGACATGGCTGCTGCGCGCACTGTGGTGTCGCTCGGGCGTGCAGCACGCGAGGACGTAAAGATCCGTGTTCGCCAGCCCCTTCGGCGGATCCAGGTCGTGTTGCCACATGAACGGACGTTGACCGGCGAATTGCTCGACATCGTCCGCGAAGAACTGAACGTGAAGGAAGTTGGCTTCCTATCCACGGCAGAAGGTCTGGTCACTCTCGTGGCCCGCCCGAACTTCCGCGGATTGGGCCCACGCTTCGGGAAGAGCACCAACGATGCCGCTGAGGCGATTCGTGGGCTGTCTCAGGAGGACCTTGGGGCCTACCGGGACGGGAAAAGCGTAACGTTCGAATTGGCCGGCGAGACGCATCCTCTGGAGGAAGGTGACATTGAGATCATTCAGCAAGCCTCTGGAGAACTCGTCGTAAAGGGTGAAGGGGCGAGTACCGTCGCCCTAGATCCGGAATTGGACGACGAGCTGAGGGCCGAAGGTATGGCTCGTGAATTGATCAACCGCATTCAGCGCCTGCGGAAGGACTCGGGGCTCGAGATCACCGACCGTGTGGCGCTTGTGCTCGCCGGCCCAGAGAGTGTTCAGGCGGCCGCCAACGCTCACGTCGATTTCATTGCGGGCGAGACCTTAGCGACGAGTGTGATCGTGAAGGGTGATTTGGAGGACGACACCTTCACCCACGTCAACGAGGTCGATATCGACGGCACGCCCGCCACGATCGGACTCTCAGTGGATGAGTAACGTGGATGCCTCCAATTATGAATTGGTCGTCGCGCCGGGCGAAGAGAACCGTCTAGACAGTTTCTTGGCGGACCGCCTCGATTGTTCACGAACACAGGCGCAAAAATTTCTAGCGAAAGGTCTCGTGACCGTAGACGGGCGGGCCGGCAAGAAATCCGAGCCGGTGACGGAGGGCATGGTGATCCATGCCACAGTTCCGGCACCCGAGTCGGTCGATATTGAGGCTGAAGATCTTCCGCTTGAGATCGTGTACCAAGACGACGCGATTGTCGTGGTGAACAAGGCGGCCGGCATGGTGGTTCACCCGGCACCGGGGCATCGCTCGGGGACCATGGTGAACGCCTTGATGTATCACGTACGCGATCTTTCAGGTGTTGGGGGGCGGCTCCGACCAGGCATCGTTCACCGCCTGGACCGTGGAACATCCGGACTGCTCGTAGTGGCGAAAAACGATGTGGCGCACCATACGCTTTCGGACGCGCTCAAGCTCCGGAAGGTGAAGCGCTTGTACCAAGCCGCGGCTTGGGGGCACCTGTCGGAGCCTCTATTGACCATCGAGGCGCCCATTGGACGCGACGCCAGGGACCGAAAACGGATGGCGGTGTCGGAGGACGGGCGTCCGGCGTTGACCCGGGCCAAAGTCACGGAACGATGGGAACGAGCCGATTTTCTCTCCGTGGCTCTCAAAACGGGGCGAACGCACCAGATCCGTGTACACCTGACTCATATTGGACACCCGGTTGTGGGTGATCCTGTGTATGGGCTGGGTTGGGAGCGGGGCATGGGTGGCCCGACCCAGTCCTGGGCTGTGAAGCTCTCAAAGAAAGTGGGTCGTCAGTTCCTTCACGCCGCAGAACTCGCCTTCGACCACCCTGTCACGGGTCAACCCATGCACTTTGAAGCGCCGCTGCCGGACGACTTGGCGGCGGCAGCGGCTTGGGCCCGTGGAGAAGCCGAATAGCGTTGTAGTAAGGCTCTTTTGTTGGTAGGCTGTCTCCCCGATACTTACGGCCCCCTTCATACGAAGGCCTATCGCAACGGTGGCTATGACCGACCTCGATCCGAAACTGACATTCGACGCGTTTGTAGTCGGGCCAGCCAGCAGGCTCGCCTCGGCCGCCGCGCGTCGTGCTGCCGATTCGCCTGGGACGAGCTACAACCCGTTGTTCATATACTCCGCCTCAGGATTGGGGAAGTCACACATTCTGGCCGCCATTGCCCATCAGGCGCCAAAGGCCGGAAACGAGGGCAGCGTCGAGTACATGGCGCTGGAGAAGTACTTGGAAGAACTCGCGTCAGCGCTCGAAGCAGGCGACCGCGACGGATTCCGGGATCGCTTCTCCCATTTAGAAATTCTGCTTCTCGATGACGTGCAGTTCTTGACGGGTCAGCCCGAGGCGCAGGAGATGCTTCTGCGCACCCTGGATGAACTCTCCACGGCCGGAAGCCAAATTGTCCTAGCAAGTGATCGCCCTCCTGCAGACATCAACGGTTTGGACGCGCGCCTCCTCTCCCGGTTCTCCGGGGGGCTGATCGTGGATATCGGGGCTCCTGAGTACGAGACCCGCGTGGCGATCATCCGGAAGAAAGCTGAAGAACGAGACCAGTCGCTTCAGTCTGGGGTGGCTGAGTCGTTGGCGCGCTCGCCCTTCAAGAATGTCCGCGAGTTGGGAGGCGCCCTCAACAAGGTGTTCGCCACTCAGGAGTTGGAAGAGCGACAGGTCACCGCCGAAGAAGTCTCGCAGATGTTGGGCGATAAAGGTGGCTCGGCGCCTGCAGTCGAGTCCCTAGGCAGTGAATTCGGCTCGTTCTTCGAGGATCTTGTGGAGACCGTTGCGGTGACGGTTAAAGAGAAGGAAGTGCCGTGGCGAAAGGCGATGCGAGAGGCGATCGACGGAGCCGAGCGTGAGGGCTTCGTGGTCAAGCGTCTTCATGGGTATCAGGACGGCGAAGAGCCGGATGGATGGGAAACGATCGTAGAGGCGTACAAGGCCGATGTTCAGCGTCTGCGAGAAATCGACGAGGAACTCGACCGACTGGGGAACCCCTGGCCTGAGGCTGCTGAGGGAGTCTTGAAGGACCCTGACCGGATTGAAAAAGCCGAAGCGCTGCTTACATCGGTCAGAGAGCGGCAGCGCCCCTTTCCGAAGCTTGGTGCGGGCATGCTCTTGGGCGACTTGGACGACTTCCCGGCGATGGCCGTGAAGGCCGCACAACAGCTGGTCGCCCAGGAGAAACCCCAGTACAACCCGATTTATGTATGGTCTGGAAAAGCGGAGCTCGGACGGACCCTCCTGGGCGCTTCGGGTCGCACGCATCAGGAAGCTCATCCAGAGGCCAAGATGGCGGTCACATCTGTGGCGGAGTTCGCCGAGGATTTCATTCGAGCCCTCGGTGAGGGGGTCGCCGGCGCCTGGCGAGAGCGCTGGTGGACGGTTGATCTGCTCCTGGTTCACGGGGTCGAGGCTCTTTCGGAGACGGAGCGGGCCCAGGACGAGTTTTTCCATCTCTTCGAAGCGCTCAAGCGACGAGGCGCTCGCATTATGCTGGCAGGTGATCGAGCCCCTAGTGGTATTGGCGGTATCGACGACCGGCTCCGCTCGCGGTTCGAGGGCGGTCTGGTGTTGGAGGTCGATGCGGGAGACGGGAAGGGAGATCTCGCTCTTGTGGAGGAACAAGCCCCGGACGTGACGGGCTCGTTCGTTCCACAGATGGAAGAGACGGCCGCCCTGGCATCAGCGCCTGAACGTCCCGTGGCCCAACTCGTCGCGACGTCCGCACCTGCGAAGGGTGGGGCGTGGTTCCCCTCCGCGGAGAACGTCGTCCTGATGTGGCCCAAGATCGATGACCTATTGATCGAGGAACTCGACTAATGGCCATCGAAGGCGCGCTCCAAGACGTTAGCCTGGCCGATATTTGCCAGCTACTCGGGATGGGTATGAAGACGGGGTGTCTTAGCCTGACGGACCGCTCCAACTTTGGATACATCTATTTCGGAAAGGGACGGGTGATTCACGCTTCGGTGTTGAATCGTCCGGATCGACTGGGAGAACTCCTGGTCCGAAACCACGTGATTACGCGGAAGCACCTCTCGGCGGCCATGGAGCAGCAGGCGCTCGAGAAGGGGAAGCGCTTGGGCGAGATCTTGGTGGAGCAGGAGAGCATCACCGAAGAGAAGCTGCAGCACTACATCCAAACGCAGATCGAAGAGGCGGTGTACAACCTCTTCACTTGGAACCAGGGCTCCTTCCACTTCGACACCGGCCAGGCGCCAGACGAAGACGGGGTCTTTCTCGTCAGCATCCCGCCGGAAGCACTTCTTATGGAAGGTGCTCGGCGTGTGGACGAGTGGAGTTTGGTCGAGAAGAAGATCCCCTCGTTCGAGGTCGTCTTCCAATTCGATCGACATCCGGACGATTCCGAGGAAGAGGTCGAGCTGACCAAAGATCAGAAGAAGATCCTCCCGTTCATTGATGGTGTCCGCACCGTCGACGAGATCATGAACGAGGCGGGACTGGTTGAGTTCGAGACCGGGAAGGCTTTTTACGGGCTCATCCAGGCCGGCTTCGTCAGTCGTGCCGGAGAACGGAGCACAGAAGCAGAGGCGGGGGGCGATGAATCGCTCCAGCAACACCTGAACGTCGGGGTCGCGTTCTATCGTTCAGGTATGATGGAGGACGCCACTCGGGAGTTCGAACAGGCACTTGAGATCGACCCTAAACAGGCTCGAGCGAACTTCATGCTTGGGTTGATGGCCTTCCGTGCTGGACGTCTCGACGAAGCGCTTCAGCACTTCGGATCCATGCCGGAGTCGCACCGTGAGGGGTATGCGGTACAGCGGAATCGGGCTCTCACGCTCGAGCTTCTGGGAAGGTATCCCGAAGCACTCGAAGCTCTCGATACGGCGAGCCTGTCAAAGCCCGATGACGCTGAACTGCATTTGGCCCGGGGGATTCTCTTCCTGAAGGCACGGGATGCCGCTCGGTCGCTCGACTCGCTGCGCCAGTACCGGACCTCTCCGACCATCAAGAAGCCGTCCGCGGCCTATTACGCATACACGATCCTAGCTTCTGCTGTGGCAGGGGACACCGACTATGCGGTTGCGGTGGGCAGAGAGGGAATGGGCCTCTACCCCGAGTCGGGTCCCGTCTTGGTCAACACGGGCGCCGTGCTCGAGCGGCGCGGTGAAGTAGAAGCCGCAGAGGCGCTCTACAAGCGAGCGGTCGCCGTTGCTCCAGTTCCGCCTCAAGCCCACAAGAATCTGGGTGACCAAGCGTACGCCCATGGAGATCACGAGGGCGCCCGTGTTCAGTACGAAAAGGCGGTGAAACTCTCGCCCCGCTTGGGTGATGACATCTACCTGCGGTTGGGCACGATGGCATACAAGTCCAACGACCGTGACGTGGCACTGCTTCTTTGGCGGCGAGCCTTGGGCCTGAACCCACACAACGATGCGGTTCGCTCCAACTTGGATATGATCTCCGGAGAGTGATGCCGCGCTGGTGTGTTCTGACCCTCTCGGCACTGGCGGCTGCGCTGGCCACTGGGCCGGCCTCCGCCCAGGAGATCTTTCCCGAACGCCTCGACGGCGAGGTGTACTCCGAGCGGGTCGGTGAGCGCGCCTCGGTCTTTTTCTCGAGGCGGGATTCCTTGGTCGCGATTGCGGTCCTGTCCTTCCTCGATGAACAGATACCGCTCCCCGGGCTTCCGGATTCCGTCCCTGGAGGGGTGCGTGCCTATTTGGCGCACACACCCGCGGCGTTCGATGAGTTGACCGGGGGGACCGTGCCCGAGTGGCGAGCCGGGGTGGCGATTCCTTCACTCGGTGTAGTGGTGGTGCCCACCGGTGAGGGCATGAGCATCTTGGATGTCGACGGCCGACGCACGCTCAGACACGAATGGGCTCACCTGGGCCTGAGCGACGCGATCGGCGGGATGCGCTCCCCGCGCTGGTTTACGGAAGGGTATGCTCAGTGGGCGTCAGTGGGGTTTGACGCGAGTGAGGCATGGAAACTGAGGGTGTTGATGGCAATGGGGCGGACACCCCCGATGGACTCACTCACCTTGAGATGGCCGACGAATCGTGCTCAGGCGGAGATCGCATACTTGCTGTCGGCGAGTGCGGTCACCTACTTGCTCGAAGGCAGCGGTGAACGAGGCCTTGAGATTTTTGTGGAACGATGGCGGACCGACCGTTCGTTCGAGTCCGCATTCCGGAAGACGTTCGGGGTTACAACAGCCCGCTTTGAAGAGGATTGGTCCAAACACGTGAAGAGCCGCTACGGCTGGCTCTTTGTCTTGAGTCACTCGGCAGTGTTTTGGGGCTTGATGGCATTGGTCTTGCTTTTCATAGTGAGCATTCGGCGAGGCCGCGGTAGAGAGCACATGGCGCGCCTTAGAGCGGGTGAGCCACCGGATCGCCCCGCGTACTGGATGGGTGTGGAAGACGAAGGTGGACCCGAAGACCCCCCGCACGGGGTATATGAGAAACCATGAGCCAACGGATATTGGTCGTCGACGACGACACGGATGCCCTCGAGGTCTACAAGACGAGGCTGACGCACGCGGGTTTCGAGGTGGAGACCGCCGAGAGCGCGGAAAAAGCCCTCGGGCGTCTCAAGGCGTTTGACCCGACCCTGATCATCACGGATGTGCGCATGTCCGGCATGACTGGGCTCGAGCTGTTGGACAAGGTCCGGACAGCCACAGAAGGTGTCGATGTGGTCGTGATGACCGGACACGACGACATGGAGACGGCAGTATCCGCGATGAAGTCGGGCGCGTTCGACTTCCTGGTGAAGCCGGTAGACCCTAAGGCGCTGCAAGGCATCGCCGAGCGGTACTTCCGCGAGCAGGACCTCGCCGCGGACACTCCTGCGATGGACGATCTGGAGGGGGAAGGTGCGCTTCCACAGGGCAAGCTCGTCGGGCGCGATCCGAGCATGATCGAGATCTACAAGACGATCGGGGTCTTGGCGCGGAATCGGGCGACCGTTTTGGTGAGGGGAGAGACCGGCACAGGAAAGGAAGTCATCGCGCGAGCGGTGCATGAACACTCAGCGCATTCGACTGAACCGTTTATTGCCGTGAACTGTACTGCGCTCACAGACACTCTTCTCGAGTCGGAGCTCTTCGGGCACGTGAAGGGTGCCTTCACCGGGGCTGTCGGGTCACGGAAGGGGTACTTCGAACTCGCGGGCAAGGGGACCATCTTCTTGGACGAAATCGGGGACACGAGTCCCGATTTCCAAACCAAGCTCCTCCGGGTGCTTCAGGAGCGACAGTTCTATCCGGTAGGGGGGGAAGAGCCTCGCACCACTCAAGCCCGAGTCATCGCGGCGACTCACCAGCCGATGGAAGATCTCATTCGCGAGGGCACCTTCCGCGAGGATCTGTACTTCCGCTTGAAGGTCGTGGAGATCTCGGTCCCGCCGCTTCGGGAGAGACCCGCTGACATCGAGGTGATGGCCAATGCCCTGCTTGGACGGATTCGCGAGGAGACGCATCGCGATGTTCGCCGGATCTCAGACGACGCAGTGGCGATGCTGACCGAATACGAATGGCCGGGTAACGTACGCGAGCTCGAAAACGCCCTCATGCGCGCTGCGATCGTTGCTCGCGGGACCGTGATTGGCCCGGATCACTTCCTGCTGGGTGACTCGCGTCCGGTGGGAGACAGCGAAGACCTCTCGATGTCTACGGCCATGGCGCAGCATGCGCGCCGTGTGCTTGGACGGTCGGGCGGGGATCGGAAGGCGACGGCCAAACTCCTGGGCATCACTCAGAAAGAGTTGGACTCGCACTGCACGTAGTTCGGCGACCTAGCGGCAACCGTAGCGACGGAACGCTGACATCTCACCGTCGTGCTGTACCGAGTCCAAGATTCCAATTAACATTCGCGCCATGTCAAAGAAGAACGAGAGAGCGAACCGCGGGCAGCAGGCTGCGCTGAAGTTCACGAAGGTCAATGCGATCCTTGGTGCGGCCGGTATCGCCTGCCTCGCGCTTGGGTACGGGTTGCTCGCGCAGGGATCCATTACTGCTGCGCCGCTGCTCCTCGTGTTGGCATATGTTGTCCTGATCCCGATGGCGATTATCAAGTAGCTCGCCGGTGGAAAACACGCGTTCCACCCTCCCGGACGACGTGTTCGTGTCCCTCGCGCATGAGCGTACGGCATTTTGAACTCGTTGAATGAAGACGCGATGCGTCCTGATCGGTCCATGCATGCGGCCTCCGCCCTGACAGGGTTGTTGCTCGCGACGGCCTGCGGGGGCTATTCGGCTGTGACTACAGTTTCTCCCAGTGAGGGGATGAGTGCCGCCGAAGCCGCGGCGTCGGTCCACGTCCGTGCCGTGGCCAATACGGACTCACGTTTGGCACGGACCGCAGATGAGGTGGGGCTCGATCCTGTCACCATCCTCGATCGCCGCATCGAATCAGGTGAAGTGACGCTCGAGTTCGACGAGACACACGGATGGCTTCCTGCGCTCATGACTGCGCTAGAGGTACCACTGTCGTCACAGGGCTTCGTCGCCTCCCGGACAAGCCTTCAGACGGATCGGATCACTCCGTGGACTCCTCGGGCACTGTACTTCAATGACGACGTCTATCTCGGATTCGTGCAGGAGAGCCCGTTCCTCGAGATCGCGGCGATCGATCCGGACGAGGGCGCGGTCTTCTTCACGGTTACGCAGTTTGACGGCGACCGTCCCCTGTTCAAGAAGGAGACGACGACCTGCCTGATCTGTCACGAATCTCGGGCGGTCACCGGGGGCATCTCCGGCGTGATCATGCGGTCGGTCCTGCCGGATCGGTATGGGTACGTGGTTACATCGATCCATGAGGGTTCTGTGACCGATAGGACACCGTTCGAGGAGCGCCTCGGCGGGTGGTATGTAACCGGGACCCACGGTGCTCCCGGGCACGTGGGCAACACTCTGACGCCCGAGTTGGCCCACGAGATTCCCGATGTCAGCCGGTACCTCGAGGATTTTGATCTTTCGGCGAATGGAAACGTCACGAGCTTGCATGACAGGTTCGATGTGACGCCTTATATGAGCGTGCATAGCGACATCGTGGCGTTGCTCGTGCTGGGCCATCAGACTCGGATCCACAATCTGATCATTAGCGCGCGCGAGACTGCTACCGATGCGATGACCGAGCAGGAAGGTCGACTGCGCAGCATGGGGCGTGACGCGCCCGAATCCGGGATGCTCGAAGCGACCAGCCAGCGGATCGACGGTGCCGTGGATCGGCTCCTGCGGGACATGCTGTTCGTTCGTGAGGCGCCGATGCCGGGCCCGGTCTTGGGCACCTCGGGATACGCCGAGGAGTTCGCGTCATGGGGGCCGCACGACACTCAGGGCAGGTCTCTTCGCGATTTCGACCTCGAGACAAGGCTCTTTCAGTATCCGCTGAGCTTTCTGATCTATTCGGACGCTTTCGACGCGCTACCCGAAGTGGTTCTCCAGCGCTTCTACGCTGGGTTGGTCGAAGTCCTAGAGGCTGTCGTGCCCTCTGAAGAGTATGCCCACCTCGACCTGCCCACACGCGCCGCGATCGTCGAGATCCTGATGGACACCAAGCCAGACTTCGCGGCCGCCCGTAGCCGCTGAGGGCCCGGACGGCTCGCGAGCCCCGCTGTGTTAGTTGCCAGCGCCGAAGATTTCGGTATGCGGGAACGTCAATGAGAACCCGTACCAACGCGTGAAGACTTGCAGCGGGCGGTCGATCTCGGCCCGCTCGCCCGAGGCGTCATGGAAGACTCCGCTCTCGATGTATGTCCCGTCAGGGAAGCGGAGAACCTTGTCGTCCCAGCTGAAGGACTCGGCCTCGGTGTATGCAGAGGCGAGGGCGTAGGCGGTCGGGTCGAGGTACACGATGATCCGGCGGCCACTGAGTTGGTCGAAAACTGCATTGTTGCTGGCGATCACCGTGGAGTGCGGGTAATAGCGCGCTTCTTCACCCTGCCACACGCCCATACCCAGATCCATTGTCTCGCGACGATCATCTTCTTCCTTTACCGTCGAGCCGAACATCGCTCCAAGCGTCCTGCGTGCGCTGCCCAGGAGCCCACCCAGACTCATCTGGTCGTCGCTACGGATCCCCTCAGGTGAGAACGTGACCCTCGCGTCAGGGTTCTGAATCAGGACTTGTGCGACAGTGGTCTGCGTCAGGTTCATCACTTCCAGCTTCTCACCGACCAGGGGCCCGGCTACCGCATGGCCGGTCATATGGTCCCAGTAGGTGCCGGTCTGTTCGTCCTTCATCAAGAAGAGACCGTCGTAGAGCCCATGCTCAGCGAACAAGTGGACTTCGCCATCGATACTCGGAGCCATCCTGACTCCCGAATTGCAGACTACTCAGAAGGTGACCATCCAAGGTTCGCCTGCCATCTCGCCTTGAGCGACGTGGTGATAGGACATTTGACTCGACACCAGTGCGAGTGTCTTGCCCGCCATCTCAAAGGCGACCACGGTCGTCTCATCAGAGATATCGCCCGACCTGAGAGCCTGACTCAACGACTGCCATTCGGGGTCGCGGAGCGGAATGAAGTTTGGTTTCGCCCAGAAGATCGCGCGATCCGTATCGAAGCCCTCTTTGACCTGCATATCCGGGTCGATTGGCGCTCGCTCAAAGTCCTGAGCGGCGCCGTTCGCGGGAAGCGTCGCCAGGGCTAGAACGGAAAAGAATCCCGTGGCTAGCAGACGGACGAATGAGTCGTGGGGCATGGTGCCTCCGGAAGCGGTTGGGACAGTGCTGGCAATATGGGGCCTGTCCGCACCAAACGCATTCCAGGAGCCGGGTGTTCCGTTTAGTTTTCCCCCCTTAGGGCGCTTAGCTCAGCTTGGTTAGAGCACCTGCTTTACACGCGTTGCCGATGGTTCCTCTGGTCAGAAGACCATTTGAGGTCAACGCCTTTTGAAGTCAGAGTCCCGTGCGACTCGCCGTTTCCGAGGCTTGAGTTGGCACAGTAGTTGGCACGCTGGCTCTGGCCATCCTAACGGCATACTCTTGATGTGTATCCCAAAGCCGGAGTCCTCGGTGCCGGTGCAGCAGTTCCCTCTCCACGCCGAGCAGTGACTTCCGATCTGAGGTCAGTCTACGCCGACAGGGTGAAGAGACACCCCCATCGTGATTTCTAATCGTGATTTCTAGTGGAAGGGAGGAGTATGCGACAGTATGAGTCTGGAACAACGAGTTATACGCAAGTGAAGCGCAGGACGGGATTGAATGCGGAGGGGCTGGACAGAATCCAACAGAGCTGTCCGGGGACGAAGGACTCAACTGGGGAGCTCAGACTTGACCCTGTACCTAGATACAGGGTTTAATGTGCAGGATGACTATTGAGCACCTGACCATCGGCCAGCTCGCCGCCTCCGCCGGGGTGGGGCGTGAGACGATACGCTACTACCAGCGTCAGGGCCTTCTCGAAGGGCCGCCCCGATCGGCGGCCGGATATCGCCAGTACCCCGTCCCAGTGGTCGACCGGCTACGGTTCATCCGCCGAGCGCAGGAACTCGGGTTCACTCTTGCGGAGATCGCGGAGCTGCTGACGTTGCGCGTCGACGAGACATCGGCTTGCTCGACGGTTGAGGTCAAGGCCCGCGAAAAGCTGATGACTGTCGAGCAGAAGATCGCCGACCTCCGTGGGATTGGAGACGCATTGGCGAGCCTTGTGGAGAAGTGCGAGGCGCGTGAAGCGACCGGTGACTGTCCGATTCTTGTCGCATTGGAAGGGTGACAGCATCGAGCCGGACGCCCTTGCCCTGTACGTGGGTACCGGCGCTACGATTCGCATAACTGAGTTAGGTCGGCGGATGAGTGGAGGACGGAGGATGGACAACCCCAAGAGGACGACTGCCGCGAGTACGGGCGCCGTTGCTGCGGCACTAGGATCGGCATTGTGCTGCGGAGGGCCTGTGGTGGCAGTATCCCTGGGTGTATCCAGCGCGGGACTATCCGTATTCGAGCCGTACCGCCCGTACATGTTGGGCGTGACTGCGTTCTTCCTGCTAGTTGGCTTCGTGACGCTGGATCATGAAGAACGCGCTGCGTGCCAACCCGGGGTACCGTGCGCTGACGCATCAACGCGCCGACGCATGAAGATCGTGTTATGGAGCGCAACCGCCGTTGCTGTGCTGTTCGCTACTTTTCCACGCTGGCAAACGCTCATTTTCTAGGAGGTGCACATGGGTTGGAAACAATGGGCAACCGTCGCGCTCGTGATCGGTGGCGGCGTTGTCATGCAGATCCCGGCGCACACTGGCAGTGCCATGGACAATGGCGCGATGGCCTCAGAAACGGGGCCGGGTGAAGAGTCCGGCCCGTATACGACGGTGTACCTGGACGTGACTGGAATGACGTGAGACGGGTGCGCACTAGCGGCCCGGGTGGCCGTGGAGAAAGTGGAGGGCGTCCGGGAAGCGACCTTCTCGTACGACCGGAGCGAGGGTTTCGTCACGTTCGACACGGCGAGGACATCCGTCGCAGAGATCGCAGCCGAGC
>Ga0209558_1001747_pt1 | contig 15150 bp, 10 predicted proteins | sample SaaInlV_150m_DNA_3_FD_184674 | JGI IMG/M metagenome (GOLD analysis project Ga0209558, IMG submission 184674) | Marine microbial communities from expanding oxygen minimum zones in the Saanich Inlet - Saanich Inlet SI074_LV_120m_DNA (SPAdes) (version 2) | ecosystem: Environmental > Aquatic >...
CCTCAGACAAATTCACGCCGGTCAGGTTGGCCACCCGTGCACCATCTTTGAAAATTGAAGAATCATCAATGATCCCGGAACCGGAATCATAAATCGCGCCGGGCCGGAAATCGGCTTCGGTCAAAATGGCCCCGGAAAGACACGTCTCCAGGAAAAAAGCGCCTCGCACGTCCGCTTCGGTCAGATTGGACCAGCGCATATCAGCACGTTCAAAATGGGCCCCGAAAAAATCACCCTTGGAAAAATTTGCCCGAAGCAAAGAACAATCCGTAAATTTGGTCCCCGCAGCCATGGCATCGCGAAGATCAATCTTGTTCAGTTTCTTACCCGTCAGATCAATATTACGCAAATCAGCGCGGCGCCCACCCGTGACGCCCCTCAGAAACCTTTCGTGCAGAACCATTGCGTGTTCAAACACGCTCATCGCTTTGGTGGTCTTTACCCCCGCCTTTGCGACTTGGCTCTGACTTCGCAACTGTTGCTCGCCATTTTCAGGCATCACATTCAGTCCCCCAAACATATCAACAACCATACAACCACGACTAATTACAATCATAAGATGTAAATAATAAGTCAGGTAAAAACTCGTAATTAATATTGCATATGAAAAGCATTAATTATTTATTGCTTTTTTGAATATTTGGTTATGAAGGGCACCGCTTGGCAGTGACGTCACATTGCCAAATTAGAGCCCGAAATAATCTCTATACCATTGGACAAAGGCAGGAATGCCTTCCTCGATAGAGGTTGTCGGTGCAAAGCCAATATCGCGTTGAATTGCGCTGATATCGGCATAGGTTTCCTTTACATCCCCTGGCTGCATTGGCGCCATCTGCAAGGTTGCCTTTTTGCCAACGGATGCCTCGATAACCTCAATAAAGTGCTGCAAATGCTCTGACTGGTTGTTCCCTATATTGTAAATCCGGTGCGGCGCATCATTAGATTTTTCGCTTTGCGGCGGATGATCAAGAACCCCCAAAACACCACGGACCACATCATCGATGTAGGTGAAGTCGCGTTTCATATCACCATGATTAAAAACCTGGATGGGGTCCCCGTTAAAAATGGCTTTGGTAAAACTGTAATAGGCCATGTCTGGCCGACCCCAAGGGCCATAGACCGTAAAAAACCGAAGACCGGTCGCTGGGATGCCATAGAGATGGCTATAACAATCCGACATCAACTCATCGCTTTTTTTGGTGGCCGCATAAAGCGATACCGGGTGATCCACAGGATCGGTTTCTGAAAATGGCAGTTTTTCATTGCCGCCATAGACCGAAGACGATGACGCATAAACAAGGTGGTCCAACCCGTCTATTTGGCGGCAAAGTTCCAAAATATTGAGATGCCCTGTCACATTGGACTGGACATAGGCATGGGGATTTTCAAGCGAATACCGAACCCCGGCCTGGGCCGCAAGATGCACGATGCCTGACACATCCCTAAATCCAGCCGAAGCCGCATCAAAGCCAGCCGTATCAGCCAGATCGATTTGTTTAAACTGAAAGTCCTTATGGGGGGCCAATTGATCAAGGCGCGCCTGTTTCAGCGCAACATCATAATAATCCGACAAATTATCGACACCGATCACAGCGTCACCCCGGGCCAACAAGGCCTTGCTTACGTGATACCCGATAAACCCGGCTGCACCGGTGACAAGAACAGTCATAAACTGGCAATATCCATTCGTTGATGGCGTTAATTGAGAGTTTAGCCCCACCGTATAGCGCGCCAAAGCATCAAAATCACCCCCGCATCGCGTGGCAGTGATTGATTGCCAAGCCCATGCGTCGTACTTAAGGGGACGAACATGGGAGAATGGCAGCAGATGCCCCCAAAGACTACCCTTGATGATATCCAGTTAGAAGACCGTTTTGAACGTGATTCTGAACGCCTGTTGCTGACCGGTGATCAGGTCCTTGCCCGGATATTGCTGACCCAGTCGTGGTTGGATCACGATCGCGGTTTAAAAACCGGTGGTTTTGTTTCCGGCTATCGGGGGTCCCCCCTTGGGGGATTGGACCGCGAACTGACCGCCGCAGCCATGGCCTTTAAGGCCGCCAACATCGTATTTCAACCGGGCGTCAACGAAGAGCTGGCCGCCACCGCCATTTGGGGCAGCCAACAAATTGGGCTTTCGCCCGGCGCGCGCTTTGATGGCGTCTTTGGATTATGGTACGGCAAAGGCCCCGGCGTTGACCGTTCAGGCGATGCCTTCAAGCACGCCAACCTTGCCGGGACCGCGCCCTTGGGAGGCGTTTTAGCCGTCGCAGGGGATGACCATCGCGGGGCGTCCTCTACCACCGCCCATCAAAGCGAATTTGCCTTTATGGATGCGCAAATTCCTGTGTTCGCACCTTCTGATCTTCAAGATGTTCTGGACTTTGGCGTGGCGGGCATCGCCCTTTCCCGGGCTTCGGGTTGTTGGGTGGGCCTTAAATGCCCATCAGACGTGATTGAACAGGCCGCCAGCATCAAAACCGGGCTATCGCGCTTTATTTTCCCCACGCCCCCAGAATGCACCGATGATTTACACATTCGCTGGCCTGACCCGGCATTGGCCCAAGAACGTCGACTGGCTGGGCCAAAAATGGCCATGGTCCGCGCCGCCACGCACGCGCTGGGTCTGGATCGGCAAATGGGTGCCAAGGACCACCGCCGCATTGGCATCATTGCGGCTGGCAAGCCCTGGGGGAACACCCTTGATGCGCTGGAACTGCTGGGCATTGATGAAGCCGCCCTCCAGAAAATGGGCATTGCCCTGTTCAAGCCTGCGCTGGTCTGGCCGCTGGAGCCAACAAAAATTCGTGAATTTTCAAAGGGTCTGGAAGAGATCATTGTCGTTGAGGAAAAACGCCCCCTGATTGAACCCCAACTGCGCGACATCCTCTATGACCTGCCGGCATCAGTTCGCCCGCGCATCATGGGAAAATCGAACACCCCCCTGTTTCCCCTTGCAGGCCCCATTGATGCCAGACTCATTGCCCACGGCATTCATGAACGATTGGCCGCACTTGATATCAACCCACCCAACACCCCGCCTGAATTGCCTGCACTGGCAAAGCCTGCCCTTCGACGCCCACCGCATTTCTGTTCCGGGTGCCCCCACAACATTTCTACCCGGGTCCCCGAAGGCCACCGGGCACTGGCGGGCATCGGGTGTCATACCTTGGCGCTGTGGTCAGACCCCAACACCCAAACCCTTACCCAAATGGGCGGTGAGGGCACAAGCTGGATCGGACAGGCACCCTTTACTGATACCGAACATGTCTTTGCCAATATAGGGGACGGCACCTATTACCATTCCGGATTGCTGGCCATTCGCGCGGCACTCACTTCCGGAGTCAACATCACCTATAAAATTCTCTACAACGACGCCGTTGCCATGACCGGCGGCCAAAAGGTCGAAGGCGGCCTTAGCGTCGCTGAGATTGCCCGTGAACTGGACGCCGAAGGCGTCAAACACATCACCGTCATTGCCGAAGAACCGGGGCAATACAAAAAATCAGACCCCCTGCCCGATGGCACCACCCTGTTGGGCCGCGACGGGTTTGAATGCGCCCAATTAGAACTGGCCGCAAGCCCCGGTGTGTCGGTTCTGATCTTTGACCAAACCTGTGCCGCTGAAAAACGAAGACGCCGCAGACGCGGTGAAATGGAAGAACCAACCCGTTTGGTCTTCATCAACGAACGCGCCTGCGAAGGCTGCGGGGATTGCCAAAAAGCATCGCACTGTTTATCGGTGGTCCCGGTTGCCACCCCGTTTGGGGAAAAGCGCCGCATCGATCATGGCTCATGCAACAAAGACGAAAGCTGCCTTAACGGGTTCTGTCCGGCCATGGTCACTGTTGAAGGGGCGCAGCCAAAAACCACGCCTTATGGCCCTGATCATGTTGAAATTCCGAACCATCTGGTAGACCTTCCCCTCCCTAAAGCGCCCGAAGGCCAAAATGCGTGGCGGATTTTGATCACCGGCATTGGTGGCACCGGGGTGGTAACCATCGGGCATTTGATTGCCATGGCCGCCCATATGGAAGGCAAACAGGCAAACGTCATGGACCAGACCGGTCTGGCCCAAAAAGGGGGATCGGTCACCAGCCATGTCACCATCGGCCTGAACACAGGTCTGACCGGTGCGGGCCGCATTGGGGCCGCTATGGCCGATGTCGTTCTTGGCTGTGATCTGGTGGTTGCCGCCGACACGCCCCAGGCAGCGACCATGGCCCATGGGCGGACCCGGGCTGTGATCAACACCGAACACGCCATCACCGGCGCATTCCTGCGCGATCCCGAAAAGGCATTTCCCCAAACCCCGTTGCTGGATGCTTTGCGCACGCAAATTGGCCCCGATGCCCTGACCCTCACCGATGCCACGCGCATGGCCCTTCGCCTGACCGGCAAAGCCATTACCGCCAATATGTTTATTCTAGGGCTGGCATGGCAACAGGGCCTGATCCCGGTTTCTGAAGCTGCCATCCACCGGGCCATCATCCTGAACGGTGTCGATGCGAAGACCAACACCGAAGCCTTCACCTGGGGGCGACGCGCAAGCATTGATCCAGATGCCGTCACCACTCTGGCGGGTCTGGAGGCTGATCTGGACACAGCACCCCAAACAGAAGATGGCGTTTCGCTCCGGCTGGAAACCCTGCGTCAATATAGTGGGGATGGCTTGGCCAACACCTACCGAACCCGCCTTGATGCCATTGCCATGGTCATTCAAGACCGTGTTCCAGATGTTGCCGCACAAAATAAATTAAAGACAGCGATCATGGATGCCTATTTCCGTGTCTTGGCCCCCAAGGACGAGTATGAAATCGCCCGGCTGTATACCGATGGCGTGTTTGATGCCGCATTGAAGAAAAATTTTGAAGGCGATTTTCAGGTCCATTATCATATGGCACCGGCAGGGCTTTCCCCCATTGATCCCATTACCATTCATGCCCGAAAACGGCATTTCGGCCCGTGGTTAAAGATTTGTCTGCGCGCGCTGGCAATGGCCAAAGGATTGCGGGGCACCTGGTTCGATCCCTTCCAGTGGACATCAGAACGCAGACTTGAGCGAGCCACCCGCACAGCGTATGAAAGAGATCTTGAACGCATCCAATCTATCCTGGCACCACATAATTTTGACCTCTGTCTGGAACTTGCCCGTCTGCCTATTGCGCTCCGTGGCTTTGGCCACATAAAGATGGGTGCCCAAATTCAGATTGAAACCCGCCGAAAAGAACTGATTGCCTTGCTGGAAAATGGCAAATCAGGGCAAATCGCAGCAGAATAAACGAGAATAAAAAGAGTAAGACAAAGAACCGCCACAAGGTAACTTCCCAAACGATGTTTTCCGACAATCCCATCATCACAGGTTACCGGCGCGCCATGCGCCACCGCCATTACCGCAACTACACCTATGGCAGCACCTTTTCTCTGGTTGGGACCTGGACGCACCGGGTGGCCATGGGCTGGCTGACATGGGAGCTGACCCATTCATATGCATGGCTTGGGATTATCGCCTTTGCCGATCTTTTTTCCATGATGCTGATCACCCCAATTGCCGGGGAACACGCAGACCGCATGGACCGGATCAAACTGGCGACCTGGTCCCAATTTGCCATGATGTGTCAGGCTGCGACGGTCGCCATTTTGGTGTTCACGGATTTGATCGAAATTTGGTCGCTGTTAACCCTGACCATTATTTTAGGCCTCATGCATGGCTATCATACGGCATCGAGGCTTTCCATGGTGCCCAATTTGGTGCCAAGAGAAGACCTGATGCCGGCCCTTGCCATCAATTCCATGATCTTTAATGTGGCGCGCTTTATCGGCCCTGCGGTGGCTGGATTAATCATTGCCAATTTCGGTATTTCGCCGGCGTTTGCCTTTAACGTGCTTACCTTTATCGGGTTTCTGGCCGTCCTTATCAGTCTGGAGCCGCTGGAAATTGAACATAAATCTGACAATGGAAAAGGCGCGCTCGCCAATATTGCCGAAGGGGTTCGCTATTCCGTCAATCATGCAGGCATTGGCCCCTTGCTGATCATGCTGACGATCACATCTTTTTGCGCCCGGTCCCTGCCTGATCTTCTGCCCGGCTTTGCAGATGGTATTTTCCAACGTGGCCCCGAAGGGCTCGCCTGGCTGACCTCCATGATGGGGCTTGGTGCCATGCTGTCAGGCTTTGTTTTTCTGGCCCGCGACGGCGTGGTCGGTATGACATCCATGGTGACTTACAGTTTGCTGTTCATGGCGCTTTCCATCATTGCCTTTGCCATCAGCGATGTTTTCTGGGTTTCCACGGTGATTATTGTCTCTGTCGGGTTTTTCATGAGCATGACCACCATTGGCACCCTGAACCTGATGCAAACCGCCGTCAGCGGGGAAATTCGGGGCCGGGTGATGTCCATGTATACGTTCCTCCATCAAGGTGGGCCAGCCATCGGCACCCTTCTGATTGGCGGTGTTGCGGAACATACCGGCCTTCCATGGCCCGTGTCAGTGGGGGCCGGCATCGCAATTTTAGTCTGGGTCTGGATGCTGAACCGTCTTCCCGCCATGCAGGCCGCCATGGAAACCGACGCGGTCAAAGCCGCTGACACGCCGTCATCGCCACCCTCATCACCGAGTTCATCATGATCAAGGTTGGGAACTGGGGCCACATTGCTGAATCGCTCCGCCATCGCGATCACCGTCTGTTCAACACAACTCTGGTGCCCGCACTGATATCGCTTTGGGCGCAACGCACAGGCATTGGCTGGCTGACATGGGAATTGACCCATTCACCAACATGGCTGGGCATTATCGCTGCCGCCGATCTTTTGCCTGTGGTGATTATCTCACCTTTTGCAGGGGCCATCGCCGATCGCGCATCGTCGCTTTTTATGATGCGCCTGACCCAAGCCATCATCATGATCCACGCTTTGGTGTTGTGGGGCCTGACCGCCGCTGATTTCATCAATATCTGGGGGCTGTTGGTCCTGTCACTGGTCACCGGCATCAACCAACCCTTTTCCACCAGCGGGCGCATGGTGTTCTTCCCATCTTTGGTGCCAAAAGCGGAACTGGGCACGGCCATTGCCATCAATTCAACCATCTTTAACGGCGGGCGCGCCATTGGCCCTGCCCTTGCCGGTATCATGATTGCGCCCTTTGGGGTGGCTTCGGTCTTTCTTCTGAATTTTGCGTGCTTTGCCGCCCATATGGTCAATCTGTTCCGCATCAAATCCGGTGCGGATGAACCGGCCTCCGGACAGCGCAAAGGCATGATGGGGGAAATTGCCGAAGGCATCCGCTACACCATTGCCCATCCGGGTATTGGCCCCATGGTCTTGCTTCTGGTCGTTGCCTCCGTGGCATCCCGACCCATCGCCGACATGATCCCGGGCTTTGCAGATGCCGTCTTTTCCAGAGGCGCCGAAGGGCTCGGCTGGTTGTTGACCGCCATGGGGATCGGCGGGTTCGCGGCGGCCATCTGGCTGGCCCAACGCGGCCCTGTTGCGGGTCTGACCAAAATCGTTCTGATGAACAACCTGTTGGTCGGCATTGCCATGGCCGCCTTTGCCCTGATCGGAAATTTCTGGGCAGCGGCCGTATTTTTAGCCGTCGTCGGCTTTGCACAGGTGGTGACCGGCACCGGCACCCAAACCCTGATGCAAACCGCCGTAGATGGTGCGGTGCGCGGCAGAGTGATGTCGGTTTACACGCAGGTTTACCGAGGGATGCCCGCCCTGGGTGCCATTGTCATGGGCTGGATTGCAGAACAATACGGGCTGGACATCACCGTTGCCGGGGCTGGCGTGATCTGTGTTCTCATCTGGATGGCCTTCCATCGCCGCCGCCATGCCATGGCAGATGCTATGGAACGCAATACCCCGACCTGAGATTTCTCAGCCGCCAGCCGCTAGCTATCTGAATGTTCTGTGGCAACGTGATCCTTGAACGCGGCCTTTTGTTCATCGGTGGCTTCTGTCTGGTATTTGGCCTTCCACTGGTCATAGGGCATGCCGTACACCATTTCTCGGATATCATCGAATTCGGCTTCGACACCTTGATCATCGGCCGCCGCCTTCATCCACTTTGAAAGACAATTACGGCAGAACCCGGCCAGGTTCATCAATTCGATGTTTTGCACTTCTGTGCGTTTCTGCAGGTGGCCAACCAGTGTCCGAAAGGCTGCCGCTTCCAGTTCTGTGCGCGTTGCTTGATCCATGATTTGTTCCTCTATTTAGCCTTGTCGTTGGCGGTCATTATACGCTTTTTTCAGCAATAACGGGTTTCAAATTTTGCGGCACTGGCCCGCCCAGCGCCCAATCCAGCAAGGACACCACATGGACAATCGGGGCATCCATCTCTGGTTCCAGCTGCAACATGCACCCAAGATTGGCCGATGCCACCACATCGGGCCTGAGGACGGCAATGGCTACCGCTTTTTTTACGCCTAAATTTTTAGCAAGGCCCGGTTTCAAAATATTATAGGTCCCAGCCGAGCCACAACAGGCACCGCCGTCATCAGGGGCGACCACTTCGAAGCCAGCGCGCATTAAAATACCCGCTGTTCGCCCCGCAACGCCTTGGCCGAATGCCAAAGAACAAGGGGCCTGCCAAGCCACCCGCAAGGGCGGCAGATCGGCCCGAAAATCCAGACCATCCTCAAACCCATCTAGGGCTTCTATAAATTCGCCCCCGTCGCGCACCATCCCGGCAACCAAGGATGCACGCGTCTGCCACATGGGATCATCTGCAAAAAGATCACCATAGTGTTTCATGGCCGTGCCACACCCTGATGCGGTTTGAATAATACCATCAACGCCTGCCCCCGCCATTTCCGCTTCAATGCGGGCAATGATGGTTTTTGCATGGTTGCGGGCATCATCGGCCCGTCCAAGATGTTCGCTGATGGCACCACAACATGGCGTGCCATCAAGGATCACCACATCAAACCCTGCGCGGTTGAGAATCCGCACCATGGCACCATTGATGTTGGGTGCCAGAACCGATTGGACGCAGCCCGGAATCATGGCCATGCGCCCGCGTTTTTTCTGATCCGTTTCATAAATCCCGGGGGTTAAAAAATCGCCCTCCAACAAGGGCCTGTCCAACCGGGCCAAGGCCGAGCGCAGGCGTCTCCCCAATAAACTGCCCCCGAACAATTTATGAAGCGGCCCCAGAAGCCGTGCCAGGACAATGACCCAGGCAAACATTTTCGGACTGGGAAGAATTTTATTCAGAAAACCGCGCACCCATTGATCAGATAAGGATCGTTTGACCCTTGTTTTATCCGTCTCTGTTATCGCTCGGGTGATGTTCAGAAGACTGCCGTAATCAACCCCTGACGGGCATGCGGGCATGCAGGCAAGGCAGCCAAGACAGCGGTCAAGATGGGTGATGGTCTTTAAAGGCACAGGCCCATCAGATTCAAGAACATCCCGCATCTGCCAAATGCGCCCTCTTGGCCCATCCAGTTCATCGCCGGTTAATTGATAGGTCGGACAGACCGGCGCACAAAAGCCACAATGGACACAGGCCCGCAAAATATCATTTGCAGCGGCAATTCGCGGATCATTCAATTGTTGTTCGGTGAAATCCGTGCGCATGACTAGAGGCCCTTAAACATGCGACCGGGATTGAGAATATGTTCCGGGTCGAAATTGTTTTTAATGCGCTTGCTCAGTGCCGCAAGGGGGGCCGGTTCGGGATGAAAGACATCGACTTCGCTGCGAACATCTTCTGATGCCCGAAACAAGGTAATGTTGCCCCCGGTCGGTGCCGCGTAACGGCGCATCCGCTCTGCCATTGATGTAATACTTTCCCCATCTATAGGCGCATCAAGGGCCAACCAGGCGATGCCACCAGCCCAATCAAGCTGAACTTCCCCACTATAGCGCCGGAAGATGCGATCGATGACCAACATCACCTCGCCCGGGGGCATGCTGAACCGCCATAGCGTTTCACAAGATTGGCCATCATGCTTTGGCAGCAAAGTGCCATCTGCAATCTCGCGCCAGAAAATCTGGCTGTTATGGGTGTGCAGTTCTTCGGTTTCAGAAAATTCTGACAGCGTTTTGCGCAGGCCCGCTGCGCGCTCTGCCACCGCACCGGGGGCCCCTTCAAGGCGCATCGCCGTCACCGCACGCCCGGCACCAGCAACGTAATCAACGCCTGACCGCGCGGCACCTTTTGCTTCCAGATAGGCAGCACCTGAAATTTCCCAAAGCCCTTCCAGGGCCAGCCCGTATTCGCCCAACGCTTCATCGGGTTTTTGGCCAAACACCAAAATGGTACGCGCACTTCTGGCCCGGGGCAATACCTTGAAGGTCACCTGAGACAAAACAGCCAAGGTTCCATAAGACCCCGTCACCAGTTTTGACATGTCGTAGCCGGTGACGTTTTTCACCACCCGCCCACCAGACACGAATACCTCGCCCCGGCCACTGACACACCGAATGGCCAAAATATGATCCCGCGCTGCCCCGGCAAAAGGCCGCCTTGGGCCTGAAAGATTACACGAATATACACCCCCAATGGTGCCCAGATCAGAACCAGCGCCAAACAGGGGGCCAAAATCCGGCGGCTCAAATGCCAGCTGCTGATTGTGTTCTGAAAGGGCTGCTTTAATCTCAGACAACGGCGTCCCACTGGATGCCTCCATCACCAATTCACCCGGTTCATAATACGTAATGCCAGAATGCGCTCCCAAAGAAAGGCGGGCTTTGGCCAACACCGGATGGCCAAGCCCCCCTTTGGTATCGGCACCGGAAATTGCCAATGGGGTTTTATCTGCCAACGCCGCCTTTACGGCATCGGTCAATTCAGATTCGTTTTTAGGGACGATCGTCTCGGTCATCTCTATCTCAGAAACGGTCGAGTTCGGGATGGGGCAATTTTCCCCCATGAACGTGAAGACGGCCCAGTTCCGCACAGCGATGCAATGTCGGAAACACCTTTCCGGGATTAAGAATGCCATCGGGATCAAAGGCACATTTCAGGCGTTGCTGATGGGCAAGATCATCGGCGCTAAACACGTCGTCCATCAGATCTCGCTTTTCCACACCAACGCCGTGCTCGCCGGTCAGGACACCGCCCACTTCCACGCAAAGCCGGAGAATTTCAGTGCCAAAGGCTTCGGCCTTTTCCAATGCCCCCGCTTCATTGGCATCATAGAGAATAAGCGGGTGAAGATTACCGTCGCCCGCATGGAACACATTGGCGACCTGCAGCTGGTAGTGTTCGCTCATGCCTGCTATGCGACCTAACACCTCTGGTAACCGGCCCCTTGGAATGGTGCCATCCATGCAATAATAATCTGGTGCAATCCGGCCAACGGCTGGAAATGCCGCCTTGCGCCCCGCCCAAAAAGAAAGTCGTTCCGCTTCGCCTGCACTGGTCCGAAGGGTTGTACACCCCGCAGCCTTTGCTATTTTCTCGATTTCGCCGCTTGCCACTTTTGCCTCAGATGCGGGGCCATCAATTTCTATAATCAACAGCGCGGCCGCATCGACCGGGTAGCCCACGCCCACAAATGCTTCGGCAGCGCGAATGGCAGGCCCATCCATCATTTCCATGCCGCTTGGGATAATGCCCGCTGCAATCACATCGCAAACACATTGGGCGGCATCTTCGACCGATCCAAACCCTGCTAAAAAGGCGACAGATGTTTCGGGCGTTTTGCGGATGCGAACCGTGACTTCGGTCACGATACCCAGCATGCCTTCGGACCCGGCCATGACCCCCATAAGATCAAGGCCCCCTTGTTCCATATGGCGCCCGCCCAGGCGCACGATTTCACCGCCCGGCAATACCACTTCAAGGCCAAGGATATTATTTGTGGTCAGCCCGTATTTCAGACAATGCACACCGCCGGCATTTTCGGCAACATTGCCCCCAATGGTGCACGCCACCTGACTTGATGGGTCTGGCGCATAATAAAAACCATGTTCCTGGACCGCATGGGTAATCGCCAAATTGGTGACGCCGGGTTCTGCTGTCACCGTTCGGTTGACGTAATCAATGTCCAAGATGCGGTTGAGCCGTGATAGCCCGAGGGTAATGCCATCGGCCAGCGGCAACGCCCCACCCGAAAGCGATGTCCCCGCCCCACGGGGAACAATCTTGATTTTTTCAGCAGCACAATACGCCAATACCGCTGCGACCTCGTCTCGGTTGCTGGGCAGAACCACAATGAGCGGGGCTTGGCGATAGGCCGTTAACCCGTCACTTTCATAGGCTGAAAGTTCTGCTGCATGGTCAATCACCCCATCCACAGACACCATCGTGCGCAACGCCCGGGCAATCTCATGGCGGCGAGCAAGAATGCTGGCATCTGGCTCAGGCATTTCCATAAAGCATGTCTCCTCGGGCACTCGTTACACAGGCCACTATTGGTGGTCACTATACCCGGCCTGCGCGCCCAATCAATCATGGCTATTGGGTGAAAAAAGATGACTGGCGCAAGCCCTAAACGGGGGGTAGTGTTGCGCCATGTCACAGCGTCGAAATGCAAAAATCATTGCCACCCTTGGCCCTGCAAGCCAAACACCCAGCCAAATAGAGGCCCTGCACCGCAAAGGGGCCAATGTCTTCCGGCTCAATTTCAGTCATGGCAGCCATGACATTTTAAAAGACTTAATTGCAATCATCCGCGATTTGGAACGAAAATGTGGCCGCCCCATCGGCATCCTCATGGACCTTCAGGGGCCGAAACTCCGCGTTGGCACCTTCATCGATGGCAAAATCACCCTCAAGACCGGGGATCATTTTCGGCTTGATCGATCAAAAAAGCCCGGCGATCAAACCCGCGTATCCCTGCCCCATCCCGAAGTCTTTTCTGCACTGAAGCCAAAGCACGACCTGTTATTAGACGATGGTCGCATCCGGCTTCGGGTTGAAAAGAAAACCCGTGATTATATCGATACCCGTGTCATTACCGGTGGGGTGCTGTCAGACCACAAAGGCCTGAATGTGCCCAATACGGTGTTGGCCTTGCCCGCGTTGACCACCAAAGACAAGCGCGACCTGCGCTTTGCGCTTAAAAATGGTGCCGACTGGATTGGGCTTAGCTTCGTCCAGCGCCCCAAAGACGTCGCCGAAATTCAGGCCATCGCCAAAGGCCGTGCCAGCATCATGTCCAAGCTGGAAAAACCTGCGGCAATCCAGGAACTGGACAAAATTATCGCACTTTCTGATGCCGTCATGGTGGCCCGGGGCGATCTGGGCGTGGAAATGCCCCCCGAAGAAGTGCCAACCCTGCAAAAACGAATCATCCGCCATTGCCATGAGGCAGGCAAGCCTGTGGTGGTTGCCACCCAGATGCTGGAATCCATGATCCAATCCCCGGCACCCACCCGGGCCGAAGCATCGGACGTTGCCACCGCCATCTATGACGGTGCGGATGCGGTGATGTTATCTGCTGAAACGGCTGTTGGGTCTTATGGCAAAGAAGCCGTTGGCATGATGGAACGCATCATTCGCCAGGTCGAACAGGATGACCATTATCTAGATGTCATAGAGACCACCCGGGTTGAAGCCACCGCAACAGCATCCGATGCCATCACGGCCGCTGCCGGGGCTGTCGCCCATACCATTTCTGCTGCCGCCATTGTGACCTACACCACATCAGGCTCCACAGCATTGCGCGCTGCCCGCCAACGCCCCAGTGTGCCAATTATGTGCCTGACCAACCAACGCAGCACAGCACGCCGCATGACAGTGGTCTGGGGGCTTTATCCTGTGGTCACGGGGGATGTGCGGAACTTTACTGAAATGGTTGCGCGCGCGGCCCGCATTGCTGTGCGCGAACGGTTTGCGCGCAAAGGCCAACAACTGGTCGTCACCGCAGGGGTGCCCTTTGGAACACCCGGGGCGACCAATGTCCTCAGAATCTTTACCGTTAACGAATAAGCAAAATACGCTGCCAAAATTCAGACAAATAAAAACGCCGCCCCTAAGGGCGGCGATCATGATGGGCTATCCCCGATCTTGATGGGGGCTGGCCTGATAGGGGCCGATCAGCCTTGGCGTGCCTTGAAACGGGGGTTGCGCTTGTTAATCACATAAACCCGGCCCCGGCGACGAACGACACGGCAGTTTTTATCACGTGTTTTTGCTGATTTCAGCGAATTCAGAACCTTCATGATCCCGGCTTTCCTAATAAATGTCTTAAAGAAAGGCCCATTTGGGCCCCGTTGATGCGGCGGAACATAAGGGTTTGACCCCGTTGTGTCAACCGTCGCCACAACGCCTTGTTTCTGCCTGTAAAACCCTTGTTTTAGAAGCCTTATTTCTTGATGGCGACCAAGCGATAGACCAGCAAAGCCCCGGAATCCATAGCTTCAACGCAATAAGCCCAATCGGTCGCCGTTTCCAGAAGGGCTTGTTGCAATTGCGGGGGAACCCCGTCGCGTTCATGACTGGTAATAAATTTTTCCCAACCCGCAAAGATATCGCCACGCACCTGGGCGGTAATATCCTGATCTACCCGCACTTCGAAATTAAGCTGGCGCAGCATTTCCTGGGCTTCGGCAGGACTCCATAAATAGATGGGTCTGGATTGGACCTCTTTCCATTTAGCGATCGCCGGATCATCGGCACGACCCTCGGCCACAACATAATCGGTTATCAGCAAGGATGAATCCATTTTCAGGCCTTCCTGTACGCTGGTCAGCAATTTTTCCTTGTCCTTGACCATGTACAGGGCTTCTCTGGAAAATGCGCAGGCGAAGTGTTCTTCACGCACCGTCAGGTTTTCCATATCGGCATGCTCAATTTCTGCTTTTTTGCTCAACCCTGCCTTAATGGACATCTCAACGCCCGCCTGGGCCAGCTCGGCATCGGCTTCATAAGCAGAAACCCAAACATCAAATTTCTTTGCAATGTCCCGAATGGCACCACCAAGGCCGGCGCCTATATTGAGAACATTGGTTTCCTTCTGAATGCCAAAAGAAGACACCATTTCCATGGTCCTCTCAGAACCCCCCGGAATAACCTCGCCTTCGCCCCACAAAAGTTCGGCAACAAGAATGCGCGATGGATTCCAATATGCCTGGGGGCCTTGATCGGTCTTGTCTTTGCCGCCAGCAACGACCTTTAACGCGGGCTCGCCATCGGCGTCTTCAACCTCTTTCTCAGCATCGGCCACAGCCTTTAGCTGTTTGTATTCAT
>Ga0209558_1001814_pt1 | contig 14788 bp, 12 predicted proteins | sample SaaInlV_150m_DNA_3_FD_184674 | JGI IMG/M metagenome (GOLD analysis project Ga0209558, IMG submission 184674) | Marine microbial communities from expanding oxygen minimum zones in the Saanich Inlet - Saanich Inlet SI074_LV_120m_DNA (SPAdes) (version 2) | ecosystem: Environmental > Aquatic >...
TTTAGACTCAACTCGATTGTCTGAAACCGCCTTCACACGGGCGGTTAGAACCCGCGAACGGGATGGTGGGCCCGGTAATACCGGCGATTTGGGGTCTGTTTTGGTCGGGCTTAATGGCCAGAACCTTGGCGGATTAAAGGGATTGAATTATCACCTCTCTTACCTGTCACTCGGCAACGAAACCGCCGCCGCCTCAGATGAAAGCCGCATCGGTGTGGGCGCAAACTATCAGCTAAATTTAACCGATAAGTGGGGGCTCTTCGGGCTGGTCGAATACGTGAACATCGATAATGCGGACGGAACCAATGACCAAGACCGATATTATCTGACCGGGGCGGCGCAAGTTTCCTATGACGCCTGGAATATTGCGCTGTCTTATACCGACAAAGAAACCGAGCCCTCTGGCGGCACGACAACAAACGAAGCACAATTCAAGGTATCGGCGGGCTATGTCTTTGGCTTTGGCTTGGGCCTTGATCTGGGCTGGACGACGGTGCGGAATGATGGCATTGATACTGACACCTTTGGAACTAAACTCTCCTATACAATTGAATTCTAGAATACATGCTCTCAGTCCTCAGCTTTGGTTTCTTACTCGGCTTGCGCCACGCTATAGAAGCTGACCATGTCGCCGCCGTGGCATCATTGGCGAGTGGAACCCGGTCCTTGCGACGGGTACTTCCGATTGGTGTGCTGTGGGGACTCGGGCATACCGCAACGCTGGTGCTTTTCGGGGCGTTGATCTTAGTATTTGATGCCATCGTTCCGGCAGCCTTGTCGCAAGGGCTGGAAGCAGCGGTTGGCGTGATGTTAATTATACTCGGTGCGGACGTACTCTATCGGCTTTGGCGTGAACGCATTCACTTTCATCTCCACAAGCACGGGCCTGACGCCCCCCACTTTCATGCCCACACACATCAAAAATCTACCCGCCACGAAGCTGATCCGCATAATCACAAACACCCAAGTGGCCTACCGCTCCGCGCCTTTTTGGTCGGCTCTATGCACGGTATGGCAGGATCGGCAGCGTTAATCTTGCTAACCCTACAGTCTGTAGACTCAACCGAACTGGGATTGATCTATATCGGTCTCTTCGGTGTTGGATCAATCGCCGGCATGGCGTTGTTGTCCGTGGCCATCGCCGTGCCGATGGCATTTGCATCCAAAGGTTTAACGCAAATTTATGTGTGGTTTCGGGGGGGCATCGGTGCGGCGACGGTTGGCCTTGGCGTCTTCACCCTAGTCCTTATCTGAAACCCCGGCTTCGGCAAAAGTGGCCATGCCTGTGTGACAAGCGACAGCTGCCTTAAGAATTCCCAAGGCCACAGCGGCGCCGGATGCTTCACCCAGTCGCATGTCTAAATTTAGGATCGGGGCCAGGCCCAATTTCTCAAGCAACTTCCCATGCCCAGGTTCAGCCGATACATGGCCCGCAACACAATGATCGAGCGCTCCAGGATTGACTGCATTGAGCGCAGCCGCAGCCGCACCACAAACGTATCCGTCCAGCACGACCGGCACCTTCATCCTTCGCGCCTGAACAATTGAGCCCGCCATCGCTGCTAATTCACCACCACCCGCACAACGCAGTATTTCCAGCCCATCAAACTTCTGCCTTCCATATCGTTCGCCGGCACTCTTCACGACTCGGTGCTTGGCGTCCATCGCCGCCCCGACAACGCCGGTGCCAGGCCCCACCCATTCCTCTGACTGGCCGCCGTAAAGTGCGCAACAAATTGCTGCCGCGACCGTGGTATTTCCAATTCCCATTTCACCGATGCAGACAATGTCCGAGCCTTGATCCACCGCTGCCATTCCCTGGCTAAAAGCGCGGATAAATTCGGTCTCAGTCATCGCAGGTTCGCGAATAAAACTTTTGGTTGGCGCTGAGACATTGACATCAACTGCCTTCAGGGTCGCGCCAAAGGCATTGGACAGTTGGTTAATGGCAGCCCCCCCAACTTCAAAATTCGCCAACATTTGTGCCGTAACTTCAGCAGGATAGGCCGAAACCCCCTCAGCTGTGATGCCGTGGGACCCGGCAAACACGAGAACCGATGGGGCCTCCATCCGCGGCGGATGTGATCCCTGCCAAGCCGCAAGCCAATGGGCGATGTCTTCCAATCGGCCCAGCGACCCCGGCGGCTTGGTCAATGTCGGCTCCCGCGCAGCTGCTTTCTCGGTGGCCTGCTGATTAGGTCCGGGCAATTCTCGCAAAAGAGCGCGAATATCGTCTATATGGGTAAAAGAAACTTCATTTAGCATGGAGCCAACCTACGACTATGCTTTGCCAAGCAAAAGCGAAAATGATAGCTTCAACCTGCCTTTGAGATAGGGAAGTCCGGTGAGAGACCGGTGCTGCCCCCGCAACTGTAAACGGCGAGCCGACACCCCCTTAGTCACTGGATCATTTTTGATCTGGGAAGACGGGTGAGAAGGCAAAGACCCGTGAGCCAGGAAACCTCCTCAGAGGCACAACTGAAACGCTCACCTGTTTCCTCGGGCGGAGGATGGAGTGACCATGTCACCAGCGACCCTAAACGGCAATCTTTCCGGCATTACCCTAATCTTGGGCGGCGCGCGCTCGGGTAAAAGCGCCTATGCGGAAAAACTCGTAGAAGACGCAGGCGGCGGGGTCTATTTGGCGACAGCCACGGCGTCTGACGGGGAAATGAGCGATAGAATCGCCCAGCATCAAGCGCGTCGGGGAAGCACGTGGACGACCCGTGAAGAAACATTAAACATCGCTGGCGCACTTGCAGAATTAAATAATGACTCGGTTCCCGTGCTCGTCGATTGCCTAACACTTTGGATGTCGAACCTAATGGCGGAGGACCGAAAAATTGAGTCCGAAATCAGCTCACTTATCAATGTCCTTCACCACGTTTCAAATCCCATCGTTTTGGTCTCATTAGAAGTTGGCCTAGGTATCGTTCCCGAAAACAAACTCGCGCGGCTTTACCGCGACCATGTTGGCCGTATGAATCAAGCTGTCGCTGAAATGGCTGATTCAGTCTTATTCATCACGGCCGGTTTGCCGCTAAAATTAAAATAGGAAAAAATATGCTTTCACGAAAAATTCCCGTCACAGTTATCACCGGATTTCTAGGCGCCGGAAAGACCAGCCTGATCCGCCATCTTTTGGAAAATGCCGGGGGTCGACGCTTGGCATTGGTGATCAACGAATTCGGCGACATCGGCGTTGATGGCGAAATCCTAAGAGGCTGCGGTGATGAAACCTGCAGCGAGGATGACCTTGTCGAACTGACCAACGGATGCCTGTGCTGCACCGTGGCGGATGAATTTTTGCCGACCCTGGAGATGTTATTGGACCGACCCGAACCCGTTGACCACATCGTCATTGAAACGTCAGGACTCGCGCTACCCAAGCCTTTACTAAAAGCCTTTCAATGGCCGGAAGTAAAATCTCGTACCACAGTCGACGGGGTGATCGCGGTCATTGATGGGCCTGCTGTATCCGACGGATTGTTCGCAACCGATCCTCTGGAACTTGCCCGATTGCGAGAAGAAGACCCTTCGCTTGATCATGACAGCCCGCTCGAAGAGCTCTATGAAGATCAACTCAACAGCGCCGATTTGGTGATCGTCAGCAAACAAGACCTAATGGATGAAAATGTTCAAAGCGATGTTCACGCGCAAGTCTCCGCTAAGATTCGCGACGCGGTTCAGGTATTAGCCGCCAGCCACGGCAAACTCGACCCAGATGTTATATTAGGTGTGGGTGCGGCGGTAGAAGATGATTTGGACAATCGCAAATCCCACCATGATGATGAGGAAGATCACGAACACGATGACTTCGAAAGTTTCATTGTGGAATTGGATGCGGTTGCCGAGCCTGAAACTTTAGCCGAACGAATTGAAAAAGTCCTCAGCCTCGAAGGTGTGCTCCGGGTTAAAGGATTCGCAGACGTCACCGGCAAGCCTGCGCGCCTGATCGTCCAAGGTGTGGGCCGACGACTAAATCATTATTACGACCGCTTGTGGAATGCCAATGAGGACCGTCGGACTCAACTTGTCGTGATCGGGCTCGCAGGTCTTGATCGCACGACAATCGAAGCGGCCTTAAAAATTTAAATGCACCTGCTTGTCACCCAACCCGGCGATATCGCAGATGGCGAAGAGGCCGTTGACCTTGGTCAGTCTCCCGGTGAAATTGTGGTCCTATCTGCGGCTGCTAGCGACCTTTCTCTGCTGGCCAACGTGCGTCAAAGTTTGGGCGAAGGTTTTCCAACCCTCCGGCTCGCCAATCTATTACAACTCAGCCACAACATGTCGGTTGATGTCTACATGGAAGACACTTTAGCGCACGCCAAGTTAGTTGTGATTCGATTGTTAGGAGGAATTGGTTATTGGACGTATGGGATTGAACAGGTGCAGGCATTGGCCCGCGAAAAAGGGTTCTTACTTGCCGTTGTTCCCGGAGATGATAACCCTGACCCCGAATTAGATCGGGCTTCCAACCTACCGACAGATGCCTGCCATAGGCTGTGGCAATATGGCGTTCAGGGTGGACCGGATAATGCCGAACAGTTTTTGCGCTATGCAGCGTCGCTGTTAAACGAAGACGACGATTGGCTGGAACCAAAGCCTTTGATTCGAGCTGGCGTTTATTGGCCTAACGTCGCTGAACCCAACCTGAAGGACATTCGTAATCATTGGATATCTAACGCCCCCGTAACGGCGATTGTTTTTTATCGCGCGCTCCTGCAAGCCGGAAATCTAAAACCCATTGATGCCATGATTGAGGCATTGCGTGCGGAAGGTCTCAATCCTTTGCCGATTTTCACAGCCAGCCTAAAAGAACCGGTTGCGGCAAAAATTGTTGAGACGATTTTGTGTGAGGCACCCCCTGACGTGATTCTAAACTGTACCGGGTTTGCCGTCTCCACCCCTGGCGATAATATTATGGTGACACCATACACATCATCAGATTGTTCCGTCTTGCAAGTGGTCTTGGCAGGCGGCAACCAAGAAAATTGGGCTGACGGTACACGCGGGTTGTCGCCAACAGACCTAGCCATGAACGTTGCCCTACCCGAAGTCGATGGACGCATTCTGTCACGCGCAGTTTCATTTAAGGCCCCCGGCAGATTTGATGCTGCAACCGAAACCACCATCGTTGAATACGAACCGATTCCTGATCGCATCAACTTTGTCGCGGCCTTGGCGTGCGCTTGGGCCAGACTTAAAAATACCGAAGCATCTGATCGGCGCGTCGCGATCATTCTCGCCAACTACCCCAATAAGGATGGTCGGTTGGGCAATGGCGTTGGCTTGGATACGCCAGCTGGTGTGGCGACCACGCTTCATAGGCTAAAGGCCGAGGGTTATAATCTAGGCTCCCAATATCCCAGCACAGGCGAAGACTTAATCAAAATTCTCCTGGCAGGACCTACCAATGCTCCCGGTATTAGACAGGGTGAAGAATATTTTTCTATATCCGACTACGCCAGATATTTTAACGCCCTGCCCGACACCATCCAAAAACAAATGACTGAACGTTGGGGTGACCCAGAAGACGATCCCTTTGTCACTAACAATAAATTTATCCTGCCCGTTCACCGCTTCGACAACATCATTATCGGGGTGCAACCCGCACGCGGCTATAACATCGACCCGACTGAAACGTATCACGACCCTGACCTCGTCCCACCGCATGGGTACTTGGCATTTTATGCTTGGGTCAGAAATACGCTGGATGCTCACGCCATCATTCACTTCGGTAAACACGGTAATTTGGAATGGCTGCCGGGTAAGGCTGTCGCCCTATCAAAATATTGTTTCCCGGAAGTGGCACTTGGTCCAGTGCCTCACCTCTACCCCTTTATTGTGAATGATCCCGGCGAGGGCACCCAGGCCAAGCGCCGATCCCAAGCCGTGATTATTGATCACCTGACGCCGCCGATGACCCGGGCGGAAAGCTATGGCCCGTTGCGTGATTTGGAACAATTGGTGGATGAATATTATCAAGCAGCCGGTATGGACCCTCGCCGACTAAAAGTCTTGGGCAAAGAGATTTTGGACCTAAGTGCCGACATCGGCCTCGACAAAGACGTCGGCATTATCTCCACTGATGACGAGGGGGCCGCGCTGGGAAAACTAGATAATTATTTATGTGAGCTCAAAGAATTACAAATTCGCGATGGCCTGCATATTTTTGGAAAAGCGCCTGAGGGTCGTTTAGCGACGGACCTCTTGGTAGCGTTGGCGCGGCTGCCTCGGGGTGATGGCAAGTCAGAAAACGCGTCGATCATTCGTGCCCTTTGTGAAGATCTAGGCCTCAGTGGATTTGATCCCCTGGACTGTGTGATGGGCGATCTTTGGGAAGGCCCTACCCCCGATGTCCTAATGTCTCAGTCTGATGACCCATGGCGAACTTTTGGGGACATGATTGAACGGCTGGAAATTTTGGCTCAGGCTCTGGTTGCAGGTGAAGCACAGCTTGCACCCGAATGGGTCGCGACAAAGCGCGTCCTAAAATTTATCGAGAGCATACTTCGTCCGACCTTAGAATCCTGCGGAGAGAACGAGTTGAAGGGATTGATGACGGGACTAGAAGGAAGGTTCGTTGTTCCTGGTCCCAGCGGTGCGCCAACTCGGGGCCGACCCGATGTCCTGCCTACGGGTCGAAATTTTTATTCCATCGACAATCGCGCCGTGCCGACATTGGCGGCATGGAAGTTGGGCTGGAAATCTGCGTCCCTGTTGATTGAGCATCACTTCCAAGAATACGGCGACTTCCCCCGGCGGCTTGCCCTCAGCGCCTGGGGAACATCGAACATGCGGACCGGCGGTGATGATATTGCACAAGCCTTGGCGCTGATGGGAGTGCAGCCCGTTTGGGACAAAAATGCCCATCGGGTTACCGGGTTTGAAGTCATGCCGCTGGATGTTTTGGGGCGGCCACGGGTTGATGTGGTCTTCCGCGTTTCTGGTTTTTTCCGCGATGCCTTTCCGGCTCAAGTCAACCTATTGGATTCTGCCGTTCGTGCCGTTGCGGCCTTGGACGAACCTGCCGACTTAAACCCCCTCGCGGCCCAAGTGCAGACCGATGCCAATACATTTGGCCGCGATGGAATGAACAAAGATGAAGCTCTGCGTCGCGCGGCCTTCAGAGTGTTCGGGTCTAAACCCGGTGCATACGGTGCAGGCCTACAAGCCCTGATTGATGAGAGATGTTGGGAGACGGATGAAGATTTAGCCGACGCCTATTTGGCCTGGGGCGGTTACGCCTATGGGGATGGTGCCGACGGCGATGCGGCTGAAGACTTATTTAAGGCCCGGTTAGCTGGCGTGGAAGTCGTGGTTCAAAATCAAGACAACCGCGAACACGATATATTGGACAGTGATGATTATTACCAGTTCGAGGGCGGCATTACCGCAGCCGTCCGGCATTTATCAGGCGCCCAACCTACCCTCTATCACAACGACCATTCACGCCCCGAAAGCCCGCGCATCCGGACCCTGGCTGATGAAATTGGTCGGGTGGTTCGGGCCCGCGCCGCCAACCCAAAATGGATTGATGGCGTCATGCGCCATGGCTACAAGGGCGCGTTTGAAATGGCGGCGACGGTGGATTATTTGTTTGCCTTCGCCGCGACAGCAAGGGTGGTTGAAGATCATCACTTCGATCAGGTTTTTGATGCTTACTTAGGGAACAATGACGTGCGGGAATTTATAAGGCAGCATAATCCCGCAGCGCTTAAGGAAATGGCAGAACGGTTCGATGAAGCCGTGCGACGGGACCTCTGGCGGCCACGATCCAATTCAGCCCATAATCTTTTGAACAGCCTTTTAGAAAGCCCAACAGAAGGAGCGACACCGTGACCGATGACTTATCGGAAGAAGAACTCAACGCCCGCGCCAACGAAAAGCGCCGCAAACACAAACAGGCGAAAGATCGTATCTTGGCAAAAAAAACCAAGGAAGGCAGCCTGCTAATGGTTCACACCGGCAAAGGAAAAGGCAAGACCACCGCTGCCATGGGCTTAGCCATGCGCTGCATCGGTCACGGTATGAAGGTCGGCATCGTGCAGTTCGTGAAAGGCAAATGGGAGACGGGTGAACGGGCGGTGCTTGATAAGTTTCCGGACCTTGTCACGATCACGGCCATGGGCGAAGGCTTTACCTGGGAGACCCAAGACCGCGCCCGCGATATCGCCGCCGCCACCGCTGCGTGGGACCGGGCACAACAAATGATCAATGACCCTGACTACGGCCTCGTCGTATTGGATGAGATTAACATCGTGCTTCGAAACGACTATCTGGACATTAAAGATATCGTTGCGTTTTTGACATCAAGGCAACCCGGTGGGCATGTCATGTGCACGGGCCGAAATGCCAAACCGGAATTAATCGAGGCCGCTGATCTGGTCACGGAGATGACAGAAATCAAGCATCACTTTCGTGCGGACTTTAAAGCTCAGACCGGGATTGAGTTTTAAAGAATGACGGCAAAGGCATTGATGTTTCAGGGTACGGGCTCTGATGTTGGCAAATCGCTGATGGTCGCAGGGCTCGCTCGAGCATTGGTTCGACGCGGTCTCAAAGTTTTACCGTTCAAACCACAAAACATGTCCAACAATGCAGCCGTGACAAAAGAGGGTGGTGAGATCGGACGCGCCCAAGCGTTGCAAGCGCAAGCCGCCAAAGTTGACGCAACCGTAGATATGAACCCGGTGCTGCTAAAACCGCAATCGGATGTTGGGGCGCAGGTTGTGGTGCGCGGTAAGGTGCGCGGCAATGCCAAGGCGCGGGACTATCAGAAATTAAAACCGGACCTTTTGCCCGAAGTCATGGAAAGTTTTGAACGTCTGAAAGAAGATGCGGACATTGTCTTGATCGAAGGGGCTGGCAGCGCGTCGGAAATTAATCTGCGGGACGGCGACATCGCCAACATGGGATTCGCCACTGCAGCAGATGTCCCTGTTGTCCTGGTCGCGGACATTGATCGAGGCGGCGTAATCGGCAGCCTTGTCGGTACATGGCATGTTGTCACTGACGCAGAAAAAAAATTAATCGCGGGCTATATCATCAACAAATTTCGCGGCGACCAAAGCCTGTTTGATGATGGAATAAAAATTATTGAGGAACAGACAAGCTTAAGCTGTTTCGGAGTCGTCCCCTATTTACCCATCGTCGCTCAACTGCCTGCAGAAGACAGCATGGCTTTGGAACAGACGCGTCCAGACGGCATCGATGGGACGGTCAAAATCACCGTGCCGCGCCTTGCCCACATTTCTAATTTTGACGATTTCGATCCGCTGATTGCCGAGCCTTCCGTCCAATTGGATTTTATTCCCCCAGGCCAGGCCCTGCCGGGGGACGCCGACTTGGTTATCCTGCCGGGTTCCAAAGCAACGATTGCGGACCTTACAGATTTCCAAGTTCACGGATGGGATTTGGATTTGAAAACCCACATTCGCAGAGGTGGTTCTGTCCTTGGCATTTGCGGCGGCTATCAAATGCTGGGGACCCACTTGTTCGATCCAGAAGGAATTGAGGGGGCATCCAACGATGTTCCCGGCCTTGGGTACTTGGAACTTCAAACCATTTTAACCAGCGACAAAAGTCTTTCGGAAGTTAGCGGCACGGCGTTTGCCTCTCTTGGCAAAGTCCGCGGCTACGAAATGCATTCGGGTCAAACGATGGGATCTGCGATTAACCAACCGTTTGCGACCCTAGAAGGTCACGCTGATGGCGCTGTTTCCGAAGATGGGAAAATCATGGGCTGTTATATCCACGGTCTGTTCGCCGAAGATGAATTCCGCAGCGCCTTTCTAAATCGATTGAGGCCAGGGAGCGGAAGTGGTCTGAACTACGAGGCAGAGGTTGAACGCGCCTTGGAATCTCTAGCGGACAGTTTGGAAAATGCACTTGATATAGACGCGCTCATAAAAGCAGCCCGCTAAGCGCGCCACAATCCAGCGCCAAAATAGCTAGTGCGACCCAATAGACCCGAAGCGCTTGTCCAATGTCATCAGGCGTTGCCTCTTCCCGACCGTCCCCCATCCATGCATCCTCAATCATTTCATCACCGTACTGGCGGGGACCCGCAAGACGCACCCCCAAAACCCCCGCCATGGCGGCCTCTGGATACCCGGCATTTGGCGAACGATGATGGCGTGCATCCCGAATGATGGTGCGAATTCCGCCCGTAGCACTCAGTCCTCGGCTAAGTGCAGCGCCTGCAACGATCAGAAATCCGCTTATCCGCGCCGGAATTAAATTTAATAGATCATCCAGGCGCGCAGCCGCCCAGCCAAAATCACGGTGTTTTTCCGTTTTATGACCGATCATGCTGTCTGCAGTATTAATCGCCTTGTAGACGAGGATGCCGGGCAACCCGAACAGCAAAGCCCAGAATACAGGCGCCACCACACCATCAGAAAAATTCTCAGCCAAGGACTCGATCGCAGCGCGGACCACGCCGGCCTCATCAAGTGCCTCCGTATCACGCCCGACGATGGCAGAAACGGCGACGCGGCCTTCTTCCAAGTCTTCGTTCACCAGAGCATAGCGAACAGCCGCAACATGATCCGCCAAGCTTTTTCCGGCTAAAAACATTGAGATCACGAATGCTTCTGCGACCCAGCCCCAATAATGCTCGGCCAAGGCACCAGAAATTAGAATCCCAATTATGGCCATGCCTGAGCAAAGGCTGATCACCAAAAGAATACCTAACATCTTTTTCAAACGTGATTTGATCTCGTCCCGGTTTAGAACTTCATCCATCGCCCCGATGATCCGCCCAATCAAAACCACAGGATGGGGAACGAGGGCATAAAGGCGCTTTGGATCACCAATCGCCACGTCCAAAAGCAGGGCGAGAGTAACGACAGCAAAGATTTCCAGCGGCAACATCGTTCTTATATGTCTTAGACCGGCAGAAAGGTAAAGGGAGCCTCTGAATTCACCGCTTTTGCTTTCATGACCCGCGCAGAAGAGGTAAGTTCCGGGGCCGGTAATTGAGGGCAAATTTTTAGGGAAAAAACATGGCGAAGTTGGGAATTATGGTCTGCGGACACGGCAGCCGCAACGTTGAGGCAACCGATGAATTTGCCCGGCTTGTTGAGGGTATAAAGAAACGTTTTCCGCAACATCCGGTGGATTACGGATTCTTAGAATTTGCCACGCCGATTCTCCACGATGGCCTGGAAAACCTACGCGCCCAAGGCGTGGACCACATCATCGCCGTGCCCGGCATGCTGCTGGCTGCCGGTCATGTGAAGAATGATTTACCCTCAGTGGTCAATGAATACGCCGCCGAACATCCTGAGATCAAAATTGAATTTGGCCGCGATTTGGGCGTAGACACCAGGCTTCTGGTCGCCGCCCGCCAGCGTATCGAACAAGCCTTGGAAAAGGCCAGCGATGACGTTTCCCGGGAAGAAACATTATTAATGGTGGTCGGGCGTGGCACGTCTGATCCAGATGCCAATTCCAATGTCTGTAAAATCGCCCGCATGTTGTGGGAGGGTATGGGATTCGGTTGGGGCGAAGTTTGTTATTCTGGCGTGACTTTCCCCTTAGTAGCTCCTGGCTTGGAACACGCCGCCAAGCTTGGCTACAAACGCATCATCGTTTTTCCCTATTTTTTATTCACTGGCATTTTGGTCAAACGTATTTATTCCATCACCGATGAAATTACCGATCGCTACCCAGACATTGAATTCCTAAAAGCAGGATACTTAAATGACGACGAATTGGTGATCGACACCTTCGCCGATCGCATCGAAGGCGTGTTGGAAGGCGATACCAACATGAACTGTCAGCTCTGCAAATATCGTGACCAAGTGATCGGTTTCGAAGCCCAAGTCGGAGAAGCGCAGGCGGGTCATCATCATCACGTCCAGGGTATTGGCACGGAAGCTGATCAGCCACACGAGCACGATCATGATCACCAACACGACCATGATCACGGGCATGACCATGGGCACCACCATACGCCGCACCCATTTGCCGATCACCCACACGGGCCGGCCAAACGTAATCCGGAAGCCGTCGATTAAGGCTAACGCTCGGGGATAAAAATTGGAATACCTTCGCGATCCAGCGGAAATTTATCGGGCATCGTTTGCCGCCATTCGTGCGGAATCGGATTTAAGCTCTGTGCCGACGGAACTACATGACGTGGCGCTTCGTATCGTCCACTCTTGCGCTGATCCCGATATCATAAAAGACCTGAGGTGGCGGGGCGATGTCGTGGGCGCAGCGCGGGATGCCTTAAACTCAGGCGCACCTATTTTGGTTGATTCGCGAATGACCGAGACTGGAATTATCAAATCTCGCCTGCCGCGGGACAATCCTGTCATCTGCACCTTAAACGAACCGGGCGTACCCAACTTGGCAGAAAAAATCGGCAACACCCGATCCGCGGCTGCGATTGAACTTTGGCCGCCTAATTTGAAAGGGGCCGTGGTCGCCATTGGCAATGCACCGACCGCTTTGTTTCATTTGATGGAATTGTTAGATGATCCGGCGACTCCCGCCCCTGCCGCTATTTTTGCATTCCCCGTCGGTTTTATCGGCGCTGCTGAATCTAAAGACGCCTTAGTTTCGTTCAAACCTGATACCCCTTACGTAACGCTTCAAGGAAGACGGGGTGGCAGCGCTTTCGCCGCAGCGGCGGTCAATGCGGTGGCTGGAGGATTGGAATCATGAGCACCACGCCTTGGGTCACAATTGTCGGCATTGGTATGAATGGTGTTGAGGGTCTAACGCCTGAGCAACGCCAAGCCATCGACGACGCAGACATCCTGGCCGGTGGAAAACGCCACTTGGAAATGATCCCTGATAATGGGAGTGAACGCTTACAATGGCGCGCGCCGTTTATTGAGTCATTAGAAAAAGTCCTAGCATACAAGGGCCGAAAAGTTACCGTCTTGGCTACGGGCGATCCCATGTGGTTCGGCATTGGTGCGACATTGAGCCATAGGGTTGGAGAGGATGAAATGAAAGTCCTGCCCGCACCGTCGGCTTTTTCTTTGGCAGCTGCACGGATGGCCTGGCCGCTTGCCGACATTGAATGCCTGAGCACACATGGCCGTCCGATTGAGACGTTGATTTCCTTCCTAACCCCAGATGCAAAATTATTGATACTCACTGCCAACGGTGACGCACCAAAAGACATAGCAAAATTATTGGTGGCGCAGGGGTTCGGTGAAAGCCGGTTCACGGTACTGGGAAATTTAGGTAGTGATGATGAACTAAAGATTGAATCACCTGCTGCTGAGTGGGGCGGCAAAGAAGCACCTGACCTCAATACCGTTGCTGTGATTTGCCACGCCGGACTGAACGCTAGAATCTTTCCACGCACAGGTGGATTACCTGACAATGCTTTCATCCACGACGGCCAAATAACCAAGCGCGAAGTTCGTGCCGTGACCCTATCATCGCTGCAACCCTTGCCCGGCCAATTATTGTGGGATGTCGGGGCCGGATGCGGATCAATCGCAATTGAGTGGATGCGCAGTGCCCGCAATGCCCGCGCTTTTTCTATCGAGAAAAACCCTAAAAGAAGGGACATGATAAAAAATAATGCACTTGGATTGGGAACGCCAAGTTTGGAAATAGTTGCGGGATCCGCACCAGATGAATTTAGGGACTTGGAAGCACCGGACGCGATTTTCATTGGCGGTGGACTAACGACAAACAATGTCTTGTCATCCTGTTGGAAAGCGCTCAAGTCCGGAGGGCGCATCGTCGCTAACTCGGTTACGTTGGAAAGTGAGGCCATGCTAATTGACGCTCAAAATAACTTTGGCGGCGAGCTGATTAAAATATCCATCGACCGAACCCGTGAAGTCGGCAGCTTTAATCGCTGGAAGCCACTGGCCCCAGTGACTCAGTGGCAAGCGATCAAGCCATGACCGCAAAAGGTAAATTATGGGGGATTGGATTGGGTCCAGGTGATCCTGACCTGATAACCCTGAAGGCGCTAAAAATTCTGCAAGCCGTTGATGTTGTTGCCTACCCGGCACCGTTGGAAGGTGAAAGTTTTGCCCGCTCCATCGCCGCCCCTCATTTAGCGGGCAAACAAGTTGAATACCCCATTCGAATTCCCATGGTAGCGGACCGAGGCCCGGCACAAGATGTATATGACGTCGCCGCGAAAGATTTGGGGACACATTTAATTGCTGGGCGCACGGTGGCTGTGCTCTGTGAAGGCGATCCGTTTTTCTATGGATCGTTCATGTATCTGTTCCAACGGTTGATTGATGATTTTGATGTCGAGGTCGTGCCAGGCGTTAGCTCCGTCATGGCGTGTGCGGCGGAAGCGGGCATGCCGTTAGGCGAACGAACAGATGTCATTACCATTTTACCGGCATCCCTTTCCGAGATTGACCTGGAAAATAAACTTAGAGATACCGACACTGCCGTGATTATGAAGGTAGGGAGACATCTCTCTAAAGTGCGTACTATTGTGGAAAGGCTGGGGCTTATTGCCGAAGCGTGCTACGTGGAACGGGCGACGTTACCTGAGCAAAGAATTATTCCCTTGGCAGAAATATCCGATGATGCAGCACCCTATTTTTCAATGATTTTAGTTCAATCAAATGGGGGGAGATCATGAACCCTGTTTTTGTTTGTTTGACGTCCACGGGTGTGGCGTTGGCGAGGCAACTTGCGACGAATTTTCCAGGTTCTGTTGTTCACGGGTTGGAAGGACGGGCGGCGGATACAGATGTTTCCTTTGCCAAGACCCTACCCCATCTACAAGAACTATTTCAGAACGACCGTCCAATCATCGGTGTTTGTGCCGCCG
>Ga0209558_1001839_pt1 | contig 14719 bp, 10 predicted proteins | sample SaaInlV_150m_DNA_3_FD_184674 | JGI IMG/M metagenome (GOLD analysis project Ga0209558, IMG submission 184674) | Marine microbial communities from expanding oxygen minimum zones in the Saanich Inlet - Saanich Inlet SI074_LV_120m_DNA (SPAdes) (version 2) | ecosystem: Environmental > Aquatic >...
TAGCCCGTCCCCTTCCTTCTGTTGCCTTGCGGTAAACCTCAACGCGTCAGATGACTGTGCCCGATGGGATCACCGCATCCTTGGCTACAACCACGATCCCGTCGCGAATATAATAATTGGCCCCCTCCGCCTCCTTCACACCAGCGCGATTGGTTATGTTAACTTGGTCACCGATGCGCGCATTTTTGTCGACAATCGCTCCGTCAATCGTCGTATTGGCGCCGATGCCGACATTGGGAATGCCCTGTGAGGCGTTGCGTTCGATATCGCCGGGCGTCTCGTCGAAATCGGCGCCCATTATAATAGTGTTGGCGATCTGGCAACCGGCGCCTATCACCGAGCGGATTCCAATCACCGAACGCTCGATCTGGGCGTAGCGAATATAGGAGCCTTCGCAAACGATTCCTCGCTCGATGCGGCAATTTTCCAGACGCGTACCGGCTAGAAAACGCGCATGCGTATAAATTGGCGCGCCGGAATGGTAAAAACTAAAGGGGGGCTGCGCATCCGTAAGCGCCAAATTCGCCTCGTAAAAAGAGCGAATGGTCCCTATATCCTCCCAATAGCCGTCGAAGGTATGCGCATAGACGCCGACCTTGTGTATCGCGTCGGGAATGATGTGTTTGCCAAAATCGTCCTGGTCGCTGCCCATCAACAGACTGACCAGGACCTGCGGTTCAAAAATGTAGATACCCATTGAAGCTAGATATAGCTCATTCGGGTCTTCTCCCAGGGGCTCGTCAAGGCGAAATTCGTCGAGTTCGGCCTCGGTCTGCGGTTTTTCGCAAAAATCAACGATCTTCCCTTGGTCGTCGACCTTCAATAGGCCCAGCGAAGGCGCCTCCTTTCGCGAGACCGGCTTGACCGCAATCGACACGTCGGCAGCTCGGTCGCGATGCTCTTCGATAAAGGCGCGGTAATCCATGCGATAGAGATGATCACCCGACAAAATCAAAACCTGATCCGTTTTTCGCGACAGTAAGTGCCTGAGCTGTTGGCGGACCGCGTCGGCTGTGCCCTGGTACCAATCGGCGCTGTCTTGGGTCTGCTCGGCCGCCATAATCTCGACAAAGCCGTCGGAGAACGAATCAAAGCGATAGGTAGTGCTGATATGCCGGTGCAGCGAAGCCGAATTGAACTGGGTCAACACAAAAATTCGATTGATGCCCGAATGGATGCAATTGCTGATCGGAATGTCAATCAAGCGGTATTTCCCGCCAATAGGCACCGCCGGTTTAGAGCGAAACTCCGTCAACGGAAAAAGTCGCGAACCCTGCCCACCACCTAAGATCAATCCGACGACATCTCTCATAGCCACTCCCTATCGCGTAGTGCATTTAAAGCCAACATAAATCCGCTGCTTCCAATATGAGCAGGAACAACAGAAAATCCAACCCGCTGTAATTTATCGATGCCGCAAAGCCTGCCGCAATAGATAATCCGCATCGTATTCATCGCGACGAAATTGCAATAGCCCTTCTTCGTCGACCCATGTCGTCCAATAGAGCAAGTAGACGGGCAGGGGCCGTACCAGTACGACTCCGCGGTTTATCCCACTAGCCAATTCTCGCTCGACTCGCGCCAAGGGCCAGTGGCCCTGACCGCGTAAAATATGCTCGGCCAATTCCGCGCTTTTCTCTAAGCGAATACAACCGTGGCTAAATGCGCGGTCCCTCTCGGCAAATAGCTGAGTATGCGGCGTATCGTGCAAGTAAACATTATAGGGGTTGGGAAAGATAAATTTAATCCGTCCCAGCGGATTCCCCTCCCCGGGCGCCTGTGTAAACGAATATTCGAAGTCGTCGACACTCAGTCCCGACCAAACAATGCTATCGGGATCCACCGGTGACAATTGCAACCCCATACCCGAGGTCACGATAATATTCCGACGTTGCAAATAGTCGGGGTCGCGTTTGACCTGCGGCAGGATCTCCTTGACGGCGATACTGCGCGGAATATACCAATGGGGATTGAACACCATGCGAGTGAGTTTGGCACTGAAGACCGGCGTGCGCCAAAAGGGCTTGCCGACGATGACCCGCATATTGAGCACAGTCTTGCCGCCTTCGACCGCGTCCAACTCGTAATCGGCGATGCGCACTAAAATATATCGGGTGCCCGGGTCGTGCGGCAGCCACCGCCAGCGTTCTAGATTCAGCTCTATCGCGGCCAACCGTTCCTCCACCGGCCGATTTAACTCGGCCAACGTCTGCCCGTCAAGCCGCCCATGGACTGCAAGCCCGTGCCGTTCTTGGTAGTGGGCGATCGCCGCGGAAAGTTGCCCCCGGTCCGGCGTATCAATGCCCACCGGCAGATCACCCATTTCGCGCAAGCGCCTCACCAGTATCGTATCGGCCCCGGTTTTGAGCAGTGGCCAACCGCCCCTTGCCGCAAGCGAGCGATACCCCCGCAAAGCCTGTCGCAAGTGATTATACCCGGCCTGGGGCGGCCGCAAGCGCTCTAACGCGGATCCGACTTGCTGCAAATCCAATGCCGTCTGCAATAGTCCGATCAAATCCGCGGATTGCACCGGCGCATTCCATTCGGGATGAATCGTCCGCGGATCAATCCGCCCGCGCTGCAAATGCCCCGCATAGGCCAGGAAAGCTCGGGTTAACAGCACATCAAGACCAAGCAAGCGCCTCAGGTCTGGCTGAGCTCCCGGAACACGCCAATGCGCAATCTCTGCCCTAATTTTTTCGAGGGCATAATCTTGTTCGCGCAATCCGTCTTCTTTCGCTCGAGCCAGCATCAGCACCAGCGCATCGGCCTGCGACTTAGGGCCGGTCGGTCCACACCAAGCCGGCCGGTCATCGCGCTGCAAATAAAAACGCGATAACAAGCCCTCATCAACCGGCACCCTATCCCCGCCGAGGTCGAGTTGGCCCCGCAGTAACGGGGCCACGCGAACCGTCCAGGGCTCTTCAGTAATCCTGTGACTACCGCATCCCCATAAGACAGCGACACAGCCGATAATGCGCAGTAGCATCAAAACAACACATGCAGCGAAATTATTGCTATCGCAACATAATTCGCTAGGGAGAAAACATCGCTTAGAGTAGTAATCAACAGCCCGGAGGCCACCGCCGGGTCGAGCCCAATGCTGCGAAAAAACAAGGGGACCAATAAACCCAGGGCCGCTGAGAATAAAATCGCCGCCAACATCGCCACGCCGATACAAGCATCCAAGACGTAGAGATAGAAAAGCTGCTCGTCATCTCTCCATTGCCGCAAATAGGCGATAACCGCGGCGACATTCCCCCCCTCACCCACCGTTAACAATCGGGAGTTCATAATACCACCGCCGATGTCCTCATCGTGGCTGAGTACCTCCCGACTCGGCTCGGCTTCTTGCACCGGAATCAACCCCAATACTCGTTCCAACTCTTCCGTGCGCAGCTCGCCCAATAGATCGGCCGCATCGTCCGGTTCCATCGCCTCAACCAGCCCCGATAGATCGCCTTCGGCGAGATCCTCCGCGACATCGAACATCGTCAGCGTGTCCAATTCGGCCAGAACATCGGCGGCCAATTCATCGGCCAGTAGCGGGAAGATACGCCGCCGGTGGCTGTCATTAAGTTGTGCGCAGCATCTGCCCAGGTCCGCCCGGTGCCGACGGTTGAGGATCAGCCACAAGCCGCGTTCGTCGTTGAACGCCAGCAATTCTCCCACGGTCTCCGCCAACCCCTCGCGTTTTTTAGCTAGATTCACGACACGCGTTTTCTCCTGCCCGGATTCCTCCATTTTACCTCGATCGATTCGGTCTCTTTTTCCGTATGAAATATAAGGCTTGCGAAGAGGTTTATAAGCCTTTACCTTGCCTGTGCTTATCGATCAACGCGCCTTTGGTTTTGGCCAATTACCCACCTTCACAGTGGAACTCCGCCCTTGTTCTGGCTTATTGCCACCTGTATGCTGTCCTTTGGTTTCGGCCAGTTGTGGAAGTGGTCGCAACGACGCGGTTTGTCGGCCCCGATCGTTGTCCCGACGAACTACTTGACGATCGCCTTGACCCTGATGCTCTATTTCGCCTGGTCCGGCACCCTCTATTTCCCACCGATGGTATTGCTGGTCGGCTCGGCGACCGGGCTCAGTTTTATCGTCTCGATGTTAGTGATGACACATGCATTAGAAAAAGCGCGCGTCGGCGTCGTCCTGACCTCCTTCCGTCTGGCCATACTCGTTCCCATCGTCTACAGTATTTTAGTCTGGGGAGAAACGGCCAGTACATTGCAATACCTGGGCATTGGCCTGGCCCTGGTCTCGCTCGTCCTGATGACATGGCAACCTTCAGCCCACCAGGATACAAACTCGGCGAACCCGCTGCCGCTTATGCTGGCGATTTTCTTATTACAGGGCATTAGCCATTGCTGCTTGCGCTGGATCCACTACGCCGGACTCGACGAACAACGCATGCACGTGCTCTGCATAACCGCGCTGAGCGCCGGACTGCTCGGCGCGTTATTCGCACTCTACCGCGGATTAAAACCCCGTGCCCGCGACCTTGGCATGGGCATCGGGATCGGGTTGTTTAATCTCGTCGCCCTGGGCGCCACGCTCACCGCGCTCAGCCTTTTCCCTGGCACCGTGTTCTTCCCATTGAACGGCAGCGCCGTGGTCATGCTCGACAATCTCTGTGCGCAATACATCTGGCGAGAAACCCAAAGCCGGTTGGGTCTAATCGGTGTCGCATTCGGCATCGTCTCCATGCTGCTCATTTTCCAATAAAAAAAGGTGTATCACTATGACTGGTAAGTTACAGAACAAGACAGCCTTGATCACTGGCGGGGGCCGCGGTATAGGCAAGGCCATCGCCGAACTTTTCGCGCGCGAAGGAGCCCAGGTTGCCATCGCCGATATCGACCCGGTTACCGCCGAGGCCACTGCCGCCGAGATCGGCCCAGAGGCCTTTGGTTTGGCAATGGACGTATCCGCAAAAACCTCCGTGCTCAACGGAATGGACCTGACGCTCGAACGTCTAGGCCAGCTTGATATCCTGGTCAACAACGCGGGGTATCTAGTTTACACTGACTTTGAGACTTGCAGCGAAGAGGACTGGGATCGCATCGTCAATATCAATATGAAAGGCACCTTCCTCTGCGCCCAGGCCGCCATAAGCCCTATGAAGGCAAAAAAAAGCGGAGTCATCATCAATATGACCTCTCTCGCGGCCAAAACGGGCGGGCTGGCGGCAGGACCACCCTATGCCGCGGCCAAAGCCGGCGTGCACACCTTAACCATCGGTCTCGCCCGCGCCTTGGCCCCGGACAATATTCGTGTCAACGCCATCGCCCCGGGCGTAATCGATACTGCCATGACCTCTGCTCCCCAACACGACGCGTTAAAAGCGACAATCCCGATCGGTCATCCGGGCCAACCGGAAGACATCGCGTATTGCGCACTCTTTTTGGCGTCGGACGATTCGAAACATATCACCGGTGAAACAATCGCTGTTAATGGCGGCTTGTATATGGATTGAAACGAGCAAAGCCGAGCGATACGTTTGGCCGACACAGCCTGACGCACGTTCCCCCTTCATCAAGCGTGATAATTTTTGTCGATCGTCGAAGATTTAATCTTGCGAAAACGACTTTGGCTGGGATATATAGGGCAAGCAAATATCGCAATTAAACGATGTACAGACGAGGCTATAGTTTAACGGATCGAATTCGAATCGCGAGGGGAAATAACGGGCGATGCGTTAGCTGCGGCCGGCAGCCAAATCTTGCAAGAGGGCACGATACCCCTCTTCTCCGTCGCGCTGCCAGGTATTGAGCAGCGCGGAACCGACGATACCAATTTCTGCATGGCCATGTAAATGACGCAGGTCATCACCCGAACGCAAACCGAAACCGATGCCGAGCGGCAAGTCCGTCACCTGGCGGCAACGTGCGATAAACTCGTAAAGCTCATCTCCAAGATCAGTATGACCACCCGTGACGCCTTTGCGCGCCACGGCATAAACAAAACCATTGGCCTTGGCACCAATTTTGGCCAGTCGCTCGTCGGTATTCGTCGGTGTCATCAACATCACCGAGGTCAACTCGCGCTCCGCGCTCTCAGTGAAGAGGTCGCCATATTCCTCTATCGGCAAATCTGGCAAGATATAACCACAGCCGCCATTGCTCTGCAGACGCTGGCAAAAAGGGCCGTGCCCCAAACGATAAGCCGTATTATAGTACCCCATCATCAGGTGCGGGAAGTCAAAGGCCTGCGTCGACCGGCGCAACAAATCGAAATACTTATCGAGCGTTATTCCGCCTTCGAGCGCCGCTTGGTTGGCCATCGCGAAAGTGGGGCCGTCGGCGATCGGCTCACTAAAGGGCATTTGCAACTCAACTAGGTCGACCCCGACCTCAGCCATAATCTCCAACATCCGCCAATTCGCCTCCAGCGAGGGGAAGCCGGCGATCAGGTGCGTCATCAACAGGACTTTGCGTTCTGTGAGCTGTTCCGCGATATAGGCTTGCAGATTCACAGTTTGCCAACCTTGTCCTTGAGGAAGCGTTTCCAATTCTCGTCTTCGAGTGCGTCGGCGATGGTGAAGATATCCTTGTCACCTCTACCGGAGAGATTGACCAACACGGTCTCATCGGCCGACATCGTGGTCGCCTCGCGCAGCGCCGCGACCACGGCGTGCGTGCTCTCCAATGCGCCAATGATGCCCTCGGCACGCATCATGCGTTTGAGGCCGTCGATAACCTCTTTATCGGTCGCCGACTCCATGCGCACCCGGCCGATATCGAAAAGATGCGCCAGAATCGGACTGACACCAATATAATCGAGCCCGGCAGAAACCGAGTGCGTGTGTTGCATCTGTCCTTCGGGGTCTTGGAAGAAATAAGTCTTATAACCTTGAGCCACACCCGACGAACCGACCTTGCCGGCCAATCGCGCGGCGTGCTCGCCGGTCGCGAGCCCCAAACCACCGGCCTCGACCCCGACGAGTTCAACTTCTGGATCATCGAGGAAGCCCAGAAACATGCCCGTGGCGTTGGAGCCGCCGCCGACACAGGCGAACACTTTGTCAGGCAGGCATCCGAGCGCCGACAGCATCTGCTCGCGACTCTCCTCGCCGATAACGCGTTGGAAATAGGCGACAATTTGCGGGAAGGGATGTGGGCCACAAGCGGTGCCAAGCACATAGTGCGTATGGGCCATCGAATGTGCCCAATCGCGCAGGCTCTCGTTGATCGCGTCCTTGAGGGTGGCGGATCCGTCGGTAACCGATACGACTTCAGCCCCCAATTGCTCCATCCAAAAAACGTTGGGCCGTTGTCTTTCAACATCGACAGCCCCCATATAGATGGTGCATTGCAAGCCGAGCCGAGCCGCCATCGTCGCGGTGGCCACACCGTGCTGACCGGCACCCGTCTCGGCGATTACCCGTTTTTTGCCCATCCGCCGCACCAACAGCCCTTGGCCCATTACATTATTGGCCTTGTGCGCGCCGGTGTGGTTGAGGTCTTCGCGTTTTAGGTAAATCTGCGCTCCCCCCACCTCGTTGGAAAGATTCTCAAGGTGGGTGATCGGGGTCGGGCGACAGGAGTAGGTCCGCATCACCTGCAGAAATTCGTCCCAAAAGGCCGGGTCGCGGCGGGCGGAGTCAAAAACGACAATCAGCTCGTCGAGGGTCGTGCGCAATATCTCGGGGATAAAAGCGCCACCGTATTCCCCGTAATACCCCTGGCGCTCATGGCTGAAGATCGAGTCGACGAGGCCCATTTCAGTCGATCAGCTTGGCGCGCTGGAGCGCGTCGAACATCACGTTGCTGCTCTGGGTCTCCTGCTGCTCTTCCTGTTGGCGCTCGCGGAATTCCTTGAGATTGGCAGCAGATTCGAGTTGGTCAACCTGGCGGATCGAAAGACGCAAACGCTGCCGTCGGGTATCGACATCAAGTACTACGACTTTTGCCTGCTCACCGATCGACAACACTTCGCGCGGGTGGCCGATGCGGCGGTCGGCGATCTCTGAAACATGGACCATCCCGCGAACACCTTCAGCCAACTCGACAAAGGCACCAAAATCTTCCAAGCCATCGACCTTGCCCTCGACAACCTTGCCAACTGGGAATTCTTTTTTTATTTCCTGCCAAGGATCCTTTTCCATCGCCTTGATCGAAAGGGATATACGTTCTTTACGCCGTTTGCCAAGATCCTTGGTGCGCAATACCTGGACCTTGACCTCTTGACCCTGCTTTAAGACGTCCTGTGGATGAGCGACGCGGTTGTGGCTAATTTCGGAGACGTGCACCAGACCTTCGACGCCCGAGCCCAAAGTCACAAAGGCGCCAAACGATTCAAGGCGGGTAACCACGCCGTCAAACTCGGCCCCTTTTTTGATGCCATCGCGCACGGACCCGGCGGCCTTGTCCTGCTCAGCTTCGAGCAAAGCCCTCCGGGAGACGACGATATCACGGCCCTGATGTCGAAACTCTATAATCTTAAAGGCCATCTTTTGGCCGCGGTACTCTTCGGCATTTTCGACATACTTAGTATCGATTTGCGAGATCGGGCAAAACCCGCGCACATCACCCTCTATCGTCACCCCCAAGCCCCACTTATTGACCGCGTCTATCTGCCCTTCTACCGGCATCCCCGCTTTATAAGCTTGGTAGAGCACGTCCGCCTGCGCGTCCTGGCGGCTCAACCCACGACTGATTTGCACTTCATCACCGGTGGAGACGACAAAGGCTTCGAGCGGATCGCCGACTTTGAAGAGCAGTTCGCCCTTGGGATCATTGAGCTCGCTAGTGCGGATTACCGCCTCGCCGCGACCTCCATAGTCTACAAAACTGCTATCGCCCTCAATCTTAACGATCACACCGCCGATCTTATCACCGGTATTGACCGCAGCGGCAGCCTCTGTGCTGCCATCCTCGTCGAGCATTTGCGCAAAGTCTTCAGCAGGCGCTTCAGCAGACGCTTCAGCAGACGCTTCAGCAGGTGCTTCAGCAGGTGCTTCAGCAGACGCTTCAGCAGACGCTTCAGCAGATGCTTCAGCAGGTGCTTCAGCAGGTGCTTCAGCAGGTGCTTCAGCAGACGCTTCAGCAGGCGCTTCAGCAGACGCTTCAGCAGGTGCTTCAGCTACCGTCTCATCCTTCGTTTCGCCTGGTGCCTCAACCGGCTTCTCTGCTGCCGTCTCTTCGGCGGCTTCAACCGGAGCCTCTGGCGCGACTTCATCGCCCTTTGCAACACCGGTTTCAGCAATCGGCTCTTTTGATTCTGGTATGGGCGCCTGATCGGCGGCTACATCAGCCTCCGGACTCGATTCAGTGGCGGATGTTTCGCCCTCATCCTTCCCAGCTACCTCCGCTCCACTTGCATCGTCCCCTGCCGGCGCTTCCCCTTTAGCCACAGTTTCCTGCGGCGCGGCGACCGGGTTTATTTTATCCTCGGCGTCTCCCTCGTTGGCTTGCGGCGTCTCAGCCATCTCCTAGCTCCTTTGCATTTTCTGTCGGCCCGCAACGTCGCGGATTTTACAACCTATATCAGCTGGGTAAAATTACGACCTTGCCGGTCGTCTTGCGCCCTTGTAGGGCTCGATGAGCGTCTGCGGCGTCAGCCAAGGCGAAACGATCGCCGATGCGCAGATCCAACTCACCACTACCGATCCAACCCAACACATCGCCCGCTCGTTGCAACAGCGCTTCGCGGGTCGGGATATAATGGGCCATGGTCGGCCGGGTCAAAAAAAGCGACCCCTTTACATTGAGAATTCCGGGATCAACTGGTTCCACCGGCCCGCTCGATTGGCCGAAAAGAACTAGGTACCCCAACGGCCTGAGCACATCCAGACTTTTATCGAAAGTCGTTTTGCCGACAGAATCATAGACGACGTCTACACCTCGACCATCGGTTAACGTCATTACGTCTTCGGCAAAATCCCGCTCGGTATAGCGGATGACCTCGTCGGCACCTGCTGCGCGCGCTAACTGCTCTTTTTCTTCTGTCGAGACGGTCGTCAGCACCCGAGCCCCGAGGCGCTTCGCCATCTGGATCAAGAGCAAGCCCACACCACCCGCACCAGCGTGGATCAGTGCCGTGTCGTCTTTGCCCAAGGCATACGAACTATGCGCGAGGTAATGGGCCGTCATGCCCTGCAACATCGCGGCAGCACCAACTTCGCAGGAAATGTCATCGGGCAACGGGACCAAGCGATCAACAGCGACCGCAGCCTCTTCGGCATAGGCACCGAGCGCACCGGCATAGGCGACTCTGTCGCCGACATTTACGCCCTCGACACCATCGCCGATTCTCGCAATAGTTCCCGCCGCTTCCATACCGGGAATACAGGGCAATTCGACCGGGTAGAGACCGTCGCGGTGGTAAGTGTCTATATAATTTAAACCGATGGCTTCGATTCGAACGATGGCTTCGCCCGGTCCTGCTTCGGGCGTGGGGGCATCCTCGTAGACGAGGACTTCGGGTCCCCCGTGCTGATGGAAGCGCATTGCTTTCATGGTGGGCCTATTTCCAAAGGTACGCTGAGTTTGCGGGTTTTATATGCAGATTTTCTATTACAATCTATCAAAAGTAGGTATAAAGCGTGCGTTAGACAAATCTAACGCTGAGGAAATTACAAAATAAATGGGACAGCCCCCTAGGACGGCCCCGCAACCTGGAAAAACAAACGCAAACAAGCTGAATAGCTTCACATACAGGGTCCCACAAGATCAAGCCGCCTTGTGGCCGCCCACCCCTTAACCGACTAATTTTGCGGCATAATGAAATGCATGTCACCAAACTCATGCCATAAATATCCCGCCGCCAACGCATCTTCATAAGCCCTGCCAAGATACTGGTCTCCCACCAAAGCCCGCAACATATGCAGGTGTGATCTCACGCGCATTCCTCTTGCCGCCCCGGCCTCCCACGCTCTTATCATAAAAACTGGCGGGCGCAATCGCGACTCCTAGCATATCACCGACCGCCTGCAACAAGCGCAGATCCGCCGAACCATTCAGTGAGTGGGGCGGTGGTACTGAGTCGCGTCAACTCCCGATTGTGCTGCGCGACATTTGCGTTGCATAGTCTTAATTTAAACAACCGACTCTCATTGTAGACCGTCCCCCCATACAGACCTAGCTGATCGTATGGAGAGGTCCACTATTGAAAAAAACTCAATCTGTGCATTTTTTATAGCCCTTAACAAATTGCCAAAGGGAAAACTGATGAAAGTAGCCAAATTTGGTGGCACCTCGTTGGCTTCGGCCGAGCAAATACAAAAAATCAGCACCATCGTCACTTCTGATCCCGAACGTAAGCTGGTGGTGGTCTCAGCCCCCGGCAAACGCGACGCCGATGATACCAAGGTCACCGACCTGTTGATCGAAACCGCCAGGGCCCGCCTGACCAACAAAGACGGCCAAGCCGAACTCGACCGCGTCGTCGAGCGCTACGCCGCCATCGTGCGTGACCTAGGCCTACCCGATACGGTCCTTGAGCCCATCGCCGCCGATTTTAATGAACGCCTCTCGATGTCCACCGAGGACGAGGAGCTCTTCATGGATACCATGAAGGCCGGTGGCGAGGACAATAGCGCTCGCGTAGTCGCCGAATTTCTGCGCCACAGTGGTTTTGAAGCCCACTATCTCAATCCCGGCGACGCAGGGATGATCCTCTCAGACGAGCCGGGCAACGCCCGCGTGCTGCAACAGTCCTTTGGCAAATTGCGCGAAATAAAGGATCGCCCGGGCATCACGATCTTTCCCGGTTTCTTCGGCTATTCCACCGCCGGCAAAGTAGTAACCTTCCCGCGCGGCGGCTCCGATATTACCGGAGCCGTTCTCGCCGCCGCCGTTGACGCCGAGGTATACGAGAACTTCACCGATGTCGACTCCGTCTTCGTCGCCAATCCATCCCTGGTGGAAAACCCCGTCGCCGTCGACGAAATCACCTACCGCGAGATGCGCGAGCTTTCCTATGCCGGCTTCTCCGTATTCCACGACGAGGCGCTCGAACCCGTTTTCCACGCCGGCATCCCGGTGCTCGTAAAAAACACCAACAACCCGCAAGCCCCCGGCACACGCATCGTGCCGGAACGCGCCGTCGGCGAACGCCCGATCGTCGGCATCGCCGCCACCGACGGTTTCTCAAGCATCTACATCAGCAAATACCTAATGAACCGCGAAGTCGGCTTCGGCCGCCGCCTGTTGGAGATATTCGAGGACGAGGGCATACCCTTTGAGCACACCCCTTCCGGCATCGACAATATGTCGGTCATCGTCCGCGATGCCTTTTTTAACTCTGCGACCGAAAAACGGGTGCTGCGCAGAGTCCGCACCGAATTACAGGTCGACGAACTTTCGGTAGAACGCGGTTTGGCGCTGGTCATGATCGTAGGCGAAGGTATGCACCATACCGTAGGCTTAGCCGCCCGCGCCTGCGTCGCGTTCTCTCGCTCCGCCGTCAACCTGGAAATGATTAACCAAGGCTCAAGCGAAGTGAGCATGATGTTCGGAATAAAAGCCACAGCTATTCCGCAAGCGGTCCGTTCGCTCTACCACGAATTTTTTGAGCATTAAGAACGGAATTTTAATAGTTCGCTAAGGCACCGGCACAAGTCGCTATGGTCAAAGTAATCGTGATTTATAATCTTTATAGCCATTTTAACAATCGAATTTATTCAACAATAATCAAATCCCTAAAGCCATTCCGAATATAGCCTCAGGATTTTTTCATTCTTCATGCTTATTCGCATTAACAAACTCTGGCATATAGTTTGCGCAGTTGCGAATCATCAAGATGAAACCCACGCTCGTCGGAGCTTTTCTAATGTCTCACCAATATACCGCATCTTCTCCACTTGGTAGTTTGTCGGCAAACCGCTTGACTTGGGCGATATACGCCCTTGTTATAAGTGCAGTTTCCGCTCTGTTCTTTGCCGACCTTCGCCATTTGTTGCTCGGAGTAGACGACGCTGGTACCTTTCGCAACCACGGGGCGATAAACGAACATTTTCTCTTTTTCTTTTCACCGGAAAAAGAGCGTGCATCGGGGCGCATAGTCGATGAGTTTATCATGTGGGTCGTCCATCTAATCGGCGGCAACAACCCCGCCGTATTTCACCTTTTGATAGCTTTTGTACACGGGTTGGCCAGTCTATCGCTGGCCGTTTGCTATCGCCGTCTCGGCGTTGCTACCGCCGCGAGTCTGATCGGCGGTTTGCTTTTTTTAGTTAATATTGCCCACGTCTCGACGGTGCACTGGATCTCTGCGCTCGAATATCCCATGGCTGTATTAAATTCGGCTTGGACACTCTATTTTTTTGCCCGCTATATCGAGTCGGAGCGCCGGGTATTCTACGGCCTTTTCTGCGCAGGGTTTACTCTTTGTATTCTCACTCATTTTGTCGCCGTCTTGCTCTGGCCCCTCTGTCTTTTTTACGCTTGGTCTAACAGCGCCAACTTTCGCGTTAGTGCGCGTCACTTGTTGTTTGTACTGCCCGTTCTGGCACTGGCGCTGGCATTTGTGTTTGCCATTACTGGCAGCGATACAACAACGCAATCGGCGTTCGACTTTTATCACAGCTCCACTTCGCAATTTGCTGGCTTAGTCTCTTTTGCTTCCGATGGTCTGCGGGCTTATCTCTGGCTATTGGGCCGACTCATATCCATGGCACATTGGCTGCCATTTTCCCCGAATATAGAGCACTCAACAGAAGCTTGGTTGGGAGGATTGGTGTTAGTTGCCCTCCTGGTTTTGTTATGGAAAGCTAATCCAAGTATTCAATTTTTCTGCGCTTGGACCTTGCTCTTCTTGCTGCCATTTGTTCCCGCGATGCTCGTACACACAGGCATTGCCCGTTATATCTATATCGCTACAGCGGGCTCGTCCTTGCTCTTGGCTTGGGCGCTGAGTTGGCTGGCGGAGAGAATGGGACAGAAGGGCCCCTATAGCTTGGCGCTGGCGCTCCTGTTAATCGTCTGGTCAAGTTATCGTGCGGAAGAGCGGATGGCCAATCTCACGCGCTATAATTCTGGGCGCTATTATATAACGAATGACGATCCGCAAATTGGTATCGACCTCCTGCAAAAGACACTTGCAACGGACACCGTTTTTGTGCCTTTAGGCGAAGCCTATTTGAGCTTGCTGGAGGGGCTATTAATTTCGGGGCAAGACTACGAGGGAGTGTTAGAAGCAGCTTTAGAAGCAGCGCCGGAAGATGGCAATATCTGGTTGCTTAAAAGGATCTCGAATATAGTCATGGATCCCGCAGATCGCGCCGCTGATCCAGAGGTACTCGCGCTGCTATATGGGGAAAGCTATTATTATGTAGATAGTGCCTTTCTGCACACGACGAGCATTTTGAGCCAGCACTTTGGCATTTGGTATTCTAAGCGCGGCGACTACGATGGCGCTATCCGTTCTTATCGTCTATCGCTGCGCGCCGATCCACAAAATATCAACACGGCGCAGCGTTTAATTAAAAAAATGTTGCTGCAGGGCAATTATAGTGATGCGGAAGAAACGGTCGAGGCATTAAAGTTTCATCAAACAGAAAATCCCCATCTTCTTTTCCTCGCTGCGCAGAGTTATCAGTATGCAGGCCGTTCGCAAGATGCTTTGGCCATTGTCCGCCGCGCCCAGCAGCTAACGCCTTCTGCAAATTTGCACATCTTGGAAGGAGATCTATTGCTGGAAAAAGGCCTGATGACAGAGGCCGAAGCGGCGTATCGGCGCGCGATCGCCGCCGAGCCTACATCGCCTGAACCCT
>Ga0209558_1001842_pt1 | contig 14713 bp, 17 predicted proteins | sample SaaInlV_150m_DNA_3_FD_184674 | JGI IMG/M metagenome (GOLD analysis project Ga0209558, IMG submission 184674) | Marine microbial communities from expanding oxygen minimum zones in the Saanich Inlet - Saanich Inlet SI074_LV_120m_DNA (SPAdes) (version 2) | ecosystem: Environmental > Aquatic >...
TAGGATTCCATTCTCTCTCCAAACTCACTCATCCAGCCAATTTGAGTTGCAGGAACACCAACAACTAAAGCATAATCTTTAATATCTTTGGTAACTACAGAACCTGCCCCTACAAAAGCATATTTCCCAATTGTAACTCCACACACAATTGTACAATTAGCTCCCAATGTCGCTCCCTTACTTACCAATGTATTTCGGTATTCATTTTTACGGGAAACAGCGGAACGTGGATTAATTACATTAGTAAAAACCATGCTAGGACCACAAAAAACATCATCTTCTATTGTCACATTATCATACACAGAAACATTATTTTGAATCTTTACATTATTACCAATTAACACCTTATTGCCAACAAATACATTTTGTCCTAATGAGCATTTTTCTCCGATTACTGCCCCACTACACACATGAACCCAATGCCAGATTTTTGTACTTAATCCAATGTTTGCCCCACTATCAATGAGCGCCGTATTATGTATCATATCTATTACTTTCAGTACTCAAGTGGCAATGAAATTGTTCTCCCATCCCTAGCAGAAAGATATGCAGCAATCAGTATTTCCAGTGATTTCAAGCCTTCACGTCCATCAGTTTCAGGCTCTGCCTTACCTTGTAACACATCAATTACATTTTTATAATAGAGTGGATGACCAAAACCATATACTGAGGTTGTCTCATAGCTAGCATTTTCAACCTGTTCATCGTAATCTTGCCTGTCTTCAAATTCCCACTTTTCAATCTCATTTACTGCCACCCCTCCAACACGTACCGTCCCCTTCTCGCCAATAATAGTTATAGATCCTTCATAATTTTTAGGATAAGTAAGCATAGTAACATTCATTGACCCTAATGTACCACTACGCCAACGAATATTCATCACTCCAGTATCTTCAACTTCGATATCCCTTGCTAGTGTTGCCGTCATTGCCTGTATACTATCCACTGGGCCAATAAGCCAATCAATTAGATCAATATAGTGACTTGCTTGATTCATAAAGGCGCCACCATCTAACTCCCAGGTTCCACGCCATTTAGCTGAATCATAATATTCCTGTGGTCTTGTCCAGAACACATTAAGATGAACCATATAAATTTTTCCAAACCTTTTTTCAGAAATTGCGCGCTTCAAAAGTTGTAATGTACTATTTTTACGGTTCTGTTTAACTACAAAAAGCTTAACTCCGGCTTTGTCACATGCTCGCACCATGTTCAGACCGTCACTCCAACGTGTTGCCATAGGTTTTTCTGTTATTACATGGGTACCGTGTTCTGCTGCCAATACTGTTTGATCTGAATGAACGCCACTAGGAGTGCAAATAACAACTATATCTATATCAACACTATCTAACATCTCTGACATTGAAGCATACCCTTCTACACTGTATTTGACGCTATGCTCCTCTAATACTGTTTGATTAATATCACAAAGAGCTACCAACTTTAAATAATTCTTATGTTGATCTATTGACTCAAAATGTTTTTCTGAAATACGGCCACAGCCTACTACTGCTATTTTAATTTTATCTAATGTCACTTCAATACCTTTTAATTTACTGTCCCAAATCAACCAATTCACGTGGTAGATAATTCTCTCTAGCCCAAACACGGCCATTAAGAGATGTACTATTGCGTATCAAATTACGCGCTTGAAAATACTCACTATAAGAGTAAGGAGCGTAGTGATCTGAAGAATGCCCGAAATAGTAAAACATTTTATACCACTTCCTTTTAGCTCGTCCTCCTAATAACATTTCAACTCCTTTTGCTAAAGGAACTACTGCTAAGCTAACTCCCGGCCATCTCCAAACAGATGGATTGAAATCAAGAAAAAGACCTTTATAGTTCCAACGCTCCAGCCAAGAACGGTAGAGATACTGGTCTAATTTTAAATGAATCGGCACTCTTTGATAAAAACGTGCAAGCTCAATATCCCATAATGGAAGTTGCCAATCGTACCCAAAAAAATCATACACTCTTTGTCCATGAATAACCCACTTTACCTGCCTTTCTTCACATTCCCACCGCTCGTACAACGATACCAGCTCCTCAGCAGTTAATTCAGTGTCTATACTCACACCGAGTAACTTAAGAATTTTTTCCTCAACACGTTCCAATCTATCTATAGTCATTAAATTTGTCCAAAGAGCATAGTGTTTTTCTATAATTATATCTAAAAGAGTGCGCACATTAGCATCAGACTGTATTAATGTTTTTGGTACATGTCCACCGGTAATAAAGTCCCCAGATTGGCCATTAATTAATATAGAATTTTCAGGCAAAACACCCATACTGTGTAATTTACTAATAGGATAATACTCCTGGAAATTAGGCAGTGCAGAAAGACCGTCAGCAAAATTCCAATATTTTTCTCGCTCTGAAGACCAGAACATTTGATGTGCTTCTTTCCTATTAATAACAACAGATCGCCATGGTATATCCAAACGTTTTGCAATAGTTTGTGCACCACGCGCCTCCCAGTTGCCTGGAGGACCATATGAAAATACTTCCAAATCATTGTATCCTGCTTCATGCAACTTACACACTAATACTCTAGAATCTAGTCCTGCACTTAAAGGCACTCTAATTGGTCTTTCTTCAGCACGATCTATCATGCGCTGTGTAATGTTATTCATAATAACATCTAATTCATCAACCCAGTCATCGTCACTCCTACTCTCATCTCCTGCTGAATAATAACGATAATATCTAGAAATGTTAACAATATTATTCGAGCGATTTACAATCATGCTCTCTCCAGATTGTAGCTTCTTTAGGCCTTGAATAAGTGTGTCAGAACCTGTGACATAGCCTGTCATAGAGAACTCTTCAACCGATAATATATCCCAATCTCTACTTCTATCAGATATGCTTAATCTTCGTGCATTATTAGATATAGCACTATCTCCAGTCACTGTATAAAATAATGGATAACAACAAAAATGATCTACGAAAGCAATTACAGTGTGTGTTAAGTCTATAATCGCAGAGGATGGTGCTGTTAATTTGTTGAGAATGAAATCAAGACTACTTGTCTGCGGATATTCACCTAGTTCTATAATCTTCTTGATAGATGGTAGAAGCTCTTTGAAAGATCCTGTGTAATAAACACAACAACCTTCTAATTTAGTTTTTTTCCACCCATAATTGTTGTCGATAATAATTTTCATAAATATATACTTAATATTAGATAAATATTAGGGGTCATGACCCAATATTAAACCAAGATTGATAAACTATATGCAATAAGAACACATGCCTATAATGAATGGAGTAACCTCTTATAGAATGCAAAATACTTATTTATCATATAACCTGTATGGTAAAGAATTACCAGAGTGCCATCATATTTTTTACAAAATGTAATGATACAATCTGCCATCTTAGATGCCTCTTCCATAGATAAGTTATTATACTTACCTTCGTGCAATGTGAAATCCACAATAGAGGTAGGATACAGTACTAAGTCCATTGATTTTCTATTGGAAAAATCAAAGGCATGCATGCCACGTGATGTGCCATTTCTAAATCCAAGCAACTCTGGATATGCCAAAGTATAATCATTTTCAATACCGCATTTTTCTGAAATTAAAGGAGTTTGCTCAATATCAAACCTTAATACATGCTGCCTAACACTTGTAAGCAATACCTTTAACAGCCATTCAATATCCTTTTTTTGCTTATTATAAATAAACTCATCGCAATAAGAATCATACCCTGGGTGAAATCCTATTTCATGGCCATTATCTAACAGAATCCTTGTGTAACGCTTTAATAATTTTGGCATTCTCAGAAAATATGTACTATCCATATCATGTTTACTTGGCCCCATTAACAAAAACAAAGCGTTAAACCCAAGTTTATTATAAATATTAATTAGCTTATACATGGAACTCCAAGGCTCCAACAAGTTTAGCTCTTTACGAAATCTTGCCAACGCCAAACTAGGATTCATTCGTTTTACAATATCACCAATTACAACTCTAACTGAACCCCATATTGAGTGATAACTCCTAAGCCTATCAATATCATGAGTCAGCTTTACGCTGTAATGTACTTTTTTAATTGCCTTGCCATTAAAGATAATATCAATAAACTTATCTATCAAGATATCCACCACAGGAGAGCCATAGAATCCAGCACGGAAAACAATATCATCATCGATTTTATAACGTTTATGTTGGTCTAATGATTTTGAAAACCTTTCTTCCACTCTACTAAGAAAAATAAATGCTAATGCAATTAAATCCTCTTGAAAGCATTTTCTACCTATTGAATCGGTTATATATCCGTTATTATTTTCCATACAACTCTTTAATGCATCAATAACAGGCCTCTTATCAACTAAACTAACCCCATTGCTATCAATTTTCAACACACGTTTTATCAACTTGGAAGGTAAATAAATATCGGTATAGCTATCGATAGATGCGCCATATGAAATAATTATATCTGCATGATCAGAATTAACACGCTCTACTAAATAGCACCTTTCTATATATTTAAATACATAAAATACTTCAGGGCGATAGTTTGTAGTAGTATTATCTAGAACAAGCTTATAAGATAACATAGATTGGTTTAGAAACGCTTATATATCAATGAGATATCGATATTATCCTGTGACAAACTCAAACTCTTAAATAAATTAGAATAAAAAATCATACTTTTATTTAATATATTTTTCCGAGAAAAAAATGGTATAAATTTATGGAACTTCATTTCAGCTATGGAATTATTTTCTAGCTCCCAAAGTGCGAGAGCATCAATGTCATAATCAATCATAATATGCAATATTTTATTAAATAATAATGATCCAGCTTTGTAATCTAATATAGCAATATCTTGTATTTTCATGTATTTTGAATGCATATTATTCTCTATAGAATATGCAATCAACGCATCAATTTCACCATCTACTCCTCTTGATAATAATACATCTCCCGTAACATATGGATTATCTATTATTCTCCACTCATAATACTGGTAAGTTCGATGAATCATTAACACATTATGATATTTAGCTGATAATTTAAATGAAAAAGTATTTAAATCATCCTCATCTTGTTTTTTCATCTTTGAGATCTTGCCCGTTCTATTGAAAAAATAGAACACAATAAAATCAACAATTTTTTTATATAGTGCTGACAATATTATAAAAAAAGGCTTAATAAGTACATGTATATTTTTTGCTAAATATAATGGATTTCTAACATATATCTTTTCATATCCCTTTATTTTTATGTGGTCATACCCATGTTTCAGCTGAGAAGGCAATGCCTTACTATTGGGAAACCCAAAAATAGCAAACCTGTCAAAAGTACTAAATTCAACAAGACAAGATTCCACCAACCTACCAAATACATCTCTGTTAGATTTTTGGAGTCTTCTAATTACATTAATATCTACAAGAGATCCCTCAGCTTTAGCACCTGAAATAACTGCACCTGATAGTAACATTGGAAACATTATCAACGCATAATGACCAATAATAATATTATCGAAAACACATACTTTCACAATCGACTTATTTGGTGAGTGTAAATATTCCCATTCCCATTGTTTCTTAGTTATATCTTTGAACAAAAATGAAATAAAATTCAATACTTTCTCATCGTACTGTTTAATACTTTTTAAAGAGTATTCTGCTTTAATCTTATGCATTCTAAATATTTATATGTAATGTTTTATATTATTCGAACTTAATCTTGCTCTTATCATGCTTAAAGATTTATCACACATCTAAAGAACCGAACGCCCGCCATCCATTACAATGTTTTGTCCATTCATATATGCAGATGCATCTGAACATAGAAATTGTACTGCGCCACGATATTCATCCTTGGTTGCCATTCTGCTCATTGGAATAAGGTGTGTAAGTTTTTGTACAAAATCATCGTCCTGTCCATTAAAAACACCACCTGGAGATAATGCGTTGCATCTAACGCCCTTATCTGCCCAATAGGTTGCTAAGTATTTGGTAAGGCCAATCAATCCATGTTTTATAACAGAGTAAGTAACAGGCTTTACGGGCTGTTGCTCTGGCTGTAATCCCTCTTTTTTATACAGCCTTTGGTCAGGCGCAAAAGTTGATAAATCTGAAGCAATATTTAATATAACACCTTGACCACGCCTAGCCATTTCTTTGCCAAAAACCTGAGAACATAACATAGCGCCAGTCAGTCCAACTTTAATCTGAAAATCCCAGTCATCTACCGAAAAATTTTCCAATCTTGAAGACTCAACTATACTATCTTTTTGCACCTTAGGATCAATAGCCGCATTGTTTATCAAGATATCAACATTCAGCCCGTCGGATTTTAACTCTCTGGCAACATCTTGAATATTTCCTTCATTGGTAACATCCATAACTTTATAGAAAATACGCTCCTTGTTGTCAGAATTTAACAAAGCATCATAAGCCTTTTTTAAGCCTTTTTCATTTACATCGGTCATAACAACGATTGCACCTACTTCTAACAATGCTGCCGCATGTTCAACACCAAGTAAACCTGAAGATCCTGTTATAAGTGCAACTCTATTTGATAAATTAAATTTATTCATGATTTTTTACAAAAAAATGTCATATTCGATCCATAAAATGGTGGCGAAATACCTTTATCATCTAAAATTTTGTTCAAATCATCTTTATTAAACCATGGGGTGTCAAAATATGGATACTCTACTTTCTTAATTTTAAAACCGTGATCTCGTAAACAACGATGCATAGAATCTGATGAAAAAAGACTAATATGAGTTGGATCATTTAATAGTCTAAATCTATCTCCATATCTTCTAGCAGCTGCAGAATCAAAATCAGGAGTCCCAACTATAAAAATTCCTTCATCACTCAACATATCTCTAATTTTATTTAAAGTCCATATAGGGTCTTCCAGATGCTCTATTACATGATTCATGACAATAACATCAAACTTGAAATTACCTGGAAAATCTTCCAATACGCCATTATAAATATCCCCATATTGTCGTGCATGATTTGATGCAAACTTACTTATCTCTATTCCATGCTTATCCCAATCATCATCAAGATATGAAAGCAACCATCCCAAACCACAACCGATATCAAGAATTTTCTTTGCGTTTAAAGTATCTAAATGGTCAGTAATTTCCTTAACTCCAGATAACCATTGATCTCGCTCTTGCAATAAATGTCTTTCTTTACCATCTGGATCTATAGCTACCTTATGATATTCCTCTTCATAACCAGCACCTATATCTGCTGGAATTGAGACAAAATAATCTTCATTTTTATAAAGGTTTTGCATTAATTTTTGTAACGGTATTTTTCTCATAACATTTAGGATAAAGTATCGCCAAAATATTTCTGTGTTCTGCTCATAACATCAATTTGAATATTTCGCTCTTCTTCATTTGCTTGGTTGGTCGTAAAATTCATCAAATTTTGCTGTAAATCAACTGCCACAGGAGTTTCTCCATGTCCAATTTTTCTATCACGAAATACGGGCTCTTGATGTTGTAATTTAGATGCAGCATATATACCATCACCACCTAATTCAATATATTTTTTTCTAAAAACTTCCCAACTTACCCCTAATTTCTCACCATTAAATTTTGCTGAAAAAGTGTAATATGTATGGTAGTAACCATCTATAACCTGTTGTGGAGTCAAAAGATCTGAGTTACTTAATGCTTCTGTGTATGCTACCCCCATAGCTCTGCGTAAATCTATAAAATATTCAGCTCTTTCCATTTGTGCAAGTGCTACTGCTGCACCCATTTGGTTCATTCTATAGTTGTAACCTATCTCATCAAATCTGTCCCAATTAGGATTCTGTAACTTGTCTCTATTAGTTCTAACCTTTCCAGATTCTGCTGTTAAAGATTTAAACCCAAGTCCACCAATTTTTCTAATAGTTGTTGCCAACTCTTCACTGTTACAAATAATTATCCCTGTAATCCTCCCATTTCTAACGCTTGCTAAAAATAGAATCTCCGTTGTTTAAATAGCCTCAAGTAGCTTTCTTGGTGGAATCCCACCAATCGAACTATGAGGTCGTACATTATTATATACCCACATCCACTGGGTAGCTGTATTTTGCGCATGATCAATCGAGTCAAAGATATGCATGTTTAACCATTCGTTTCTTGCAGTTCTGTTAAATCTTTCTATGTAGGCATTTTGAGTTGGTTTGCCTGGTTGTATGTACATTAGCTCAATATCCATTGCTTGTGCCCATTCTCTGAGTGCGTGAGAGATGTACTCTGGCCCGTTATCACATCTTATTGCTTTGGGCTTGCCACGCCATTCAATCAGCTGTTCTAATGATTTAATCACTCTTTGCGCCGGCAAAGAGTGATCCACTTCAATGCCTAGGCACTCTCTGTTGTAATCATCAATCACATTGAATGTTCTAATCTTCCTGCCTGTGTTTAATGAATCTGACATGAAGTCAATAGACCAGGTTTGATTAATAGACAATGGCACACTCAAAGCCTCTGGCTTATCGCGTTTGATTCTTCTTCTAGGCTTAATCCTAAGATTAAGCTCTAGTTGCTTGTAAATACGATATACGCGCTTATGATTCCACTTAAAGCCTTTGGTGTTGCGTAGATACATAAAACACAATCCAAAACCCCATTGCTTATGTGTTGTGGTTAATCGCAGCAACCAGTTAGCAATCAACTCATTCTCGGATGATAGCTTTGGATCGTAGCGATAACAAGTCTCACTGATTTTAAATGCCTGACAAGCCAACCTTACTGTTACCCGATGGTTATTAATGGCCTGCTTGGCCATCTCCTTGCGTAGAGATGGCCTCAGAACTTTTTTGTTAAAGCCTCTTGTACGATCATAGCTTTTAAGCGCTCATCGGCATACATCTTCTTGAGGCGAGAGTTCTCTGCCTCGAGCTCCTTAAGTCTGGTGATCATTGAGGTATCCATGCCACCATATTTAGCACGCCACTTATAAAAAGTGGCGCTGCTCATACTGTGTTCTCTGCACAGCTCTGATACTGGAACGCCTGAGCCTGCTTGGCTCAGTATTTGCATGATTTGTGAATCTGATTTACGTGTTGTTTTCATTTGAATCTCCTTATGTTTTTATTATAAGAAAATTCTACTTTTACTGAGTGTTAATTTTTGGGAGGATTACAACGGTACTTTAACATGGTTTTAAATATGCTTAAGTTGTCATGACCCATACCTTAATATGAGTATAATTATGGCAAATAATAAATAGTTAGCTGCAAAAAAGGTATTCGGTGATTTACCTACCAAAAGGAGGTAAAATGGAGTTTATGAACACATTTAATCATATTTCAGTTCCTCATCCATTCCCTTATCAAGGAAGTAAGCGAGGAATAGCCAAGCATATACTCCCTCATTTTCCATCAGATGTGAATTGCCTGATTGAACCATTTTGCGGTGCAAGTGCTATAGCATTATCTGCTAGTGCATATGGCTTAATGAAAAAAGCAGTTATTAATGACTTAAATGAGCCATTAATGCATTTATGGCAAGAAATATTGGAAAACCCAGAGAATCTAGTAAATCTGTATGAGCAGTTATGGAATGAGCAACATACAGATAAAAAAGCGTATTTTTATAAAGTTAGAGAACAGTTTAATCAAACACATCAGTCTCACCACTTATTGTATTTGCTTGCAAGAATTGTAAAAGGTTCTGTTAGGTATAACTCGACTGGTAAATTTAACCAAAGTGCTGATAATCGGCGCACTGGTATGCGCCCTATTACAATGAGAAAAAATATTATAAATGTTTCTACTCTACTTTCAGGTCGAACAAAACTTTCATCTGTAGATTTTAGTGAGGTTGTAAAAAAAGCAAAAAAGAACGATCTAGTTTATATGGATCCGCCTTATCAAGGTACATCCTTCACAAGAGATCATAGATATTTAAATGGCCTGACTTATGATGATTTTGTTGATGTCCTAAAAATAATGAATAATAAAAATACTTCATACATTATTAGCTACGATGGTAAGACAGGCGAAAAATCACACGGCAAGTCACTTCCAAAATCCCTATCGCTTAAACATTTACATGTTAAAGCAGGGAGATCAAGCCAAGCTACTTTATTGGGTGGAAATGATGAAACAATAGAATCACTGTATTTATCCCCTGCTTTAGTTGATCGTTTAAATAATCAAGATAAGTTTGCACCTGTGATTCATCGGGAAACACAGCAGGAGCTAATGTTTGCATGAGCAACACAAACTATCCAAAAGAATTTATTGAGTTACTTCAAAGTGTAAAAGGAAAACGTCCAAAAACGGTCATTGATCATATTCTCAAGTATGGTCAAATTACAACCGAGGAATTAAAAGATACATATGGTTACAATCACCCGCCAAGAGCAGTCAGGGATGTAAGGGAGCAGGGAATTCCGTTAAAAACATTTAGAATTACTGGTTCTGATGGTAGGAAAATTGCCGCTTATAAATTTGGCGATCCTTCAGAAGTTAGGGCAGCTCAGCTATCAGGGCGCACTGCCTTTTCATCAAAGTTAAAAGACACACTAATAAAAAAATATGGTGCTCGTTGCAACATATATCTTGAGCCATTTCCAATACGAGAACTGCAGATAGACCATCGTGTCCCATTTGAAATTGCGGGCGATAATGGGGAGCTTTCAGATGATGCAAACGAATACATGTTGCTATCTGCCTCCGCTAATCGAGCTAAATCATGGAGCTGTGAAAATTGCCCAAACTGGAAAAGTAAGAAACTTGAGTCTTGTAAAACCTGTTATTGGGCTTATCCAGAGTCATACAGTCACATTGCTATGCGTGATATTCGCAGGCTTGACTTGCTTTGGGCGGAAGAGGAAATAGGCGAATATGAAACATTGATTAAAGAAGTCAATGGTGTAAAAGAGGATGCGCCTGAATATGTTAAGAGTGTACTCCGTAATCATTTCAAAAATAAAAGCAGCTAACAAAAGCATCCAGCGGACAGTTAAAAGCGCCGTTTCGCTTTGCTACACTCTGCTTTTAACTGCCGCTGATGCTAGGCGTTATGCCTAGAGAGGAATATGCAACATAATCTTGACTATAAAAATGATCCCAAATACAGCACTTATAAAAGAAGAGCCGAAGAAAAATATGGGGGACAAGCAGTGATTTCTGAAGAAGAATTCAATTCTATCTCTTCCCAATGCTGCTATTATTGTGACAAAGAAGGCCTAAACGGTATTGATAGGTTTGATAATAATAAAGGCTACCAAAAAGATAATTGTGTACCATGCTGTAAACATTGCAACTATGTAAAAGGAAATTTATCAAAAGAGGATTTCGATATTTGGAAAGCCAGATTTGTAGCTAAACAATGTAAAATAAAATGATAGAATTAAGGCGACACAACCCTTAAGAAACTCTAAGACCTGAAGGCAGGCCACTCTTTAAACTTGATAACCTTGACCTTCTCAACTGGTTAATAAATTGATAAACTTCACGCTTAGAGCGTAGCCCAGCTAATATCAATACATAGGCTTGGGCATTGTGCCTAACAACCGCACTCCAATCTGCACGATGAATAATAATTTTGCTAATGGCTTTTTCTTTTTGCTCATCCAACACTTCTTTATCTGATTTTTGTTCAATACCAAATAACTTCTTAAGACCCTTAGACCAAACTAATTGACGCTTACCTTTAAACGCTTCTGCATATTCTCTAAATAATGCACCTGCTTGCATGTCCCCTTGTTCATAGTCAACCAACAGTTGGAATGGCGATCTAGATGCACCCTTCTTGCCTTTCTTAACATGGGCTTTGGCAATTTCATAATCCATACCCCACTTACTAACATAATCAGCAGCAAAGTCGCCTGCACGAACATCTACACCATTAGCAAGACTTGGACATTCTAGTCCAGCATCAATACAAGCATTATTCCATGCTTTATATAATTGCTGACGTAATCTAGCAATCGAGAATCCACGCTCAACAAACCATAGTTCGTGTAGATGTGGATGCCAACCATTAGCATTAGAGTGAGTAGTTTCTAATGCTCTTATTGTGCCTTTAATACCGTACACTTTACGCATTCTTTTATAAGTGGAACGCTCTTTGAACAGCCTGCTGGCTAATGATTGTTTGCGTAATAATTCTTTAAGATTGTCAGTTCTACTATGTGGAAAGGTAAGTGTAACAAGTAGCGACTCCCATCCCATGTTGTGAGCTTGACTAATGCCTTTAGAAACTTCCAACCGCCTTCTTTCTGATATCTTAGAAGCACAAACGGGGCAAGTCCAAACAGAGCCACAAGACTGCAAGCCAGAATAATGTGTTTTGTTAGTATTAGCATAACCCAAAACCTCTACTTTGCCTGAGGTTGGAACTCTGCCACATTTGCAAACTCGCTGATCATGCATAATGGAGGCAGCAATATCGCGCAACTTGAAATTACTAATAAGATTATCTTGAGACATGTCTGTCAATCCATCAATAGAGTCTTTATAGATACCAACATTTGAGAAGCTGTTATTAACACTTTCTCTATTGTAAGCCTCCGACGTTTTCGCCTTATTACCAAGCATGATGTTGTGGCTCCAAAAATGGGTGTAAAGGCATAGTGTGCTTGAGATCGAACATATTGATAGCTGTGTACAATCCTAGCTCTATATCCTGTTTGTGAAGCCAAAAAGCAAAGCTTTTATTTGGCTTGTCACAAACAGGCAAACATAGAGCCATAGTGTCTGTTGTATCAATGACAATAAAATCTAGTGGTGTATTATTTACACCTATGCAGCAAAGTACATCATCCATATCTATATCAGAACCAATCACTTTTTCAACTCTTCGGTCAACTGTACAAGATTAATCCACCAATACCCTCTTTCCAAGTTATCAATACATACACCTTTTGAATTGATCTTTCGAGCAACTAGTACACCATTACTACACATCTGATTAACAATGGGTAGCGTTAATTTATTAATCTTTGCATAAGTTTTTGCACTTATTTCAGGTAAATTCACCTGATTGTAAATAATTTTTTTATCATTTGTATCCATATTTCTCCATGTTTAATTTCCTTAAAAACCACTATAAACCAGTATAAGACGTTTTTTAGCGTTTTTAAGCTTGACAGGTAGTAATATTTGTATATAATAACTTTAGATGTCAAGAGTTTTAATTATAAACTCTTTAAATATACTGTCAAGGAGGAATACATGGTTTTCGCAAAAAGAATGAAAAAAATCAGAAAAACACTGGGTTATACGCAAAAAGATTTTGCAGAATTACTAAAGGTTGGCTACTCAACTTATCAACAATACGAATCAGGAATGGTAGAGCCTAAGAATGAGTTCACACAAAGATTATGCATGGCATATCCAGGCTTTACCCTTTGGCTAATGATTGAGCAAACTTACCCACCTCATCAAATAGATCCATGGATGTATGAAATGAAAGTGCAGTATTTACTAGATCAGGAAAATCTTTAAAAGAAAATATTATATGAACGGACTCAAGCTTTAGAAAGTAGGAGAATGAAAACATGATAAGTAAACAAAATGATAAGTGGTTAGTTGATGTTAAATTGGGTGGGCGAAATGGTATACGTTGCAGAAAGAAATTCAAAACACAGGTTGAGGCCAAGCGATATGAAGCTCATATACGATCTGAATATGGCAAAAATAAAGATTGGAACATGCAAGACCAGTCTGATGAAAGAAGGCTGAGCACTTTGGTTGGCCTTTGGTATGAATATCATGGCAATAGACTTAAAGATGCTCAAGGACGACTAGGCGCTCTAAAGCTTCTTGTTAATCATTTAGGTGATCCAAAGATATGCAACTTTACCAAACATGATTTTTTAAAGTATCGTAATAAACGTTCCGACTTGACGCCGAACACTATTAATCATCAACATGCTTATTTAGCTGCTGTATTTAGTGAGCTTGTCAGATTAGACCTGCTTGAAAAAAATCCTATGCAAGGAATAAAGAAACTCAAAATTAATGAAAAAGAGCTTTCATATTTAACCGAAGGGCAAGTCAAGCTTATTCTTGATACACTTAGACAAAGAAGTATAGACACCTACATTACAGCCAAGATTTGTCTAAGTACTGGCACTAGATGGAGTGAGGCTGCAGGCATTAAAGCAAGAAATATCATTAACAATAGAATCAACTTAACTGATACTAAAAATGGAAAAATTAGACAACTACCACTTACCGAGGAGCTGGCTTTAGAAATTAGAAATAATGTGCCATTTAAAAATGGATATTCAACATTTGGACGTGTCATCAAAGATTTAGAAATAGAAACCCCGAAAGGCCAACTAACTCATATTTTAAGACACTCGTTTGCCAGTCACTTTATGATGAATGGCGGTGATATTTTAACACTACAAAAAACACTCGGACACAGTGACTTAAAAATGACAATGCGCTATGCTCATTTATCACCAGAACATCTAGAAAGAATTACAAAACTCAACCCTGTTAACTCTATAAATTATCAATAATTAAACTTATAGATTGATAAGAGAATAAAACATTGCTGAAAAATTGTTGTCATTTTGTTGCCACTTTTGACAGACGTAAAAAAGGGCTTGCTACGCAAACCCTTTAGGTATATGGCTCCTCGAGGTGGGCTCGAACCACCGACAAATGGATTAACAGTCCATTGCTCTACCAGCTGAGCTATCGAGGAATAATGCTGAAATTATATCGGAAACTAGATTTGAGTCAATCTAAAAATC
>Ga0209558_1001872_pt1 | contig 14515 bp, 16 predicted proteins | sample SaaInlV_150m_DNA_3_FD_184674 | JGI IMG/M metagenome (GOLD analysis project Ga0209558, IMG submission 184674) | Marine microbial communities from expanding oxygen minimum zones in the Saanich Inlet - Saanich Inlet SI074_LV_120m_DNA (SPAdes) (version 2) | ecosystem: Environmental > Aquatic >...
AACCACGTGGTCGATGAAAAAATTGATATTCAAATGTCTAGAACTGATCGCCGCCCGCTGCCACAAGGCAAAGTTACCAGAGGCCAGGCGCTGATATGGGGCGTATTTTTAGGTGTCATAGGAATTGCGCTTTTGATAGTATTTGTTAACTTTTTAACAGCTGCTTTAACGCTCATCTCATTAATAGGATATGCAGTTTTCTACACCATGTACTTAAAGAGAGCCACCCCACAAAACATTGTCATTGGAGGGGCTGCTGGTGCAGCACCACCAGTTCTTGGATGGACATCAGTTGCTGGCCCTAACGGCATTGAGTATGCACTACTTCTTTTTCTAATTGTTTTTATTTGGACGCCCCCACATTTTTGGGCGCTGGCTATTCATCGAAGCGAAGAATACAAAAAAGCAGAGATTCCAATGTTGCCTGTTACACACGGTCTTGAGTTTACTAGAGTGCAAATTCTTTTGTATACAGTTCTTTTATTTATTGTTACTCTGCTGCCATATTTGACTGGAATGAGCGGTTTGATTTATTTAATTTGTGCAGTATCTCTTGGAGCTCTTTTTTTGGGGTATTCAATAAAGATTTTTGTAGAACCAGAGAACCCTAAAATCGCATTTAAGACCTTTAAATATTCCATTAATTATCTGATGGTATTGTTCGTTGGACTATTAGTAGACCACTACCTGTTAATGAACTTTGGAGTTCTGCCTTAGAAATGAAATCTCTGATGCAAGTTTTTAGGGCGGTTGCTTCTGCCATGATTGGGGTTGGAAAAAAGAAAAACCTAGCCCAAGACTTCGAAGCCACTGAAAAAACGGGCCCCTGGGCCTACATAGTTGTTGGGCTTATCATGACAATTCTTTTTATTGGGACGATACTCGTTGCTGTGAGGCTTGTCCTACCTTAGGCTTTCTATAATTTGATCGATTGCTTTAGCCATAGCGGGCGGCTCATGAGGGCTTGTTAACAGCGCAGTCAGCTTTAAATCTGGGCTAAAAAGTAAGTAGCTGCTTGTATGGTCAATATCATAATGCGCCATTTCTGTTGAACTGTGTTCATCGTCAGCGACCATCTCATGCGAATCATGCGAATCTTTATTTGTAGCCATATCATGACCATGGTGAACATAACCAAGTTTCATAAGCTCCATGTGTCTCTCATGATTTTCAACTTTTTGAACGTCACCATTTTCAGGATTAATCATTTCATGAGCTTTGAAATTGGCATGGTCTGAAGAATGCTCGCCATGGTCTCCGTGATTGCTATGGTCCTCCTGAGCTAAGGCCTGAGCCTGGACAACTTCATGATACACTCCAAGTGATTTGCTAATAGCCATCAACTCTTCCTGGGGAGCAGTTAGGCCAACAAAAGAAGGGTTAAATGCACTTGCAAATTTATCAAGATTGCCCAGATCTCTAACCGGGTCTACAGAAATAAAAACGACCTGCAGACTGTCACGATTAGTCATGAGCTGATGGGTTAAGTTGATTTTAGAAAGATCTATTGGGCAAACATCAGGACACGATGTGTAGCCAAAATATAGAAGCGCCCATTTTCCATCTGTGACCTCAGACAAATGAGTGTCTTCAGAATTATCATCAATAAAATGAAGCTGTTCAGAGGCTGATTTTGCTTGAGGATACAAGGAGGCTGCTGGAGCTACAGAATTTTTGAGATTTTCCATATTGGGTGTACTGCCAACAAATAAAAAGGTAGCTGCACTCGAAAAAACAACCAGTAGAATTAAATAAAGCCAGGTAATTTTTTTCATAAATATATGATTAATTAAATAAGATTTCTAAAGCGCATTTTCCTTGCTGTACACTTTGTGTGCAAGGTTAACTAGACTGAGGAGAAGAGCAAGCGCTACAACGTTGTGCATTGTTGCTGCAAACATCGGCAAAGACATTACAACATTAATGATTCCTAGCGCAACCTGGACTGTCAACAAGACAAGAACAACAGCAACACTCTTTTTCAAAGCGACATAACTTTTCAAAGAAAATGACAAAGCGATTATTGCAGCAGTGACAACAAGCGCACCGACTCGATGAACCATTTGGATCGCAGTACGTGTTTGATTTTCTAAGACGCCAAACTCATAATCAATTCCGAGCGGGCCCCAATAGTAGGCGTTTTTAAAGTCCATATCATCAGGCCACATTTCACCAAGACAAGTGGGGAAATAATCACCACAAGAAAGGGCCGCATAGTTAGTGCTTGTCCACCCTCCGAGAAAGATTTGAAATACAAGAAGGCCTATTACTAGAACAAGCATTAGTTTGTGCCTGTCTAATATAAGCTGGTCTAACTTGACGGGATCACGCTGATCTAACATCAGCCAAAAAAGGAGTGTCGTGGTTGAGAAGCCACCAAATAAATGCATGGTTACAATGCCAGGATGCACTTGTTCTGTGACTGTCCACATTCCTAAGGCGCCCTGAAATCCAACGAGCAAAAGTAAGGCGGTTGGTAGCTTGATAGAGTGAAGCGTTTTTGGTTTGCGAAAAATGGCTAATAAAAAAATTACAACGATAGAAAGCCCAAGTGCTGTAGCTGCATATCTATGAACCATCTCTTTCCATGCTTTTGCTATATCAAGCGGCCTGTCGTACTCAGCAGAAATAACATCTGGAACCAACAGTTTTCCATAGCACCCAGGCCAGTCAGGGCAGCCCAAGCCAGCATCAGCAAGCCTTGTATATGCTCCCAATATAACTACTATAAGAGCCAAAATGAATGAAAGATAAAGTGCTTTAGAGTACATGTAAATCCAATTAATTGAGGAAACTTATTTTAAAGAACTAAGTAGCTGCTTGATTAACAAAATTAAAAAACTTTAAAAATAGTGCAAATTATATTTAGGTGTTAAAACAAATTTTTCAATACCTTAAGCCCTATTTTTTAATAATTATATTGCTGGTGAAAAAAGTTCAATCATTATTGAGAATAAATAGCAATAAATACTTGGTAAAGCAGGCAGAAACAGGTATCATTTGGTTGCTTTTTTTAATTGCACCTGTAATTAATTTAAGGGCACCTATATACAGAACAACTATGTACACATATAATACCCACAATTAATTTATGGTTATTATAAAAAACGATTAAGATTTAATTCGGAGAATCTATGAAATTATTGTTGACTTTTACTGGCGCTATTGCAGCATTGATTGGCTCTAAGTCTGCTTTCGCAGAGTACACGCTCAATATGACAAAGGGCATCACAGATATTAGCCAGGACATATATTGGCTTCACATGATGGCGTTTTGGGTTTGTGTCGCTATTGGCGTTGTTGTTTTTGGGGCGATGTTTTATTCAATCATTGCACACAGAAAGTCAAAAGGCGCTAAAGCTGCAAATTTTCATGAGAGCACAACTGTTGAGTTTATTTGGACAGGAATTCCTATTTTAATTCTAATCGCAATGGCCATTCCCGCATCTAAAACCCTTATTGATGTTGAAATCCTAGATAAGGCCGACATGACTGTTAAAGTTACAGGCATTCAGTGGAAGTGGCAGTATGACTATCCTGAAGAAGACATAAGTTTTGTTTCAAACCTTGCACAATCTTCGAGGGATGTTATTAATGCTTCTCCTGAGGATCGCGAAGCAGTGAACAAAGACGATACTTATCTGTTGTCGGTGGACAATAGAGTTGTTCTGCCTGTCGACACAACAGTTAGATTTTTAATTACCTCAAATGATGTAATTCATAATTGGTGGGTTCCTGCTTTTGGAGTTAAACAAGATGCCAACCCTGGGTTCATTAATGATGCATGGGCGAAGCCTAATGAAATTGGAACATACAGAGGCCAGTGTGCTGAGCTCTGCGGAAAAGACCATGGCTTTATGCCGATTGTTGTAGACGTTGTTTCTAAAGAAGATTATGCGGCATGGGTGGAAAGCAAACAGGCAGAAAAAATTGCTGAAGCTGCAAGCGCCACTAAAGAGTGGACTGAGGAAGAGTTGGTTGCAAGGGGTGAAGAAATCTATAACGCTAACTGTTCTGGATGTCATCAAAAAGATGGATCAGGAATACCTGGAGTTTTTCCAGCAATGATTGGTTCTGAGGTGACTAACGGTCCGGCTGAATACCAGCTTAATCTTGTTATAAATGGTATGGGGGGTATGCCAGCATTTAAGATGCTAAGCGACACTGACATTGCATCGGTTATCACCTATGAAAGAAGATCTTTTGGTAACAATGGATCAGTTGTTCAACCATCAGATGTTACATCTGCACGTTAATTTAAGGAGAAATAAATGAGCTCAACTACAACGGCAGCAGCACACGACGATCACCATCATGGTCCTGAAAAGGGACTTTTAAGGTGGATTAAGACCACCAATCACAAGGATATTGGAACTTTGTATATGTGGTTTGCATTTACAATGCTACTCATCGGCGGCGCTCTTGCGATGGGCATTCGTTCCGAACTTTTACAGCCAGGCTTGCAGTTGTTTGAGCCGCAAGTATTCAATCAGCTTACTACAATGCATGGCCTAATTATGGTCTTTGGAGCCATTATGCCTGCCTTCGTTGGTTTAGCGAACTGGCTCATTCCAATGATGGTTGGCGCTCCTGATATGGCGTTACCTAGAATGAATAACTGGAGTTTTTGGATATTGCCTTTTGCAGGAGCAATTCTATTGAGCACCTTTTTTATGGAAGGCGGCGCCCCAGCATTCGGATGGACTTTTTATGCGCCACTTTCAACAGCTTTTGCACCAGACTCTACTGATTTCTTTATTTTCGCAGTCCATTTGCTAGGTTTTTCTTCAATTATGGGAGCAATTAATATTATTGCTACTGTTCTTAACATGAAGGCGCCTGAAATGAGATTAATGGATATGCCTCTTTTTGTTTGGACTTGGTTAATTACCTCTTTCTTATTAATTGGTGCTATGCCTGTTCTTGCTGGCGCAGTTACAATGATGCTTACAGATAGAAACTTTGGAACAGCATTCTTTGACGCGACAGGTGGCGGCGATCCAGTCATGTTCCAACACATTTTTTGGTTCTTTGGACACCCTGAAGTTTATATTATGATTTTGCCGGCGTTTGGTATTATCTCTCATATTATTCCAACCTTCGCAAGAAAGCCACTCTTTGGTTATTCTTCGATGGTTTATGCAACAGCATCAATCGCATTTTTGTCATACATTGTGTGGGCTCACCATATGTTCTTGACCGGAATGCCAGTTGCAGGAGAGCTTTACTTTATGTATGCAACAATGTTGATTGCGGTTCCTACAGGTGTGAAAGTATTTAACTGGGTCGCAACGATGTGGAAAGGTTCTATGACTTTTGAAACGCCAATGTTGTGGGCGCTTTCTTTTGTATTTTTATTTACAATCGGCGGCTTCTCTGGGCTGATGCTTGGAATTGCGCCGGCTGATATTCAGTATCACGACACTTATTTTGTTGTAGCTCACTTTCACTATGTTCTTGTAACGGGCGCTTTATGGGGAATCATCGCAGCGGTATTTTATTGGCTGCCTAAGTGGACTGGCAAAATGTATAACGAACCACTTGCAAAGGTGCACTTCTGGTTAGCGTTGATTTCGGTTAATGTAACGTTCTTCCCGCAGCATTTCTTAGGCCTCGCTGGAATGCCACGTCGTATTCCTGACTATGCATTACAGTTTGCGGACTTTAATTATATTTCGTCAATTGGCTCATTTGCATTTGGCCTTTCATTTATTCTTTTTACCTACATTGTTGTTGATTGTATTCGAAATGGAAAGCCGGCAGACGCAAGGCCTTGGGGCAGCGCAAAAGGCCTAGAGTGGACTTTGGCTACGCCAGTTGCTTATCACACTTTTGAAGAGCCACCTACAAGGGCTGAAATTTTGGCAGAGTCACAGCATAGTTGATGACAGATAAAAAAAATAACAAAGGCGCCATAAAGACAGCTTTAATAGTTGGCGCTGTTGCAATAGGAGTTTATGTAGCAACCATATTGCTTAATGGCTGATATGGAAAGGAAAAAAATTAAAAAAGGGTTTTGGATAAAGCTTGTATCTGTTCCCGTTTTAATGTTCTTTTTTGCCTATGCCATGGTGCCAATATATGATGTGTTGTGCGACCTAACAGGGTTTAATGGTAAGACAGGTACTGTGGAAACCGAAAAACAGTACCAGGTGAATGAAGAGCGTTTGATTACGGTGAGTTTTTTTGCGTCAACTAGTCCTGGTTTTCCAGTTCAGTTTGCCCCTAAGGTTAATTCTATGGAGGTTGTACCAGGTAAGTTTTATACGACGAGTTACATAGCAAAAAATACGACTGATGAGATGATTTATGGACAAGCTATCCCAAGTGTAGCGCCAACAGATGCGGCTCTTCACTTTAAGAAGTTAGAGTGTTTTTGTTTTGTTAAGCAAGGGTTCAAACCTAATGAAGAGGTTGAAATGACACTTCGATTTGTAATTGAACCAGAGATGGAAGAACGAATTAAAGACGTTAGTTTGTCATATAATTTTTATAAGTTAGATAGTTAAAGAGAGGAAGAAAAATGAGCAACGAAAAATATTATGTACCTCATGGAACTTACTGGCCAATCATTGGGTCAATTGGTATTTCTACATTGTTTGTAGGTTTTGCTAATCAGATGCATGATGTAAGCTGGGGCTGGCCTGTAATGGTTTTAGGTTTTGCAATCATTGCATTTATGATGTTTGGATGGCTTGGCACAGTTGTAAATGAGAGTGTTGGTGGCATCTACAACGCACAAGTTGACAAGTCATTTAGGTGGGGTATGAGTTGGTTCATCTTCTCCGAAGTTATGTTCTTTGCGGCATTCTTTGGGGCCCTGTTATATGCTAGAGTTCTGAGTGTGCCTTGGCTTGGTGGCGCAGATAATAATATCTTTACTCCTGAGCTTTGGGAAGGGTTTAAAGCCACATGGCCTTTGATTTCCACGCCTAGTGAAGTTGGGCAAAATGGAGTAACTTGGTCAACTAACTTTAAGCTAGTAGACACATGGGGCCTGCCAGCAATCAATACTGCTCTTCTTCTTACTTCTGGAGTTACAATTACTTATGCACATCATGCGCTTAGGGCAGGTCATAGAAATGCTTTGATTGCGTGGATGCTTGCAACAATTGCTTTAGGCGTTGTGTTTCTCGGCTTTCAGATTACAGAGTATGGACACGCTTACCATGATGGGTTGAAACTGACCTCAGGTATCTACGGATCAACGTTTTATTTACTCACAGGCTTTCATGGCTTTCATGTAACGGTTGGAGTTATTATGCTAACGGTGATTCTTTATAGAATTCAAAAAGGCCATTTTGATTCAGACAACCACTTTGCTTTTGAGGGCGTAGCCTGGTATTGGCACTTTGTTGACGTTGTTTGGTTAGGGCTGTTTATTTTTGTATACTGGCTATAATTACTAGCAAGAGGTTTTGATAAAAGGCCCCTTAGCTGGGGTCTTTTTTTTCAGCTAACCAAGGAAAATATATGGATTTTATTGTTTTAGCTATAGTCTTAGTTATCTTAATCAGTTTGGGCTCTGCCCTTATCGGAATGCTTAGGGGCGGAAAAGAAGGTTCAGATAAAATGTTTAAGGCGCTAAGAATGCGCATAAGCCTTTCTGTCTTTTTATTTATTCTGCTAATGTTTGCTAGTTTTATGGGCTGGATAGAGCCGAATTATATCTTGCCAACCCAGTAATGAAGCTAAGGTTTTTAATTCCGACTGCCCTCATAGCTTTAACATGTGCCTTTCTCCTTTCGCTTGGCTTTTGGCAGCTTGATCGTGCAGAAGAAAAAAGAGCAATTGAAGCATCAATAAAGGATGCAAGCACTGGCACTGTTGAGCTTATAGTGTCAACAGAAACTCTTGAAGATAAAGAGTATTATGAGGTTCGAATTCAAGGCCAATACTTAAATGAAAAGCAGTTTATATACGACAATCAGATTGTTGACCAGATTTCTGGATATTATGTGCTAACTCCTTTTGTTTTGAAGGGACAACCGAAAGCAATTATAGTTAACAGGGGCTTTATTCCATGGAATGGTCGAAGAGATAAATTTGCAGATATTTTTGTGGACTCAAGCTCTAGAGAAATTATGGTTCAAGTTTCTAAACCCATTAAGCGAATGGAACTGAAATCCATCGAACTAGATTCAGTGTTCCCAGTTCTAATTCAGGCAATTGATATTGATGGGCTTATTGTTTTGTCTGGTGTTGAATTAACAACAGTTGTTGGTTTGCTAAACGCTTCTGCTTCTGACGGGTTTGTTAGAAAATGGGAGCCGTATACTGGAAGCATAGAAAAGCATATTGGGTATGCTATACAGTGGTTTTTGATGGCGCTTGTTCTCGCAATTATAGGGATTCGAACTGGCCTTAAGCAGCGAAAAAAATAAACCTTTTTTAGCGCCATAAAATATTGTTGAAAAAAAATTCTTTACTGTATAATTTCGCTCTAAGCCGACATAGCACAGTTGGTAGTGCAACTGATTTGTAATCAGTAGGTCCGCGGTTCGAGTCCGTGTGTCGGCACCATCTAAAAACATCAAGCGGCATTAATGGCCGCTTGTTTTTTTTTGGAATTATAATAAAGCTAGTTAAGTGGCTTAAGCATGACAAAAATAATACTTTTAAATATATTAATAACCTCGCTTGTCGTGTTAGTGCACTACGAACTATTATTCAAGACTGCTGATATTCTTCCAAAAATTGCAATTAAGCACAGGTTCAAAATTTTAATATGTGTCCTAGTTGCATTGATTGCTCATGTTGTAGAAATCTGGATTTATGCCTTTGCTTATTTCAAGATGCACAACTCAAGCGGCTGGGGATATCTTGCAGGAAACTTTGATGGCTCGTTGGTAGACAGTATTTATTTTTCTTTCACTACTTTTTCTACTCTTGGCTTTGGCGATATTGAGCCGATGGGAGCGATTCGTTTTTTTGTTGGAATGGAGTCTTTAGTGGGGTTTGTTTTAATTACCTGGACAGCTTCTTTCTTGTATTTTGAAATGCAGAAGCACTGGAGCACCAATTAAGAATCTATTTAAAGTGGCATGTCTGAAGTTACACGCCCTTTATTCTCGTACTTCTCTGTTATCTTTTGATATAGGCATCACGAAATTTTTTTGAGTTAATACTGGGTAAAAAAACCAAACATATACCACATATGAACAAATCCAGAGTGCTTGGCTAGCGATCATTGATACTCTTGCTAGGTCAGGTAGTAAGAGTGGTAACAGAACCCTAAGAACCACTCCAAGCACGAAACTAACTAGGGCCAAATCCAATAGTTTATATTTCTTATTTACATTTCTTCCTGTGTGCCCAAGGGCAACACGACACATCATGCTAAACGTTATTAGTCCGAGCCCACCATATGCTAATGCATGAATTCCAAAATAATGAAGCCTGCTTTCAAAATAAGCCAGTGACAACATCATAAAGCCCATAGCGATTATGGCTATGCTAAGGTACAAGCTCCATAGTAATGAAATGCCCCATAGTCCTGGCAGATGCCAATAGAAGAGTCTGACAGCCAAAACAATAGAAATTAAAAATGAGATTAAAGCGGTAAAGGGTGAGTCCACAAAAAAGAGAAACATTACAAGCCAAACAAGCATAAAAATTATGCTAGATCTATCAATCCAGATCGGAGAATATGGAGTTGTTTGCAACCCTAGCCCTACTTTTGCAAAGAACGGAAACACTCTTCTTGCTATGGTTAGAATGAGGGCAATTTCAGCAATAAGGGCAAGGTAGATGCCGTAATTTGCGCCGTCTGACACAATGCCCATTGCCCCTAAAAAAAATAGAATGTACGCTAATATAATAATGAGCAGTTTTGAAACAATGGCCAGCTGCCGCCACTGCCGAGCCCTAATTATTGCTCTAGCGACAGCGTAATAAAGCATTAAAAGAAATGCGATATCAAGCAAGCCAAATAACAATGGTTCGTAAGGCATAACTGCCCATGTAAGTCTTGCGAAAAGCCAGAGTGTGAATAGAATAAGCAGGGGAATTCCGGTCAGTGTCTCCTCGTCAGTCCAGTTGGTAACTGCTGTCAGTAGGAATCCAGCAATCACAGCTGTTGAGTAGCCAAAAATCATGCTGTGTGCATGCCACTGAAACGGAGTTAAATTGCCAAATCTTAGAGGGAGTTGAAAGAAATAGATTAGACCCCACAGCAGCATTGATGCAATAGCAAACAGAGCAGAGCCAATAAAAAAAGGTCGAAACCCTTTACTTAAAAATGCCGATGCATTTAATTTTGACAGTGCGATCATACATTCCTATATAAGGATTTAATTAATGACTAATGATATAGAGCTTGAAAAAACCCTCCTTGATCTTAATCAAGAATAGACGATTGGCTAGCCTTTTAGAGCGCGCTCTCTAAGAACGTATTTTTGAATTTTTCCAGTAGAGGTTTTTGGAATCTCTTCAAAAATAAATTTACGAGGAAGCTTGAAGGAAGCCATACGATCTCTGCACCATTGGCTCAACTCCTCTTCAGAGGCAGATCCCTCTTCATTAAGTTGAATGAATGCACAGGGAGTTTCACCCCACTTTGCATCTGGCATGGCTACAACTGCCGCCGCATCAACAGAGGGGTGTTTGTAGAGCACCTCTTCAATTTCAATTGACGAAATATTTTCACCACCAGATATAATAATATCTTTGGAGCGATCTTTAAGCTGGACATATCCATCTGCATGAATAACTCCTAGGTCTCCCGAGTGAAACCATCCACCCTTGAACGACTCATCAGTGGCCGGCTTATTTTTTAGGTAGCCTTTCATGACTACATTGCCTCTGAACATTACTTCGCCTATTGTCTTGCCATCACGAGGTACGGGCTGCATTGTTTTGGGGTCCATAACATCTAAAGACTCAAGAGGGAGGTAGCGTACACCTTGCCGTGCTTTTAAAGAAGCTTGTTCACTTTCACCTAAATTGTTCCAATCTTGATGCCATTCATTAACCACAGCAGGGCCATAGGTTTCAGAAAGTCCATATAGATGGGTAATATTAAACCCCGCTGCCTTCATGTTAGTTAAAACGGGCTCTGGGGGAGGGGCAGCAGCTGTAAAAAACTCAACCTTATTTTGTAATAATTTTTTTTCATTCTCTTGGGCTGCGAGCATTGTTGACATAACAATTGGAGCTCCACATAAATGGGTCACCTTATGCTTTTCGAGTGACTCCCAAATTGGCTTGGCCCTCACATGTCTCAGGCAGACATGTGTTCCAATGATAGCCGACATTGTCCATGGGAAGCACCAACCATTGCAGTGAAACATGGGCAGCGTCCATAAATAGACCGAGTGTTTTTTTATTGAAGCAATCATAGCATTTCCTTGCGCCAATAGGTAGGCCCCACGATGGTGTGACACAACTCCTTTTGGGTTTCCGGTTGTGCCAGAAGTATAGTTTAAAGAGATTGCATCCCATTCATCTTCTGGCATTAGCCACTCGTAATTAGTGTCGCCCTGCAACAAAAAAGCCTCATACTCTATTGCTTCTGGCAACGAATCCAGGACTGGGTATTCACTGTCGTTATAGTCAATCAATATTGGGCTTACTTCGCTGAGCTCAAGTGAGATTTTTACAGCATCTAAAAACTCTCGATCAACTATAAGGGCTTTTGCGTCGGAGTGATCTAACTGATAGGCAATCGTATCTGGATCGAGTCGTGTGTTAATGCTGTGCAAAACTGCCCCGCACATTGGAACACCATAATGAGCTTCAAGCATTGCAGGAGTATTTGATAGTATTGCGGATACAGTGTCACCACGCTTGATGCCTTGACTCGAGAGCGCTGAAGCGAGCCGAAGTGACCGGCTATAAAAGTCACTATAGCTGCGTTTTAATTTGCCATGAATAATAGCAGTGTGTTCTGGATATACTGAAGCTGCTCGCTCTAAAAAGGTTAGAGGAGTAAGTGGCTGAAAGTTAGCAGGGTTTCTTTCAAGGCCAGAGTTGTAGGGATTGTTCATTGCTATTGGTCTTGCCATTTTGGTGCACGTTTTTCTAAGAATGAGCTGATGCCCTCTTTTGCATCGTGTTCTAGCATGTTGTCTACCATGACCTTTGATGCATAGTCATAAGCCTCTGAAAGAGGCTTATCTTTTTGTCTATAAAAAGCCTCCTTTCCGATCTTTATTGTTAGGCTAGATTTTGAGGCGACAAGCTCTGCCAGTGCCATGGTGTCTTTTAGCAAATCAACATCCTCCTTCACTCGGTTTACAAGTCCAATGCGCTCGGCCTTATGCGCACTAACCATTTCACCTGTCAGAAGCATCTCCATTGCTGCTTTATTGGATACGTTTCTAGATAGCGCTACCATTGGGGTTGAGCAGAATAGCCCTATGTTTACGCCCGGAGTAATAAAGCGCGCTGACGTACCCGCAACTGCAAGATCGCAGCAGGCAACGAGTTGACAACCTGCCGCCGCCGCGACACCTGAAACTTCAGCAATTATTGGTTTAGGATGCCTAACAATCATTTGCATTAGCTCTGAACAAGATGAAAATATCTTTGTAAAGTAGGCCAGCCCATTGTCATCACTCTCTCTTTCAGCAGTCATTTGTTTTAAGTCATGGCCTGAGCAAAACGCGGGGCCGTTGCCCGCAATTATTACTACTTTTATGTCTATGTTGTCAGAGGCATCGGCGAGAGAAGATTTGAGATGGGCCATCATCTCCTCAGACAAGGCGTTCCTTCTTTTTTCGTCATTGAGTGTTAATCGAAATACGCCATTGCCTGTTAATTCTGTAAGCAAAATCGAATCGTCAGTATTAATATTGTTGTTATTATTGCTGTTCATAATTTAGTCTCCATATTAGTAGAAACGCATTATCAACTTTTAAATGTTGATATTAACCTCGACCTCACGGTCTAAAGTGTTAGCTATAAAACAATACCGATGAGCTCTGTCATGCATTTTTTCTAATTCTTCATCGCTTACTTCAAAGCCAGTATCGAAAGAGACCACAGGACTTAAGTCAATTTGGTTAACAACCATCTGTTTCTTGCTGTTTTTGCCAAGATGACCTACAGCATGATCAGTGTAAGCAGAGACGGGCCATTTAGTTTTTGCAGCAAGCGCCAGAAAAGTCATCATGTGGCAGCTGCTTAATGAGGCAGCAAGTGCCTGTTCGGGATTTGTGTTGTTGTCGGAGCCACCCCAGTCAGGAGCAGTATCAGCTGTTACTTTGTATCGTTCGTTGTAGATAACCTCATGTTCGCTTGAAAACTTTCCAGGAGAGAGAGTCTCTTCCTTTCTATTCCAGATGAGATCAATAGATAGTTCAGACATATATTCCTCCTAGTCTTATTAAGTCAGGCTAAGAGCCTGAAGTAATTTTTTTCTTGGGGTCATAGAATGGCTTTTGGACAACCTTGATATGAAAATTACCCGCAGGGGTTGTGGTCTCTGCAGCAGTATCTATGGCCGAGTACTTGACATCCATCATAGCAAGTGCAATATTTTTGTCAAGTCTTGGCGAATAAACTGCTGAAGTTATATATCCAACTTCTTTTGTATCAATAAGAATTGGCCAATAGCTTGTGTTTGGATGCTGAAGAGGTGAACAAGAAATTTCTATGCCAACCTGAATCCGTTTAACCCCGTCAAACTTAATTTTTTTTAGAGCATCTTTTCCAATAAAGTCTGCATTCATTTCAAGGTCAACGAGTCGACCTAACCCGAGCTCAAAAGGGTTTATAGTGTAGTCCATGTCTGCCTGATAAGAAAGCATTCCACCTTCAATTCTTCTTATCGTAGAGGTGTGACCTGGAACTAGTCCCATTGGTTTTCCAGTGTTCATAATGAGGTCCCAAAGCTCGTTTCCTCTAGAGCCATCACGAAGGTAGATTTCATATCCAAGCTCACTTGACCAGCCCGTTCTTGATATGATTAATGGAATACCATTAAGCTCGAATTCCTCAAGCCAGTAATATTTAAGGTCATCTATTCTCTCACCAAATATCGCCTTAGCAATATCGCCTGACTTTGGTCCTTGTAGTTGAAGCGGAGAGACATCTGGCTCACTTAAATGAACGTCCAGTCCAGAGTTAACAGCCACTCCTTTAGCCCACATCAAAATATCGCTGTCGGCTAGGGAAAGCCAGAAGTGATTTTCAGCAAGCCTTAATAAGACTGGGTCATTCAACACACCTCCATTTTCATCAGTAATTAGTACATATTTACATTGGCCAACAGCACACTCCGAAAGATTTCTTGGAGTAAGTAGTTGAACAAATTGAGCAGCATCTGGGCCAGTTATCTCGACTTGGCGCTCAACAGCTACATCACATAAAATTGCATCGTTAACAAGATTCCAAAAGTTTTGAACGGGGTCTCCAAAGTCTCTTGGAATGTACATGTGGTTGTATACTGAAAAGCCTTGTGCTCCCCAGCGGATAGTCGCATCGAAATAGGGGGATTTTCTAACCTGAGTTCCAAAGCTGAACTCTTTAGTTTTATAGTTGTTCATTTTAGTTTTGATAGGTTATTGAATTT
>Ga0209558_1001883_pt1 | contig 14470 bp, 12 predicted proteins | sample SaaInlV_150m_DNA_3_FD_184674 | JGI IMG/M metagenome (GOLD analysis project Ga0209558, IMG submission 184674) | Marine microbial communities from expanding oxygen minimum zones in the Saanich Inlet - Saanich Inlet SI074_LV_120m_DNA (SPAdes) (version 2) | ecosystem: Environmental > Aquatic >...
GTTGGAAACAGATGAATGTTAAATCCTGCTGCTGCTTGAAGCGTAACACACTCAGCTGCTGCTGAAGAAGTATCCATAAAGTATAAACCTTTACCTTTAGTCGGTTCTTCTGCTGGTTCTAAAACATCTATAAATTTGCAGTTTCCAATTTTTTGGAAGTTTCCAAATGCTTTTTCTTCAATTGTAGTTAAACCACCTGCAATATTACCTGCCGTTGGTTGGCTTTCTGAAAGATCATTTGTTGCTTCTTTTAATATAAAATCATTATAACTATTCCAGGTTTTCATGAATTTATCCGAAGCTTCTGGAGTTGCGCCTCTAGTCGCACAAACTTTTTCGGCGCCTGTTAATTCTGATGTTTCCCCAAAACATAAATGAACACCCATTGGTTCTAATTTGTCCATTAAATTACCAACTGTTGGGTTTGCAGCTAATCCTGATGTTGTATCAGATTCACCACATTTTACTGAAATCCAAAGATCACTCATTGGACATTCTTCTCTTTGTTTTTCTGAGGCCCACATTACAAACTCTTGGGCTTTTTTTGAGGCTTTCATCGTAGTACCAATATCTCCAGTACGTTCAATATGAAATCCTTCAACTGGTTTTCCAGTTTTTGCTATCCCATCAACAATTTTTTTAGTCCATTTTGGCTCAATACCAATAACGATTACAGCTGCAACATTCGGGTTACATCCTGTTCCAATCATAGTTCTAAAGTGAAGATCTAAGTCAGCACCAAACTGAAGTCTTCCATATGAATGGGGTAGAGCTATTGTGCCTTTAATATTGTTTGCAACTGCTTCAGCACATGCATTTGAAATATCATCAACAGGGAGTATGATTACATGATTTCTAGTTCCGGCTCTGCCGTTTTCTCTTTTATACCCTAAAAAACTTTTTGGAATTTCCATATTGTTACCACTTCTTTGTTTTAACATTGTGAACATGAACGTGTTCACCTTTTTTAATTGATTTAACTACTTTACCTATATCATGACCATATTTAAGGATTGTGTCACCCTCATTTAGATCAACCATTGCAATTTTATGCCCCAAAGGAATTTCATCTACAGATTGAATGTTTATTGAACTGTCATCTTCCATTATCCAGCAAGCACAATCTTGTTTTGGAGTGATTTTCTCAATAACAACCACTCCTACGTTGTCTTTTTTATCGTGAATTATAATGTCTGTAGTCATAATTTATTGTGTCGATTTGTTTGTTTGAAATTTGTAAAATCTTATATATTAATCGCAAAAATTAACAAACGAATTTTAAAAAAATTTTAAATTTACACATCAGAGAGGCTTAATTTTTATGACAAAAATGACAACAGAAGAAGCTTTTGTAAAAGTTTTACAAATGCACGGAATTGAACACGCATTCGGAATTATTGGTTCAGCTTTTATGCCAATTTCAGATATTTTTCCAGATGCAGGAATTACTTTCTGGGATGTTGCTCATGAAACGAATGGTGGATTAATTGCAGATGGTTACACAAGAGCAACTGGTAAAATGTCAATGGTTATTGCACAAAATGGTCCAGGAATTACAGGTTTAGTTACACCTATTAAAACTGCATACTGGAATCACACTCCACTTTTATTGGTGACACCTCAAGCTGCAAATAAAACTATAGGTCAAGGTGGTTTTCAAGAAGTTGAACAGATGAATTTATTTAAAGATATGGTTTGTTATCAAGAAGAAGTTAGAGATCCTTCAAGAATGGCAGAAGTTTTAAATAGAGTTATTGAAAAAGCAATTAGAGGATCGGCTCCAGCACAAATAAATGTTCCAAGAGATTATTGGACACAAGTAATTGATATTGACTTGCCTCCAATCGTAAGATTGGAAACTCAAGGTGGAGGAGCAGACGCAATTAAAAAAGCTGCAGACTTATTGTCTAACGCAAAATTTCCAGTGATTTTATCAGGTGCAGGTGTTGTAATTGGTGGAGCTATTGAAGATTGTAAAAAACTTGCTGAAAAATTAGATGCACCAGTTTGTTCTGGATATCAACACAATGATAGTTTTCCAGGAAGTCACCCATTAGCGGCTGGCCCATTAGGATATAATGGTTCAAAAGCAGGAATGGAATTAATTCAAAAAGCTGATGTTGTATTAGCATTAGGAACAAGACTTAATCCTTTTTCTACTTTACCTGGTTATGGAATGGATTACTGGCCTAAAGATGCAAGTATCATTCAAGTAGATATGAATTCAGATAGAATCGGTTTAACCAAGAAAGTTTCAGTTGGAATTTGTGGTGATGCAAAATTAGTTGCACAACAACTCTTAGCTCAACTTTCACCGACAGCTGGTGATAATGACAGACAAGTAAGAAAAGATATTATTCATCAAACTAAATCAGCTTGGTTACAAAAATTATCAAGTCTTGATCACGAGGACGATGATGAAGGTACAGTTTGGAATGAAGAAGCTAGAAAAAGAGACTCAGATAGAATGTCTCCCAGACAAGCTTGGAGAGCAATTCAAGCAGGGATGCCTGAAGATGTTATTATCTCAAGTGATATTGGGAACAACTGTGCAATTGGAAATGCTTACCCAACTTTTGAAAAAGGAAGAAAATATTTAGCTCCAGGATTATTTGGTCCTTGTGGATATGGCTTCCCTTCAATTTTAGGTGCAAAAATTGGTTGCCCTGATACTCCAGTAATAGGTTTTGCTGGCGATGGTGCTTTTGGTATTAGTATGAATGAAATGAGCTCATGTGCCAGAGAAGAATGGCCTGCCATTGCAATGGTTATCTTTAGAAATTACCAATGGGGTGCTGAAAAAAGAAACACAACTCTTTGGTTTGATGATAACTTTGTTGGAACAGAATTAGATCCAGAATTAAGTTATGCTAAAGTTGCGGATGCATGTGGATTAAAAGGAGTTTCTGTTAGAACAATGGAAGAAACAACAGCAGCCATCAAACAATCTTGTGAAGATCAAAAGAAAGGAATTACAACGTTTATAGAAATAATTCTAAACCAAGAACTAGGTGAGCCATTTAGAAGAGATGCTATGAAGAAACCAGTTAAAGTAGCTGGTATCAATAAAGCAGATATGAAGAAGCAACCTTCATTAAACTCTTAAGATCTTTAAAATTTATATCAATTATCGTACAGTCACTTCATGGAAGTGACTAACGATAATGGATGTAGCTGGGTTAAAGATTTAATTCCTCGAACAAACATTAAAACACTTCAGTCAAATGAAGATTGTGAGTGGCTAGTAATTGGGGCAGGTTACACAGGTTTATCTGCTGCAAGAAAATTAGGACAATTATATCCAAATCAAAAAATTATATTAGTTGATGCTCAATTAGCGGGAGAGGGCGCAAGTAGTAGAAACTCAGGCTACCTAGTTGATAGCACTCTCAATGATGGTTTTACCTCCAATAAAGAAATAGATAATTATAAAAAAAAGACTGACATTTATAGTTTAGGTATTCAGGTTGTTGAAAAATTTATAAATGAATATCAAGTTGATTGTGACTGGAATGAATGTGGAAAATATTTTGCTTCTTCAAAAATAGAGGATGAGAAAATTTTAAAAAACTTTTCAGATACCCTCTCAAAATTGGGTTTTGAACATGATTTATTATCTAACAATGAATTATCAAAAAGATTGGGTACCAGTTTTTATAACGTAGCCCTTCATACCAAAGGGGGTGTTTTATTACATCCTGGAAAATTAGTTAGAGCAATGATTGACGTATTACCAAAGAACGTTTGTTTATACGAAAATTCATCTTTACTAAATTGGAATAAAACTAAAGATATAATCACTTGTGGATTTAAAAATAGTAAAATCAATACTAAGAAAATTATTTTTGCTACAAATGGTTTTTTGAAATCTTTAGGAATTAAATCTAACTATAATTTTCCAATTACTTTAACTGCAAGTATGACAAGACCATTAACAGATGAAGAGTTCAAATCAATTGGTGAACCAAAAGAGTGGGGGGTACTTCCTGTAAGACCAATGGGCGCCACAATTAGAATGACTAAAGATAGAAGAATTTTGATACGAAATACAGCTGAAGTTCACAACCCTTTTAAAATGTCTAAGTTAAATTTAGAAAGAAGATCAATTAATCAAAAAATTGGAATTAAAAAAAGATTTCCACAATTACTTGATGATATCATTCAATCTTCCTGGTCAGGTATTGTCTCTAGAACAAGAAATAGTTCTCAAATATTTGAAAAAATTGACAATAATATTTTTGTTGCTGGCTGTTATAATGGCTCAGGTATTGGAGTAGGTACTCTTTTTGGTGAACAAATTGCAATTAAAGCAAGTGAAGAAAATTCTAAAGAAATAGAAACTATAGAGGCAATAAACAAACCAACTTGGCTTCCACCTCAACCATTTTTGAATTTAGGTGTTAAAACACGTTTAATTTATGAGCGTTTAAGAGCTAGATCAGAAATTTAAAGAACAACCAAATCTAATTTTTGTTTCCCTAATCTCTCATTTCCATTTTCAGTCACTAAATAAGTTTCTCCTAAATTCATCGCTAATTCATTATCTGAATCCATCAATATCATATGCATGAAGAAGATATTGCCCGGACTTATGACATATGGATTGCCCGTGTATAGCATAGGCCAGTCCATCCAATTAGGTGAGAAAGTTGAACCTAAAGAATATCCACAAGCATTCATTCTAGCTTTATTAAATCCTAAATTATCAAAAGTTTTTGCATGAGCATCAAAAACTTCTCCTGCAGTTTTTCCAGGAACTAAAGTTTTTACACAATTATTTAATGCTTCAACACAAGCTTCATGCATTTTTATATGTTTAGGGTCAGCTTTTCCAATAGGGATAGTTCTAAACATTGCAGAGTGATAATGTTTAAAAGTACCAGCCCATTCTAGACTTAATTGATCTGTATCTGATAAGTTTCTTTTTTCAGCTTGATATCTGCAGAGTAGGGCGTTATCCCCTGAGCCAATGATATATTCGTTAGCAGGATAATCGCCACCACCTTCAAGAACTGCTCTTTGCATTTCAGCTAAAATTTTTGCCTCACTAGCACCAGCTTTTGAATGTATCCATGCTTCATCTAAAGCTCTATCCGCAAGTTCTGCTGCTTTTCTCACATATACCAATTCTTCATTGGATTTAATAACCCTTAATTTTGTTATCAACTCTGATTGATCTTCAGCTATACAATAATTTTCTAGGGATTTATTTAATCTTAAAGCATTACGTCCTGTCATTCCATAAGCCTCATATTCAATACCAATATTTTTATTTTTTAGATCAAGTTCCTCTAGAATTATTTTAAGATCATCTGTTGGGTTAATCCCATCTTTATCAACCCAAATTCTTATATCTTTAATATTTGAAGTATTTTGTGCCTGTCTTAAGTCAGGTGCGCGAGTTAATAAAATTATATTTCCTTTTTGATCTAAGACCAAAGTTTGAAAAAAAACATATCCAAACGTATCGTAACCCGTTAGCCAATACATGGACTCTTGTCTAAACATTAAAAGAGCATCTAAATTCTGCTCTTTCATGGATTTTAAAACATCTTGTTTTCTATTGGAAAACTCTTCTTTACTGAAATGAAGTGCCATTAAGAAATAATTGTTTTTACTGAACCTAATTTATCGATTTTACCAGTATACAAACCTTTACCAAGAATAGGAACCACACCCACTGTGGAACCTGTAAACACATAAAAATCTTTTCCTAAATCAACTTTGTCTTTCTTAACTTTGTTTAAAACAAATCTTAAAGAATTAAGAGGGTTAATGTAAACAGCATTTGTATTTCCATTGACACTTTGTTTAACTTTTTTGTTTGAAATATTAGCTTTTAAATTTCCAATATTAATCTTTTTATATTTTTTCTTTTGCCCAATCAAAAACTTAACATTTCCACCAAAATCACTACTAAGATCCCCAAAAGAAGTAATTCCTTTTCTTTTTTGTCTATAACCAACAACCTCTATACATGGAGCCATATGAGATATAAATTTAGCAATGTTTTTGTTAGTAATTAAACCCTTTGAGTTAAAAAAAGATTTCTTTATTAAATAACAAACCTCAAGTTCAATTCCTAAAGTTGATTTATTTATTCTAACACGCTTACCATTTTTTAAAAAATTTCTTTTATAAACTGAAGCATAAAAAGGTTCTTTTTCTTTTAATTTTTTTAAAAGAGGAATTCCTGTCCCGCCAGCTTTATAACCAATTATTGGTTCTTTGATTTTACTTTCACATAATTTTCTAAATTTATCTGCGTCTGTTAATTTTTTTGTGAATTTTTTAGGTATAGCCGCAATAATTTTATTTTTTAGAAAAGCATTAACCAATTTGTCTGAAAGTTTATCTTTTAATGTTTTTTTCATTTAACTTTTTTATTTTAATACAGACATTGGATCAAGTCTTGTTTGAAACCAATTAATTCTAAAATCTAAATGTGGCCCTGTAGATCTTCCAGTTGATCCAACAGTTCCAATTACATCTCCTTGATTTATTTGGTCACCAACTGATACCAAAATATTTTCGAGGTGAGAATATATTGTTGAAATTCCATGACCATGATCCATTATAATTGTTCCACCAGTGTAATATAAATCATCTTCAGCCATTGTTACTACTCCTGTTCCGGAAGATAGGATCATTGTTCCTTGTTTTGCAGCAATATCAATACCGTAATGTGGCCATCTAGGTTTACCATTTAATATTCTTTGACTTCCATAAACACCGCTAATGATTCCTTCAACTGGCATGACAAATTTTTCTTTAAAGAAAAGTAAATTAGAATTAATTGCTCTAGCCTCACCAATTGCATTATTTTCTTTTTTAATTCTTTTATAAACTGACTCAGGAGGGGTTACTTTGTTTTCTGCAAGCCCGTCAATTCTTTGAATATTATATTTTCTTTTTAAAACTTTTTTTGTAATTTTAGATGTTTTTCCATCTAAAGTTTTTGTAAAAGTTAAGTCAAACTTTCTGTCTCTATCAATTCCAAAAACAAAGAAGCCATTTCTAGATACTTTTACCTTTTTTTTACCAACTATAATTTCTGCATTAGGATTAGTTTTCCCAAGTATAAAGTGACCTTGTATAAACTTTCCTTGAAATTCTATGGCTTTTACTTGAGATGTTGTAAAAATAAATAATATTAATAAATATTTATAAATTATTGAGCTGTCCATCCACCGTCTATTATTATTGATGTTCCTGTAATCATTGAGGAGGCTGATGAAGCTAAGAAGCAAACCGTTGTTGCAATATCACTCTCTGTTGCAGCTTTCCCTAATGGAATATTACCTAAAGCTAATTTTTTAAATTTTTTATTTTTGAAAAAGTTTTTAACCATTGGTGTTTCAACAAAAGTAGGTGCTACAGTATTAACTCTAATATTATTTTTAGCTAATTCAACACCCATACCTTTAGTTAATCCTTCAATACCAAATTTAGTCATATTGTAGACATTTCTCCCACTCATGCCAACATGGCCAAGTTGTGAAGACATGTTGATTATTGAACCAGGTCTATTTTTATTTTTTAACATCTTTTTAACCACAAGTTGAGCAACATTAAAAGCCGCTTTAAGGTTTAAATCAACTAAGTAGTTCATACTTTGTTGTTTGATTTTTTCAAAAGGTTCAGGAATATTGGTACCAGCATTATTAACAAGAACATCTATAATTTTAATCTTTTCTATCTTTTGCTTTAAATCATCATAGTTCATTACATCGCACGGAACTTTAAGAATTTTTCCTTTAACTTTTTTTATTTTTTTTTCCAATTTATCTAAGTCTGATGAAGTTCTACTTAAAGCAATAACGGTGGCACCTGCTTCAGCTAAAGCAATAGAGCAAGCTCTACCCAAGCCTTTACCTGCACCTGTTACTAATGCATATTTATTTTTTAAATTAATTTTTTGTAAGTACATATTAAATAAACACTTTTAAATCTGTATAGATTAGTTCTATAGCAACAACTAGTATAGCAATTAAACCAATCCAAGCTATCCACTTATATTCATTAATCCATCTAGATATTAAATTTGCAGCAGTAGCCATTAAAATAATTGATAAAGCTAATCCGAAAATTAATAGAACATAATGATCGCCTGCAGCGCCAGCAACACCTAAAACATTATCTAAGCTCATTGTAAAATCAGCCAGTAACACCGTCCATATCGCTTTCATAAAGCTGGAATTGTCTACTTTAATGTCATCTTCGTTAGACTGACCTTTAATTACATCAACATAAAGTTTGTAAACTATATACAGTAATAATAATCCACCAATTAATCTTAGACCTGTTATTTGAAGTAAATAAGCGGTTAACATAGTTAAGATAATTCTTAAAATTACAGCACCACCAATGCCCCAAAAAATCACTTTTTTTCTTTGTTCAACTGGGAACTTTGATGCAACCATTCCAATAATAATTGCGTTATCACCCGCTAATACTAGATCTATAAAAATAATTTGACTTAAAATAACGAGCTGTTCAGCTCCAAATAATTCTGAAAACATTAGCTGCTTAATATCATATCTGCACCTTTTTCTGCAATCATTATTGTTGGTGCATTTGTATTTCCTGAAGTGATGTTGGGCATAATCGAAGCATCAATTACTCTTAAATTGTTAACACCTCTTACTTTTAATTTTTCATCAACTACTGCCATATCATCTTGACCCATTTTACAAGTTCCAACAGGATGAAATATAGTTTGTGCGTGATTTGATGCTTCTTTAACTAACTCCTCATCATCATTTATATTTACACCTGGTCTATATTCTTCAGGTAGATATTTTTTGAAAGTTTTGGACTCCAATACAATTTTTCTTGTTAATTTAAGCCCTCTTGCTGCTACCATTCTATCATAATCTGTTGATAAATAATTTTGTTTTATTTTTGCGTAGGTTCTAGAATCTTGATCTACAATACTAACATGACCTCTACTAGTTGGCCTTATATTTGAAACTGTTGGGGTGAATGCATGAAAGTCATGATTTTTAGTTGCTCCTAACGCGTCCATACTCATAGGCTGAACATGCCATTGTAAATCTGGCAACTCTAAAGAAGTATCACTTTTTGCAAACATACATAATTGACTAGCCCCCATAGTCATTGGTCCACTTCTATTAAAAACATACTCAAGACCAATCATCAAATTTCCAAACAAACTATTAATTTTTTTGTTAAGTGATTTCAGCCCTTGAATTTTATAAATAGGTCTTAACATTAAGTGATCGTGTAAATTTTCACCAACACCATTTAAGTTTTGAACCATATCAATACCTAAGTTTTTTAATTTTTCTGGGTTACCAATTCCTGATACTTGTAAAATTTGAGGTGAACCAATTGCTCCTGATGATAATATTATTTCTCTATTCGCTTGGACTTTTTTAAGCTCATCACCTTCCCAAAATTCTACTTCTTTAGCGGTTTTGTTTTCAAAAATTATTTTTTTTATATGAGCATTAGTAACAATTCTTAAATTTTTTCTATGTTTAATTGGGTTTAAATAACCAACTGATGTACTACATCTAAAACCATCTTTTTGAGTTACTTGAAAGTAACCACAACCATGATTATCACCAGTATTAAAATCTTTTGTTTTTGGTATTCCAAATTCTTCAGCAGCATTTTGAAACTCATCTAAAAGAGGCAAATGAATTCTTTGATCAGAAACCGACAAAGGTCCACCAACTCCATGGAATTCGCTTTGACCTCTTTCTTGATTTTCTGCCTTAACAAAATAAGGGAGAACGTCATCCCATCCCCAACCACTATTTCCTAATTGTCTCCAAACATCATAGTCTCTATGCTGACCTCTTATATATAAAAGACCATTGATTGATGAGCTTCCACCTAAAGTTTTTCCTCTAGGATATCTAATAGAAATATTATTCATACTTTCATCAGGCTCCGTTCGATAACACCAATCAGTTTTTGGATTGTGCATTGTTTTAAAATAACCAACAGGAATATGAATCCATGGATAGTTATCTTTACCACCAGCTTCTAAAAGTAATACTTTATGTTCTGGATTTTCAGATAATCTATTTGCAAGTACACACCCTGCTGAACCAGCACCAAGAATTATAAAATTAAAGTTATCCATTAAATTAGAGTATTTATAAATTAAAATTATTTATATAATAACAAATTTACATACAAATTGCTGAATAAATCAATATTAGCTCTTGTTATACTTTTAAAAATTTGAGAAGGTTCTTTTTTTAAAAAAAAACAACAAGAGGGAAAATACAATATGAAAAAAATCATATCATTAGTTGTAGGAACTCTTCTTTTAACAGTAATGACTGTTACAGGAGCAAATTCTGCACAAACTCTTAAGTGTCAAACTGTAATTAGTGCAAAAGCTGACGAAGTGAAAATGTTAAAAGATTTCACGGACACAGTAACTGAACTAACACAAGGTTCACTTAAGTTCGAAATTATGCCAGCTGGTTCAGTAGTTGGTGTTAAAGAAACTTTAGATGCAGTAGATAAAGGTCTTATCGATTGTGGTTTCGCTTGGACTCACTATTGGTCAGGTGATCACCCAGCAGCTATGTTATTTGGTTCGCCAGTAGCAGGTGCAGGTGTTGGTATCGATAACATCGCATTTTTATCTTGGTTCCAATATGGTGGTGGTAAAGAGCTTTACGACCAACTATGGTCTGAGATGGGAAGAGACATCAAAGGGTTTATGTTACAACCAGTAGGTCCAGAAGCTTTAGGTTGGTTCAAAGAACCAATTAACAGCATGGCAGACTTTAGAAAGTACAAGTTCAGAACTCCTCCAGGAATTCCAGGACAAACTTATAAAGATATTGGTGTAGCTTCTGTTGCAATGGGGGGTGGAGATATTCTTCCAGCTCTTGAAGCAGGAACAATTGATGCTGCTGAATGGTGTTGTCCAAAGCCTGACATGACATTCGGTTTCCAAAAAGTTCTAAAACATTACTATTTACAAGGTCTTCACCAAGTAGTAGTAAATGCTGACTTCTATTTAACAGGAAGCAAATATAAGAAAATGTCTGCTTTAGAGAAGAAAGCTTTAGAAGTTGCTGCGAATGCATCTCTATCAAAATCAATGAGTTACAGAATATACGAAAACGGAAAAGCTCTTGCTGAGTTAACTGGAAAACATGGCGTAATTTTACATGATACTCCAGCTGACTATTTCCCAGCGTATATGGCTGCTGCAAAAGCAAGTTTAGAGAAGAATGCTGCGAAGAATAAGTTCTTTGCTCAAGTATGGCAGTCTCAAAAAGACTTTGCGGATATTGCAGTACCATTCTGGTCTGGATCTCAAATGTCTAATGCGAAGCTAGGAATGGCTCACGCAGAAACATTAAAATAGTATTAAGATACTTTATTAAAGCGGGCAATTTATTGCCCGCTTTATTTTTAAATTAAAAAATTTTTATAGATGCCCAAAAACCATAAATCAAAAAAACCACTTAAACCTATGAAGCTTGATATTTCTGACGAGATGATAGCTGAAAGAAGAGGTGGGTCAGGCCCTATGCCTAAGAACATGCCTAAGTGGATGGCATCTTCAATTACAAAGATTGATTTATTTAATAAGTGGGTTGGAAACACTGTTTGTTGGATTACAGTTCCATTAATATTAGCAATGACCTATGAAGTTTTAGCAAGAAAATTATTTACAGCTCCCACTATGTGGGCGTACGACATGAGTAGATTTTTGTATGGTGCTTTATTTATGCTTGGAGCAGGTTACGCTTTATCAAAAGGCGTTCATATAAGAGCTGACTTTTTATACAGAAATTTTAAAACTAAAACTCAAGGAATGATTGATTTTTGGTTGTATCTTTTATTTTATTTTCCGGGCCTGATTGTTTTTCTTTATATGACAACTGGTTTCGTACAAGAGTCTATAATGAGAGGTGAAAAAGGTATGGACACTGCTTGGATGCCTTATATGTGGCCAATTAAATCCTGTTTATGGCTTGGAATTGTTTTTTTACTTGTTCAGGGAATATCAGAATTATTTAAAAGTTATTGGGCTGCTACTAAAGGTGAATGGCCAGGAGAGGAAGATTAGATGTTAGCAGAATTTATAGATCCAGCTATTTTAGGTTTTATTTTAATTGGTGTAATGCTTTTTTCAATTTTTGTTGGGTTTCCGATATCATTTACATTAATCTTTCTTGGTTTTGTATTTGGCTATCTAGGTTTTGGAAAACTAGTGTTTTATTTAATGACCTTACAATTCTCGATGGTCATGACCGAACAAACTCTGGCAGCCGTCCCACTCTTTGTATTTATGGGAATAATGATGGAACAAGCTGGATTAATGGAAAGATTATTTTCTGCATTCCAGTTAATGTTAGCAAAAGTTAGAGGTTCACTTTATTACGCAGTACTATTTGTTTCAGTAGTATTTGCTGCTGCAACAGGAATAGTTGGAGCTTCAGTTACAATATTAGGAATCATGGCTGCAAAGTCCATGAATAAATCTGGATATAACGTAAGATTAGCAGCTGGAACAATTACAGCTGGAGGTACTTTAGGTATTTTAATTCCACCAAGTATTATGCTTGTTGTAATGGGACCCATTATGGAAATACCTGTTACTGATTTATTTGCAGCTGCAATTATTCCAGGAATATTACTTGCAACACTTTATGCTGCATACACAACAATTAGATGTTGGATTGATCCTACTTTAGGTCCTGTACTTCCACCAGAATTAAGAGCTTCAAGTATGAAAGAAGTTTGGATTGAATTCTTTTTAGGTTTAGTTCCACCAGCTGCACTTGTTTTTGCAGCACTAGGTAGTATTTTATTTGGGTTTGCAACACCAACAGAAGCCGCAGGTTGTGGTGCTATGGGTTCTTTACTTCTAGCTTTAGCATATAGAAAATTAACATTTAAAAAATTACAAGATGCTCTAGTTAAAACTCTTGAAATTTCTGCATTAATAATGGTTTTGGTTGCAGCTTCAAACTTTTTTGGCGCTGTGTTTTCAAGACTTGGAACACCGATGTTACTTACTGACTTTCTGTTAGGTTTAGAGATGAATAGATATTTAATTCTAGCATTAATTATGGTGATGATTTTTTTATTGGGTTGGCCTTTAGAGTGGGTGCCAATAGTAATGATTATAATTCCAATAATATTACCTTTAGTCGAAGCTTTAGGGTTTAACTTAACTTGGTTTGCAATTCTTGTAGCGGTCAATCTCCAAACCGCCTGGCTGTCTCCACCTGTAGCACTTTCTGCGTATTTTTTAAAAGGTGTAGTTCCTGAATGGGATTTAAAAGATATTTATTATGGAATGATGCAATTTATGGTTATCCAAGTGATAGGATTAATATTAATAATTGTATTCCCTAAGATTGCTTTGTGGTTACCTGCCTATCTATATGGACAGTAGAAATTATTAGTTTATTATAATTTTTAGTGAATCAGCCAAAAGTTAAATATTCTCTTTCAAACTGGGATCTAGTTACAGTTAATCCTAATTATAAAACTTGGGATTGGAAAGACCTCTTTTGTTATTGGGGTGTTAATGTTCAAAGTATTATAGGATTTTCTTTAATTGCTTCATTATACACGATTTATAGTTTGAACACTTTTGTAGTTTTTTTCGGAACTATATTAGGGTCATTGTTAGTTTATTTGTTTTCAAATTTAATTGGTAAACCTTCACAAAAATTTGGATTACCATTTGCAGTTCTATTAAGGTCTTCTTTAGGTTTTAGAGGTGCAAAATTTTTTGGTTTATTTAGAAGTATTGTTGGAATATTTATGTTTGGTATACAAACATATTTTTTATCAAAAGCTCTTGGTTATCTTATAAGAATATCAATTTTTTCAATTGATAATTCTCTTTTAGATCAAGAAATCTTTCTTACATTTTTGTTAGGATTAAATATTATTGACTGGACATCATTTAGTGGTGTTATTATTTTTCAAGCATTGATGTTTAGTGTAGGAATTCAATTTAATAAAAAGTTGATTAATATTTCGGCTATCACAGTCTATGTTGGAATGATAATTTTTTTCTTTGTTGTGTTTTTAAGTGATGCAAAGGTCACATCTAAAGCTTTTATTAATATTTTAGATTTTAAAAATTTTTTAGACATCAATAACATAGTCCCATTATTAACAGTGGCAGGAACAATTTTTACATATTTTTCAATAATAATTCTGAGTTTTGGAGATTATTCAAGATATGTAAAAGATGAGAAAAGTTTAAAAAAAGGAAATTTAAGTTTAATTTTAAATCTAATTATCTTTTCATTTTTTGCTGTGTTTATTGTTATTGGGTCTGACACATTTTTAAATCAAAAATTTGAAGATTTAGACAGAATTTTTACAAATCCTACAGATATCATCGGTAAATTCGATAATTTGCAAATTACTATTGTAGTTCTTTTTTTTATAATTGTTGCTTCGGCCTCTACCAATCTGGTAGCAAATTTTATCCCATCTC
>Ga0209558_1001886_pt1 | contig 14445 bp, 14 predicted proteins | sample SaaInlV_150m_DNA_3_FD_184674 | JGI IMG/M metagenome (GOLD analysis project Ga0209558, IMG submission 184674) | Marine microbial communities from expanding oxygen minimum zones in the Saanich Inlet - Saanich Inlet SI074_LV_120m_DNA (SPAdes) (version 2) | ecosystem: Environmental > Aquatic >...
CGGCGCAAGGGCGGCGAGTCCGGGGTCAAATGGGTCCAGGCCTATCGCGACGAAAAATTTTGGCAGGCCCACGCCGATGGCGTCTGGTCGCGCGCGCTCTTTGAAGCGAATCTCTGCCGCAGCCACACGCTCAAACCGGCCCGTCCGGGTTTCAACAACCCCTTCCCGAGCATCGACGAAATGAAAGAGCTGGTCAAAAACCCCGTCGCCTATCAATACGAGCACGAAGACGGCCTGCTCTCGACGATGCTGATGATGAGCGGTCTGGTCGAGGACTTCAACTTCGCCGCCCGCATCAAGGGCCAGGACGAGCCCTTCTCGACCCAGATGTATTTACCCATGCCGCCGGCGCGTGCCACGCTCGCCAACTTCTTTAGCCCGTTGGTCAACAATGTCGAACAGATGTTCCTGACCGGCAAAGCGACCTATCCGATCGAGCGCACCTTGCTCACCTCCGGCTTGGTCATCGGCGGTGTCGACAGCCTGCACCAAGAGCAAGTTAAAGTCGAGACCCCACACCTGAAGATCGCCTACCAGTCCACCGAAGAACCCACGTTCTGGAGAACTTGATCTATGGCCACCAAACGCATCGCCGTCATCGCCACCATCTATCGCTACCTCTCGCACGCCCAGCACTTCGCCGACCGCTTCTTCGTCGGTTATCCCTACGGCGGCAAGTGGAACCGCCCCGACTGCCAGCTCGTCTCGATCTACGTCGACCAAAAACCCGAGGGAGACCAGAGCGAGGACCGCGCGCGCGAATTCGGCGGCAAGGTCTACCCCACCATCGCCGAGGCCCTGCGCTGCGGCGGCGACGAGTTGGCCTGCGACGCGGTGCTGATCATCGGCGAACACGGCGAATACCCCGACAACGAAAAGGGCCAGAAGCTCTATCCGCGCTACGAATTTTTCAAAGAGTGCGTCGAGGTCTTCGAAGCCGACGGCCGCACCGTGCCCGTCTACAACGACAAACACCTCTCTTATAGCTTCGACAAAGCCAAAGAAATGGTCGACGATGGCCACCGACTCGGCTTTCCGATCCTGGCCGGCAGCTCATTGCCGGTCACCTACCGCCTGCCCGATGTCGAATTGCCCTTGGGCAGTAAGATCGAAGAAGCGTTGATGGTCGGCTGCGGCGGCTCCGACCCGATGGACTATCACGCGCTTGAGGCCATGCAGTGCATGATCGAACGCCGCGCCGGCGGCGAGACCGGCGTCAAGTCGGTACAAATGATCGAAGGCGATGCGGTATGGAAAGCCGGCGAAGAGGGTCGCTACTCATTAGAATTGCTCGAATCCGCGCTCTCGCGCAGCGACTCCCCCTGTGGCAAAACCGACGAAGACGGCCGCACCCAGGATCTGTTGGGCAATGGCGAGTTGCCCGGCCTAGTCGAAAAACCGGCCGCCTATTTTATCGAGCACAACGACGGTCTCAAGACGACCCTCTTAATGCTCAACGGCGCGATCCGCGACTTCACCTTCGCCTGCAAACTCGAAGGCGAACCCGACCCAGTCTCGACGCAATTCTTTCTCACGCCGGTGCCCAATGTCACTTACTCGGCCTGTCTGGTGGCCAAGATCTGGGAAATGATCGAGACCGGCAAAGCGCCCTTCCCCGCCGAGCGCACGCTTATCGTCAGCGGCGCGCTCGAAAGCTGCCTGACCTCCAAGGTCGAAGATCACAAGCTACTCGAAACGCCACATCTCAACGTGGAGTACCAAGCCCCGGCCGAATCGCACCACGGCCGCTTTTAGCGGCCGGTAGATTTATTGTACAGTTTCTCTCCGCCCGAACTGGCGTCGTTATGCTGCGCCTTTTTGTGGGCGTTCAGCGGCATGATCCTGCGCAGCCAATCGCACCAGGTCACCCCGGCGGCGATGAACGTCATCCGCTGTGGTGTCGCCGGCGCGCTCTTTTGGTGCATCGTCCCTTTTCACCCGGCCCCCATTTCCGATTTGGTGCTGGTCCCCTGGCGGGACTGGGCCTTACTCGTTGCCTCCTTCACCATCGGCATCGCCGTCGGCGATACGCTCTACATGATATCGATCAAGGAGATCGGCATCTCGCGCACCATGGCATTGACCGGCGTTTTCCCGCTGACCACAATAGCCTGGGAGACCTTGCTGCTGGGCAATCCCCTGCAGACCATGCTCCTGCTAGGCAGTTTGCTGGTCGTCGGGGGGGTGTATTTTCTCTCGCTTAGGAATGAAAAAAATGACCCACAGGATTCGGCGCACCTGCGGCGCGGCATCTTAGTCGCGCTCTTCGCGGCCGTATTGTGGGGCCTATCCGCCACCTTGCTCAAACCCGCCACGGCCAACATGGATATCGTGCACGCCAATGCCACGCGCATGCCACTGATCGCATTGATAGTCTACTTGGCGCGCGTCCGGCCCAGCAGCAAGGAGACGCTGCGCGGCGTCAGCCTTAAGAGCTTCGCCGTCGTCGGCTTCGCCGGCGCGCTCGGCATGGGGTTGTCCGCCTATCTCTTCATCTACGCCATCGGCGAGATCGGTGTCGCCAAGGTCGTGACGCTGAGTTCGATCTCGCCGCTTTTTGGCATGGCGATGGCGGTGGTCTTTTTGAAGGAGAAGGTGACCTGGCAGGTCATGGTGGGGGTGGGTTTGTGTTTGGCGGGGGTGTGGACGGTGATTTAGACAAAACAGACAGCGCCCCACCGGAGTATCCAACTCCAACAGAGCACTTCTATCCCTAACCGTTATTTAAACAGCGACCTGCCGTACCGCCTCCACGATATCCTCCGGCTGCCTGCCCGCTTGCGTGCCCGCCACACCTTCGATGATCATACGGTGCGCTTTTTCCAAGCCACCGAGTCGCGTCACGACCATAGATTCCAACGCGTTCATCACCTCGTTCGGTTCAGCGCCGGCGAGCAATATTTCCAAGCCGCGCCGCAACACTTCAGAAGACATATCGCGCTTATCCTCTAGTGCCGCCGGCAATCCCTTAAACCCGACGATGCGCTCATTGCGTGCCAACAGCCCTAGGTCCGTCATCAAGTCAGCGACCTGGTCAAAGTTCATTTTGCCCACAGGCCTCTGCCGCAACTGCGCCGCGAGTTCGTCCGTCGTCGGCTCAACAGATCGGTCATTATCCTGCATCGCATCCGAGCTCGCCAGATAAAACGCCCCCACCTTCTGGCGAATTACACCCGGATTGTCCCCCGCCTGAATCGCCATCATCGCTTCAATGATCATCCGACAGCGCGTCTCCTGCTGCGGCAAAATCGCCCGCACCAGGCGCGTCTGCAGCATATCGCGCAACAGATCCGGCTCAGTGCCGTCGACGACCAGCTGCAACGCCTCGCGTAAAAAAGGATCAACCGCCTGCTGCTCAATCGGCTGCAACGACAGAATCCCCTGCTTGCGCGCCTGATGGGCGATACCGAGCCATAAGTCAGCCATGTCGTTGGCCGTGAGTTGGTCCAGCGGCCGAGCGATTAGTTCCGTCACATCTTCCGGCACCTCGTATTGCGCCCCTTGCGCTCCTTGCGCCTCCGGCATTGAAGCATTGCCTTTGGGCCACTGCAATAACCCCCGAGCCGCAAGACCTCCAGCCTGCACCAATATTCGCCGCCGCACCGACTTGCTATCATCCGGCTCGGCCTGCGACAATTCGATCTCCGACCCGATAAAACCGCGCACCCGCGCCGACATATTGCGCAAGAAACGATCGCAGACCGGTTCGGCCGCGCCCTTGAGCGCGGTGACCAAGTCCTTCTGGTCCACCATGCGCAACAGCGTCTGGGTGTCGCGATCATCTAGACCAGCCAACAGGTCGAAATCGACCCGCTCAATCGCCTTTTCAAACAAAGCGACATCCGCTGCAAATACAGCGAGATCCACTCCGCCCGCCCATTCGATCTGTCCCGCAGCAGCCATCTCTAGGGCCTTGCATAAAACCTTGTGGCGCGCGGCGATTCGCTCTGCTTCGGGCAGGCCGGGATTGACCTCGATTTCCTCGGTAATAATGGTCCGTACGCGCTGCGACATATTGCTCATCAGCCGCCAGCTAACAATCGACCCGGCACCGTTGAAAGCACGGGTACAATCTTGCTGATCTATTTGGCGCAACACATCCTGTATATGCGCATCGCTCAGACCCGCCAACATATTCAGATCGGCCGCGACCACACTGCACAGCATTTGCCAATGTTTGCAGCCGTATTCGCAAGCGATGACGTGTTGCGCTTCCTGCAACGAGAAATCGCCCTGTAAAATTTCATCTACAGAAGCTGCAGAAAGTCTGGGAAGATACACCTGGATCCACTCAGCAGCTTCAGTCGACGCGGACTGATGCCTTTTGCGCAGATCTTTGGCCTGCTTCTTGAGCTGTTCGAGGCTGGGATTGGGGGGTAGTGTCCTGGTCATAGGACAACTCCTTTCGCTAATGCGCCCGGGGTCCGCGCTCTATTCGGGCAGAAAGAAGTTGCTATATAGATTAGCAAAGTGAAGGTAGGCTCGGCCTTTCCCGCGGACTGGCGGCTCCCTTCTGGAGCACTATATGCAATCTACATCAGTGCGGGAGGAAGATCAACTCGCTTTTGTCCACACGACAACGAGCAAGAGACATCTACGGCAGACCCAGCGCCTGACGCATTATTTGTGCCCTGGGGTGGTCCAGCGCCAGGCTCAGGGCCTCTTTGAAACGATCCCGTTGCAGATAAACTGCCCTAGATGCCCATAGGCCATCCCGAGGTTTACAAGCGTCTCAACGGCCGCAGGCGCTAACACCCGAGCCGTTGGCAGGGCCGGCTGTCGCCCATTCATCCCCTTCGCCTAGTTCCCATCGGGGTTCGGGGAAAGGCCAGCGGACCATGAGCGCCACCAAGAGTATCGCCGCCTGCTACAGCACCTGACACTTCTCCGGCTCCACCGAACCCCTCCCCCACTATTTCCCATCCCCCATACTTATAACAAAACCTTAACCACGACCTTCTTCACCGGCTGCGGCTGATCGACGGCCATACCCGGCATGTGCGCATCCTGCGGAGCCAAGATGCAGAAAAAACCCTCGCGTAAAAGAAAGAACTCGCCGTCGCCCTCCAGCTTGATAAAGTCGTTTTCTTCCTGATAGGCCCCCGCCGCCAGGTTACTCGTCGGCGCATAGCCCATATGCTCGACGCCGGAAGCCACGTATTGCACGTCGAGATACTTGCGGTGCGATTCCCAAAAACCTTCCGCCTTGGGCTTGGAGTCGTACTCCTGCACCATGGCGTAGACCTGGTCACCGTCGATGGCATAGCGGTCCACCGCGGCACTCTGCAAGTCCGTCTCCTGCAAATAACGGAACGCCGCCTCTATCCTCGAGCCAAGGCCGTAATACTGGCTGGCATTTTCCAACTGGTCGATAATCATCTGCTGGTCCTTTCCTTATGGTCTGTTAGAGCATCTCTGAAATAAACGGCCGGTGAAAATTTTCCGTGCCGGCCTAATAGTTGAAACGCGCTTGTAAAAAAGTGCGGCTGACGCGCAAACTCTCGCCGGGTTCGCGATCGGTGGCGGTGCGGGCGTGCAAGCCAATCCTGGACGAGAAGGACTGAGTTATCGAAAAACAGACAGATAGAGCCTATTAAATAGACCTGCACCGACAATAGCCCCGGCGAAAGCACGACGCCTATCGGCGTATTTACCCTACGGTACGCTGCACAAATAGCTACTACAGATCGGAGTATTTACTGATCGGTGCCGAATGCACCTGCCGCTCTGCCGTCTGCTGCAAATTCGCGATCTCTCCTTGTGTCGCTGCCACGGAGGCGGCACCGTCGAGAACTTCGATCGCCAAGGTCGCGCGCCGCGTCTCACCTGGACCGATCTTCATCAACCGTCCCTGCTGACGTTCAAAGGCCTTGCTATTGGGATAGTCGGTAGCCGGCTCTAGGCCGGTGACATAACCGTCTGCGATAGAAGCCGTGTTCTTCCATTGCGTAAAGGCGGGCAATTCATCCTTGTCGAAACGCAGGACCACCCCTTTGTCGGCCGCGGCGTTGCGCAACATCGCCAAGGTCTTCCCGTCTTTTCCGGCCAATAAGTCATACCAATAGGCCTGCTCCACATAACCGACCGTCGGACCGGCATAAGTCTCATAGGCCTGCAGACCTTCTGCCGCCCGCGCATCCCGCGGCGCGACTTCCCTAGCCGCCACTTCCAAGCGCGCGCCTTCCTCCAAGAAGGGCGCGCCGAAGTTGCAGTGATAGAGCAATTCCATCTCGGCGTCGATGGCTTTCTCATTGCGCACTTCGTCTTCGATCAGCAATGAATTCGAGCCCACCTTGGTCGAGGCGCGCGCCAGCAGCCGATACTGCGGACAAAACAACCCGGCCTCGTGCACCTCGCCGATCACCACTAATTCCGTCGGATCACCGGGTATAACCTGTATCTCGACCCGACTGGCCGGCGTATTGGCGATCTTGCCGTGCAAGGTCAGCGCCACCTCACTCGGCACGCCCATATTGTTCGGCACCACATCCGTTCCCGGCGCGCCCATAGAATCGAGCCCGCAACGGACGACGACTTCGTTAAAACCGGCGAGCCAACCCAACCCCCCTCGATCCTGCAAGTCAATCAAACTCGGATGCACCGGCCCTTTGACCGGGGAGTTCCAGGCCAGGTCCAGGCCTTTATACGCGCCCTTCCATATACCCATTCCCCTCGTCGGCAAGACCGAAAAAGACAGCGCGCCATTGTCCACCTCGATAATATCCACCCCATCGCTCGGACCGCCGCGCAGGGTCGTCTTGCGAATCGACCAGCCTTCGTCGGCAAGACCCAAATCATCTGGCCCGATTTCGATGCTGTCCACCCAGACTCGCGTCGCCTGGTCCGTCAATACCCACGTCTTCGCTTCAGCCATTGAACCTTCTCTCCTCGCCATTCGGTTATAGCCGCCAATCGCCCATGACGGAATCTAATTTAAGCTTCTTTCTCGGTGCCGATTCAAACGATGCTCGCGGCCTCGACCAGTGCCCGCACACCCTCTAACGAGCGGTGAAAATCCCCGCCGACGCTTTTCATCGTCAAATAGCCTTCGTAGCCGCTTTCACGCAATACCTGCAAACAAGCGCCGTGGTCCACTGCCCCCTCGCCAAAGACCGCCGGCGCCCAAATCGCCAACTGCCCCTCACTGCGGAAAGCCTCTATCACTTCCCGATCGCCGCGCCGCACCCAATCGCCCAACCGCACATTGCAGACGGTCCCGGCGAGGCGTCTGGTCGCGCTAACCGGATCCTCGCACTCATAGTAGAGATAATTACCCGGGTCCAAACAGGTCCCGACCTCGGGCCGATCCGCCAACTTGACCACCCACTCCTGGTGCCAACTCGCCCCGACGAAAAAACAGTGGTTGAGCAAAGCCAGCCGCACATTATACCCCGCAGCAAACTCGGCTAGTTCCTGCACCTGCTCGATCAGCGGCCCCACCGCCTGCGCGAAGTGCAAACCACCGGCCTCGGCCGCACGGCCCTCCGGCACCGGCTGCGAGTCGATGGCCGGAAAAGTAACGACCTCGGCCCCCACCGCCGCCGCCGCACGAACCTGGTTTTTGAGCGTCGCCATAGCCTGTTCGCGCCGCGCATCACCATAGCCCAAACGCGTACCCGAACCCACCGCGAAAATCTCCACGCCCAACTCCGCAGCCAATTTCTTCAGCGCCGCCGCGCCGTCGACATCGCGCGGGTCAGCGCCCCAATGCGTCTCGTAAAACTCCACGCCATCAACGCCGACCTCGGCCGCCGCGCGCAATAACCGTTCACCCGTCGGCACCTCGCCCGCCAACAAGGGCTGCAAACAGATGCTCATCGCCCCGATTTTAACCATGCGCAACCTCCACTTTTTGCCCCGTGCGCCCCGATTCCTGCGCCGCGAACACCAGCGCCATCGTCGCGCGGATATCGCGAGCTGAGGCCTGGGCCAACGGGCGGCCCTCGGCGATCGCAGAGAGAAACTCATGTTGAATCGAATCCTCGCCCGGCAGCTCCACTCTTTCGGGCACCTCACTTACTTCGCCATTGAGCTTCAACACACCCTGTGTTCCCGACAACTGGATCGTGCCCTCGGTCCCCGCGACCGACCATTCGTAGCCCAGGGAATGATGAAAGGAAAAGGCCACGTTGATCAGCGCACCGCTCGGCGTCGTGGCCACCAACGAAACTTCATCTTCGATATCCACCTCGGGATGCGGATCGATATTCTGCACCATCGCATAAACCGACTCGGCCTGTTCACCCAACCACCACAAAATCGCATCCAGCGAGTGCGTGCCGATTCCGGGCAGGATCCCGCCCGACAGCGCCTGCCGGGCAAACCAGCTCTGCTCGTCGCCGCCGCGTCCAGGGCTCATCCGTCGGTGCACGATATGGCGCACCCGGCCTATCTCTCCGGCATCGATCAGTGTTTTGATATAGCGGATATGCGTAAAGAAGCGCAGACTCTGCCCCGCCATCAGTAATAGACCGCGCTGCCCGGCCTCGGCGATCATTCGGTCGACATCGGCCATATTCAACGCCAGCGGTTTCTCCACGAAGACATGGCGACCGGCCGCCAGCGCCTTGAGCGCATAGGTCGCATGCAGGTTGTTTGGCGAGCAGACGAAAACCGCCGGAGCCTCTTCTGCCGCCAACGCCTCGTCAAGATCGGCATAGGTTCGCTCAACGCCAAATTCGCGCTGCACATGCTCGCGCGCAGCCTCCGAGGGATCGACCCCGGCGACCACCTCGCCCAATCCCGGCAATGCACGTATGGCCTGTAAATGCCCGGTGCCCATGCGGCCGCAGCCGACGAGCAAAATCTCTACGGGATCGCTCATGCGCCCCTCCTCAAAGTGTCAGTGTATAGGTGTAAAGTTCTTGATACGGCACAAAACCCAGACGCTCGTAGAGCCGCACCGCCGCCATTCGCTCGCGCGAGGTGTTGAGCCAGACCTCCGCATAGCCACATGCCTTCAGCTTCTGCAATGCCCGCACGTTGAGCGCCGCGCCAAGCCCTTGGCCGCGGTGCGCCGGATCGACCCCGACCCAATGCAGCAACCCCAGCGGGCCTCCGCCATAGTCAATTTCCCAAGCGCTGGCCGTACCCACTAGTTGTTCTTCGCGTTCAGCGATGACGATCCGCTCATAAGCATTAAAAGACATCGGCGGAAATTCCCGAGGAAAATCCTCTTCGGTCCACGGGCTACTCTCGGGAAAGCAGGTGTTCTTCAAATGCACATACGCCGCTTCTTCGCCCTTGGCCAACGTCCGCAACGCATAGCCCGGCGCTATATCGCAAGCCGGCACAGGGGCGTCGAGCGATCGCCGCATCCGCAAAGACCCCATCGACAGCCCGACAAAACCCGTGGCCTGCAAAAGCTGTACCGCCGCCGCATTCGCGCTGCTAACATCGGAGACTGCCAGCCTTTGCACCCCTTGCTGCCGCAACTCCGCACAGACCTCTTCCACCAGCCCCGCACCAACCCCGCGACCCCGCCACGCTTCGCTGACCGCAACAAACAATTCCGGCGACTCCCCACCGGACACTAACGCCATCCCGACCGGCTTGCCATCGGCCATCGCCCAGGCGCCCGCCTCACGCATAAAAGCGCCCTGCTCTAATGCAGCATAAGCCCGATTGTATTGCCCCAGATACATCTCTTGCACCCTCGGTAAAACTTGTACAAGAAATTCCTGCGGCGCAGCCGGCTCATCGACGAAAGACCACATCAGAAATCGAGCTGCACGGCGACGGGTCGCCCGGCCTCAATCGACTCGGCCACTGCACAACACACCGCCACCGAACGCGCCCCGTCCAGCGCGTCAATCAACGGCTTATCCCCCGTTTGAATACAGGCCAGAAAATGCTCGAGCTGTTCGGCGCAAGTATGATCTTCGGTGCGGATCTCCACCGGCAACTGCATAAAACCATCAGCGTGGGGAATGCCGTCGATAAAAAGCCGGTCGTTGAGCACCGAGCCCTTGGTCCCGTAATAACCGAAGTTCATCGCATACGGTATCTTCGCCCCGCACGAGACTAGGCACTTACCTAGCGCGCCGGACGCAAACTTCAAACTGGCGATCACCGTATCGTACCAGGGCGCCGCCGGGAGATTGCGATTGGCGCCAAAGGCGCTCACCTCGACGATCTCCCCGGCGATCCAGCGCATCAAATCCAAGGGGTGGCAGGCCCCACCGATAATCGGCAATTGCCCTTCCTGCTCCGCGTCCAGCCACCAATCGTGCCCCGGTAAATCGAGAAAAGGTCCCAAGTCGTGCACATAATCCCCCTCGACAAAACAAGCCTCTCCCAGCGTACCGTCCTGCACCAGTTTGTGCAACGCGACAAAGATCTTGCTAAAGCGCGCCCCGTGCCCAACCATCACCTGCCTGCCCGAAACGCGCGCCGCGGCCACAATCCGTGCACAATCTGCCAACGTCACCGCCAACGGTTTTTCAACAAAGACATGCTTGCCCCCCTCCAGTGCCTGGACCGCCTGCTGCACATGCTTGGAGTTAGGTGTGCATAAATAAACGACATCCACTGCTTCATCCGCCACCACATCCATCAAATCCACACTCACCCGCCCAGCACCATACACTTCCTGCAATTCCACCGCCGATTCCTCACTGCGCGGCGTCGCACAAATAACCGCCAGCCGCGCCTGGGAATGCGCCGCGACCACCTTTATATGCTCCCGGCCAATATATCCCGTGCCCACCACCGCAACGCCAATCTCACGCATTAATTCCCTCCAATAATGAGGCCTACTCCACGACGGAGACCCCCGACAAAAGCGGGTTCGGCATGAGAAGATTCACCCATCTCTCGCCTCCAACAAGGAGATCCACTCCACACGACAGAGGATACTCCATTGCCTCCCACACCAGAATATGAGGCTCGGGCATGACACGGAGGAAATTCACCCCCGCGCGATATTTCTGCGAGCGTCATCTGCCCGTGTACGTCTGGGTTACCAACCCGCCCTACTGTAGGCACAAGGGGGCCGTGCTGTGATTTTCAGTAGAACCGTGCCCGCCCCACCCCACTTGCAACTCCTCCCATCTAACAATACTATATCTCATGATCGCGTACAGCCTCTAAGGTATAAGCAAAAAACACCTGCCAAAGCAACTTACAAACGAAAGGCCAATCCCCATGTCGAGCATCCCAAAACGATCCCTGCGCACCGGCGTCGAACTCAGCACCTTGGGCTTCGGCGGCGCGCCCCTAGGCGAACTCTTCGACCCCGTCAGCGAAACCGAGGCGCAAGAAACCCTGCAAGCCGCCTGGGACGCCGGCATCCGCTACTACGACACCGCGCCCTTCTACGGCTACGGCAAGAGCGAACACCGCCTCGGCCACTTTTTGCGCCAGCAGGAGCGCAAAGACTTCATCCTATCAAGCAAGGTCGGCCGGGTGCTGACCGCCACCCGCGACCTCGACTCCTTCGACAAAGGCGGCTGGATAGGCGGCCTGCCCTTCGACTATCGCTTCGATTATAGCTACGACGGCATTATGCGCTCGTGGGAAGACAGCTTGCAACGACTAGGCCTCAGCTCGATCGACGTCTTGCTGATCCACGATCTCGACAGCTTCTTCCACGACAGCGAACAGCGCTTCTCCGCACACCTCAACCAACTGATCACCAGCGGTTGGCGCGCGCTCGACGAGCTGCGCTCGCAGGGGCTGATCAAAGCCGTCGGCACCGGCCTCAACCGCATGGGCGCGCTGCCACGGCTGATCGACGCGGTCGATCTCGACCTCAGCATTGTCGCCATGCCCTATACGCTATTGGACCAAGAGGTCCTCGAAGAGGAGTTCCCGCTCTGCGAAGAGCACGGCGTGCGCATCGTCATCGGCGCGGTCTTCGCCTCGGGCATCCTGGTCTCCGGCCCGACCGAAGGCGCCCGCTACGCCTACAATACAGCCTCGCCCGAAATCCTCGACAAAACCCGCCGCATCCAGGAAGTCTGCCAGCGCCACGACGTGCCCCTACCCGCGGCAGCGATGCAGTTTCCGCTCGGGCATCCGCTGGTTTCGGCGATCATCCCCGGCGCGATGGAGCCGAGCCATATCCAGACGAACGCCAAGTGGTTCCAACACGAGATTCCGGCGGATATGTGGGCAGAGCTGAAGACGGAAGGCTTGCTGCGCGAGGACGCGCCAACGCCCTAAGTGCAGCGACACGCGAGAGGCCGGTTTTAGTCAGCTCTACTATAAATAGAAATTGAAGGACATAAGGAATAAATTCGCAATATAAAATATCATTACCTTCTATAATTACATTATTATCAATGATTTACAATATTATCCTGCAGTCGCTGACACATCGGTGCCAGCCATCTCGCATTCGCGGGACCGGACAGAGAAACCATTAGATAAAGCTGTGATCAATCTCTACGGTACTGTTTAGATTGGTTTTCCCGGTAATATCAAATACAACTAGGACACAGAAATACTATGACCCCCTTAGATCAGGCCATAAACGAAATAGATGTCTACGGTTTTACGCTTGTCCCCGACGTGCTAACACCAGAACAGATCGGCACGCTCAAAAATGCACTGATCCAGAGCGCTGAACGCAAGGGCGAAGACGGCTTCGAGAATCGCGGCGGCGCCTCTATGCTCGTGCGCAATCTGCCAACGCTGGATCCAGCTTTTTTCCAGGTCATCGACCATCCGGTCATATTGCCGCTGCTCGAACATTTCTTGGCGCAATCGCTGATCCTCGGCAGCCTCAGCGCGCGCATCGTACGGCCAGGCGACGGTTTGCAGAACTTCCACAGCGATATCCCCGGACACATGCTCAACCCGCTCTCGCCGGTGATGATGAACACGGTCTGGCCGCTGGTCGATTTTAATCCCAAGATCGGCGGCACGCGCATCGTGCCCGGCTCGCACAAAAGCGGTCACGACGGGCCGCCCGAAGGCTTTGACGTTCAACACGTCTTTCAACCGACATGCAAAGCCGGCAGCGTGTTGATCTTCAACGGCCAGTGCTGGCACGCGGGCGGCGCGAACGATACGGCGGACAACCGCTACGCCATCTTCGCGCACTACCGAAAGTCGATGCTGATGTTCCAACTCGACCCGCACGACAATTTCCCCGACGAATGGTTCGAGCAACTCAATCCCCGCCAGCGCGAATTGCTGCGCATGCAACAAGGTCTGCGGGCCTTGCACGCGGCGGATGAGCATTTTGCACAACCTGCGAAACAAAGCAAATAATGGGTCGAGCCACGCCGTGAATATCTCGAGCGATATCCCCAAGTACAAAGGTTTCCGCAAGTTCAACCAAGCGCCGATCGGCGCGCTGGCCTCTTCGCGCTCCTCAATCAAACCACATATCGCCGAGCGCCACTTCAACTCAGACAGCTTGCCCGACCGTTTCGTGCACGAATTGGCAAAACAACATGCGCTGCCGACCAAAGAAATACTCGAGTCCTTCGAATTCTTCGTGCGCGTGCGCAAACATGTGCGCGCGCCGCAAATGGCCGACCTGTGCTGCGGCCACGGGCTGACTGGCATCCTCTTCGCCCTCTTCGAACGCTCCGTCGAACGCGTACTGCTCATCGATCGGACGCAACCCCCGAGCCACGCCAAAGCGCTGGACGCCGCCATCCGCGTCGGGCCGTGGGTCGCCGACAAGGTTCGCTATCAGACCACGCGCATGAAAGACGTCGGTGAGCATCTCGAAGCGCAGACCTCCGTCATCGGCATCCACGCTTGCGGTACCCTCACCGATCGCTGCATCGACACCGCGCTTGCGACCGGCGGCCACGTTGCGCTGATGCCCTGCTGTTATCCCGATCGCGGCTGCGAAGCCCCGGCCGCGCTGCAACGGTCGCTGGGCACGCGCCTGGCTTTTGATATCGACCGCACCTACCGTTTGCAAAACGCGGGTTATCACGTGCGCTGGGATGCCATTCCCGCAGAGATCACGCCGATGAACCGGGTACTGATCGGCAGCAAAACTGCGACGTCAGAGTAAAAGAAAAAACGGCGCGAGTAAGCGAGCGCTGTCAGCCGCGCGCCCGTGACCGGACCAACCACACACGACTTCAGCTAATACTAGGTGTTAGAAAGGGTCTACTAATGCACTGGGAAAAACTACGCGACAACCTCTACCGCTTCCGCGACAGTTGCCACGTCTACGCCGTCCGCGGCCCTTCTGGCACCGTGCTCGTAAATGCTGGCACCGGCCGCGCCGCCGAACACCTCGACGAAGTCACCAATGGCGGCACATTAACCGTCCTGCTCACCCACCACTTCCGCGACCACAGCGACGGCGCCCTACGCCTGCACGCGGCCGGCGCAGAAATCCTCGGGCCCTACTGGGACCAGGAATACCTCATTGACCCCGAACAGCACTTCCGCGAACGCCAGGTCTGGAACTCCTACGACAATCGCTGGGACCGATTTTCGCCCGTGCGCGCACAACCCGTCTCCGACTGG
>Ga0209558_1001902_pt1 | contig 14359 bp, 10 predicted proteins | sample SaaInlV_150m_DNA_3_FD_184674 | JGI IMG/M metagenome (GOLD analysis project Ga0209558, IMG submission 184674) | Marine microbial communities from expanding oxygen minimum zones in the Saanich Inlet - Saanich Inlet SI074_LV_120m_DNA (SPAdes) (version 2) | ecosystem: Environmental > Aquatic >...
CCTTGATTTGCGGGTTCAACTTGCTCCAAACCCATTGGATTGCTCGCCATCCATCTGCAACCAAAAGCCAAATTGCAAATAGTAGCTTCCCCAGAATGTTGGCAACGCCAATGGTAGCAATGATGGTTAATACACTTCTTCCTCCCTGTGTATTTGATAGTGGTTCGTATAAAATGAAGGATAGAAGCGTTATCGCTGTGAGGACCCAGAACAATATTTTAACTGCACGTTGGACTGGTTCCCACCATGATGCACTAATGAATTTTAGCCCTTGGTAGGCGTATAGATCGAAGAGCAGTACCAAGCCACTCAAAATCACAAAAAGAAGTAGTCGATTCACAATGCAGGATTAACCAAAAAAACCCCAGAGATGACTGAGGTTTATGTTGGAGGAAATTTGGAGGTCTCGAGCGGATTCGAACCGCTGTAGATGGTTTTGCAGACCACTGCCTAGCCACTCGGCCACGAGACCTTTTAGAGTGGGCGAATTTACTACTTATTCAATCTCCTTTTACGCGTGGTGACCACAGATACATAATCCAATTCGTGGTGAACAGGGGGTGCCATTTTGCGAACGACCACCTCAACTTCTTCCGCGCGAGGAAAGGCTTCTATCATCCGATCAGCAATGTCAGCAGCCACTGTTTCAATAAGGTTTTTTGGAATGCCCATGATTTGTTTCACGATATCCATGACTTCAACGTAATCGATCGCCTCCTGAATGCTATCGTTCTTTGCTGGAATCGTATTATCGGTTAGAATGACAATGTCGGTTTCGAATACTCCACCTGTCAAACGCTCTTCTGCATGGCACCCATGAAACGCCTTGAATCGAAGTCCTCTAATTTCAATTCTGTCCATCCTGAATCTTTCTTAGACCATCTGACAATCGTCGCGTTGATTCCTGCTTCCCGAGAAACTCCATTATGTCAAACATGCCTGGTCCGGCTGGTTGCCCTGTAATTAAAACTCGAAGTAGAGGCATAGCCGCGCCCATTCCTAATTCTTTTTCTTCGAGATAGTTCATAAATAGAGCCTGCAACTTCGTAGATTCAAAATCTGTGGCGGCTTCATAGAGCGTAATAAGCTCCTCAACGATCAATGGGCTGTTTTCCTTCCATTTTTTACGGATCGTTTTTTCGTCATATTCAGCAGGGGCTGCAAATAGATACTCGCCTTCCATCATGTCCGCAACAAAAAACGCTCGCTCCTTCATCAATTCGACAAAAGTATTGGTCTGTTCGGTCGTAAAAGCAATGCCCGCCTCCTCTAGATGAGGACCAAGCGCAAATGCCAACTCCTCCGTTGATTTTGAACGAAGGAATTGTTGATTATACCAATTCGTTTTGTCCGCATCAAATTTTGCCCCGGACTTACCGACTCGCTCCAACGTGAAATCTTCAATGAGTTCGCTAAGTGTATAAAGTTCTTTTTCAGTTCCGGGATTCCAACCAAGAAATGCCAGCATGTTTATGAAGGCCTCTGAGTAGTATCCTTTTTCGCGGTAACCAGAAGAGATTTCACCAGTACTAGGATCTGTCCAATCGAGTGGGAATACTGGAAACCTTAGCCGGTCGCCATCCCTCTTGCTCAATTTACCATTCCCGTCAGGGCGAAGAATTAAAGGAAGGTGAGCGAATTCGGGACGAGTGTCTTCCCAGCCCAAAAAACGATATAAAAGGACGTGCAATGGCGCGCTCGGCAACCACTCTTCTCCTCGAATCACGTGCGATATCTTCATCAGGTGATCATCAACAATATTGGCTAGATGATATGTTGGCATTCCATCAGACTTGAAGATTACCTTATCATCCAAGTTTGAGGAATTGACCTGAACCCAACCCCGAATGATGTCTTCAAACCTGACGTCTTCATTTCGAGGAATTTTCACCCTAATCGTGTATGGCTCGCCTGCGGTCAACTTTGCATTAACCTCGTCTGCTGAAAGGGTCAACGAGTTTATCATCGTCATTCGAACCGATGAATTGTATTGCGGGTTCGGCACTTTGGCTCTTTTTAGACGCTCTCGCATCTCCCCTAACTCTTCTTGTGTATCAAATGCGTAGTATGCGTGTCCGGACTCAATAAGCTGATCTGCATACTGTCTATATATCTCTTTGCGGTCGGATTGACGATAAGGTCCAAACTCTCCTTCGTTCCATGGACTTTCATCAGGCACCATGCCTGCCCACTCCAGCGCCTCTTTTATATAGTCCTCAGCGCCAGGAACATACCTCGCCTGATCCGTGTCTTCAACCCGAAGGATGAACTTCCCTCCGCTCCTTCGAGCAAACAAAAAATTGAACAACGCTGTTCGAACGCCACCCATGTGTAATGGGCCAGTTGGACTAGGCGCAAATCGTACTCTTACTTCGCTCACTTCTAAAAATTTAAGCGCGCAAAGATAGAGAGCCAGAAACGATTGAAATTCAAGGTGCAGAGAATCTTTAACCGTACTTAACAGCTAAGCTCTGTCTCCGATGATATCTTTGAGAGTCGGGTCCGATTCCATGGAAATAAAAGAAAACCTTCAACGCTATTCGAGAAAGCTCCAGGTGAAGCAAATGATCACCGGGGGAATCATCTCGTCATCGCTATTAGTTGGTGTCTGGATTGCGCTTTCCTTGATGGAGTACGAATTGCGCCTAGGGATATCAGAACGGACAATTCTCTTCTTTTCGTTCGTTGCCACCACCTTGAGCGTCCTTGGCTACTTGCTATTCATTCCCTTCCTCAGATGGCTCCGGCTCCTTCCTTCTCGATCAAACCACGACCTGGCTTTAGAAATTGGACGCGATATTCCACAAGTTGAGGATCAACTCCTCAATTTTTTGGCTCTGGAAAACGAACGGCAAAACAATGCCCTCGTCCATGCCAGCTTGGAACAGAAATCTCTCCGTTTTGTGGATTTTGATTTTAGCCAGACCGTAAATCTTAGGTCAAGCCTTCAAATATTAAGGGTTGCCATCATCCCCATGCTGTTGGCCTGTATAATTCTTCTTTGGGACTCTTCACTGCTGATGGAAAGTGGTTCTCGTCTGGTCCAATTCAATAAATCATTCATCCCGCCGGCTCCATTTACTTTCAATCTCGAAAATCAACTTCTACAAGTTGCTGAAGGGAATGATCTGGAAATCGTCGTCTCTGCAGAAGGAAAGGCCGTCCCAGAAAATGCGTTCGTTCTCATGAATGATGCCGAATTCAGGATGAAACGACTCTCTACGGGAAGCTTCTCATTTCTCTTCAAAAATGTTCGAAAGGATCTAGATTTCCAGTTGCGCGGTGCTTCTGTTTATTCAGCCGCTCATAGCATCACTGTGCTCCCTAAGCCGAGATTGGTAGAAACGGAGGTATACGCTGATTACCCGGCCTATACTGGGCTTAAAAATGAATCTTTCACAAATCGATCTCGACTGGAAATCCCAGAGGGAACGGAATTAAACTTTCAGTTCTTGACTTCAAAGTCGAAAACACTCCAAATTGCTGAAGATGGCATGAGTATGCCGATTGAAATTGAGGATAATATTGGCGTTTATAAATCTCGTATGACCGAGGGTCAAAACCTCATCGTCATCACTAACAACACTTCTCTTTCTGATACAGCAACCATCGCAATTGCCATTATTCCAGATCAATTCCCTGCCATCAAGATTTACGAACACGTGGATAGTTCAAACCTATCCTTCAGGTACTTCAATGGGGAGTGCTCTGACGATTACGGAATAAGCAAGGCCACATTTAACGTGTCGATGACTACAAGTGGGTTCACAACTTCCCAAATAATCGCCCTCCCAATCGCTGATCGAGCTCAACAAACGCTCTCACACTTGTGGAACGTTGATAGCCTCATCACGACCCCTGGACAAAAGATCGAATACTTTTTCGAAGTCTGGGATAATGATGGGATCAATGGAGCAAAATCGACTCGTAGCGCCAAATGGACTTATACGGTGCCTTCGCTGGACGACATGAAGACGCAAGCTGAGTCTCAAAGCGATGAGTCAAAGAAGGCGCTCGAGACCAATATGGACGAGCTCACTGATATGCAGGAGGAAATAGACGCCCTTAAAAAGGACCTGCTTCAAAAGAAAAAGCCAGAATGGCAAGATCGCGAGCGCCTAGAAGACCTCCTGAAGCAACAGAAGGAGATGATTAAAAATTTGGAAGAAAAATCGACTCTTCAAAGAACCGAGCAGGAAAAGCTAAGCCGTTTTGAGCAGATGGATGAAGACCTCATGCAAAAGCAAGAACAGATTCAAAAGATGTTCGAAGAACTCTTTGATGATGAATTCAAAGAAAAATATGAGGAGTGGAATGAGCTGTTAGAGGAGCTTAGCAAGGAAGAAATGCTTAAGACCTTGGAGCAGATGGAAATGGACCATGAAAAGCTCGAAAAACAGCTTGATAGAACCTTAGAACTGTTTAAGCAATTGGAGTTTGAAAAGAAACTTGATGAGTCTATTCAAAAAGTGGATGAGTTGATAAAAGAACAGGAAGAGCTCATCGAAGAGACTGACAACAAGCAAAATTCCGAAGATGAATTAAGTGAGAAGCAAGAAGAGCTGAATGAGGAGCTTGAAGAACTTCAAGAAGAGCTTGAGGAGCTCGAGGAGATGAATAAGGAACTTGAAGAGCCAAACGAGCTGCCTGAGTCTGCAGAAGAAAAAGCGGAAGAAGCTTCTCAAAAAATGGAAGAAGCCGCGGATGATTTAAGTGGGGGTAAGAGGAAAAAAGGAAAGGAAAGCCAAGAAGGGGCCAAAGAGAATCTTGAAGAAATGCAGGAATCCTTGAGTCAGTTCCAAGAACAGATGGCCCAAGATCAACAAGCTGAAAATCTTGATGACATGAGACAGCTCTTGGAGAACATCGTTGACTTATCCCACGCTCAGGAGGATGTGATGGAAAACATAAAAGGGACCAAGCTCAGCGACCCAAAGTACATCCAATTAGCAAAGACTCAAAAGGACATTGTAGATGATGTTAAGACTGTTGAAGATTCGCTCCTGGCCTTGAGCAAAAGAGTTCCCCAACTCGATCGAGTAATCAATGATGAAATCACATCTGTGAAACACAACATGGACAAGGCTCTTTCGAACCTCACAAATCAGCCTCCAAATCAGGAGAGGAGATATAAGGAAATGGCTGTGCAGCGGCAGCAATTAGCCATGACCTCGTTGAATAATCTAGCACTCCTCTTTGACGAAATCATTCGAGACATGCAAAGCGACCTAAGCGAAAAGGCTTTTGGTAAAGGGGCGTGTAAGAATCCTGGCAATAAGCCAGGCGGGAAGCCCTCTGCAGGTGACATGAAGAAAATGCAGAAGAATTTGAACAAACAACTTCAGAAGTTGAAAGAAGCCATGGAAAAAGGGCAGAATCCAAATGGTAAAAAGCCAGGGGGAATGCCTGGCATGCCGGGCATGAGCAAGGAGCTGAGTCAAATGGCCGCCCAACAGGCTGCTATTCGTCAGCAATTGAGGCAACTTTCCGAATCATTAAGCGAAGAGAAAGGCGGGAAGCAAGGTGGTAACGCACTACAAGAAATTCAAGAGCTCATGGAACAGACCGAAGAAGATATTCTTTACGGGAAGATTAGTGCTCAAACGATGCAACGACAGCAGGACATTTTGACCAAATTGCTCGAATCAGAGAAGGCAGATCGAGAGCGAGAACTAGACAAAGAGCGCCAAAGCAAAAGCTCTACTATTTCATATGATGTTCCTGAAGAAATATGGGAACTATACTTGCAGAATAAAGAACGGGAAGTTGAATTGTACAAAACTGTTCCTCCCAATTTGAAACCTTTTTATCGAAAAAGAGTAAATCGCTACTTTAGTACTTTCTCCGATTGATCATGTTCAGCAACCATTTCGAACTCTCATTTCCCGCAGATATTCAGAATCTTTCTCTGGTGGAGAACGCCATTGAAGGTCTTGCCGAACAAGGAACAATTCCAGATACAGTATTCGGAAACGTCATGGTGGCATGTACAGAAGCCACGCTCAATGCAATTCATCATGGTTCATCTGATGACGCAAGCAAATCTGTCAAGTTGAGAGTAGAAATTCAAGACGATGAACTCAATATTTACGTTCATGATGATGGTGACGGTTTTGATCATGAAAACCTTCCTGACCCGACCCAACCTGAAAACATCGAAAAGGCCAGCGGCCGCGGAATATTCATCATCAGAAATCTTGCTGATGAGTTGGAGTTTCTTGAAAATGGGTCCAGCATCAAAATGACATTCAGCTTAAACGTTCCTGTTGTAGCAGAGGCGTAACTTTGCAGGCCGAAATGGAGAGGTCTGATTTTCACATATTTCCTGAAGTAGAAACAAACGCCAACTTGGAGTTGCTATCTGAGTTAGGGTTTCACGCGTATCAGCATATATCTACTGATTTCAACCAGAATCCGAAGACAATAAACGTAATTCTCCTTCCCGATTCCGACCATACTGATTTGAATATCAAACATTTAAACCACCACTACTCTACTGACGTTCTAACCTTCGACCTGAGCGATGAAGTTGGGATACTCGAGGGAGAAATCTATCTGAATGTGGACATGATCAAGACGAACGCTACGGAGTTTGGTGAATCATTCTTCGACGAACTTCTTCGAATCATAATCCATGGTCTCCTCCACCTTGTTGGATTAAATGACCATACGTCAGACGAAAAGAAGGAAATGAGCGAGAAAGAAGATTTCTACATTAACCAGGCTAAAGTTTCATGTGAAACATTATGACGCAGGAATTTGACATAATCGTTGTAGGTGGTGGTCACGCGGGTTGTGAAGCCGCAGTCGCCGCTGCCAAGCTCGGCTCAAAAACGCTATTGGTTACCATGGATATGACCAAATTCGCTCAGATGTCATGCAACCCAGCTATGGGTGGTGTAGCTAAGGGACAAATCGTCCGTGAAATTGATGCTTTGGGAGGATACTCAGGGCTTGTGAGTGACTACAGTGCTATTCAGTTCAGAATGCTCAATAGATCCAAGGGACCTGCCATGTGGAGTCCAAGGACTCAAAACGACCGCGCATTATTCACCACGAAATGGAGAGAAATGCTGGAGGATACTCCGAATCTATACTTCTGGCAAGATTCCGTTACAGGCATTCTACTAGAATCCAATATCGCTGTCGGTGTTTCGACCTCACTCGGAATCAATCTTAAGGCGAAGTCGGTGATTCTAACCGCAGGAACATTCATGAACGGAGTCATTCATGTAGGAGAAAAGCAGCTAGGCGGAGGCCGAATGGGAGAGAAGTCTTCACAAGGGATCACTGAACAATTGGTCTCATTAGGCTTCAATAGTGGTCGAATGAAAACGGGAACTCCACCGCGTATTGACGGGCGCTCGCTCGACTATGATAAAATGGAGGCCCAAGTGGGAGACTCGGATGCTAGATCCTTCTCATTTCTAAATCGATATCCAATTAAAAAGCAAAGGGATTGTCACATCACCTATACCAACAACACGGTTCATGAAATAATCAATGACAGCATATCACAGTCTCCGCTCTATAATGGCCAAATACAGTCGATAGGTCCTCGTTATTGCCCTTCTGTAGAGGATAAGGTGCAGCGGTTTGCAGATAAAGACAGGCATCAAATTTTCGTTGAGCCGGAAGGTTGGAAAACGCACGAAGTTTATGTCAATGGCTTCTCGACCTCACTCCCACTGGAGGTTCAACAAAAAGCCATTAAGCACATTCCTGGCTTTGAAAATGCGGTCTTATTTAGACCTGGTTACGCTATTGAATACGATTTCTTCCCTCCTACCCAGCTCAATCTGTCACTTGAAACCAAAAACATTCAGAACCTATTCTTTGCTGGACAGATTAATGGAACAACTGGATATGAAGAAGCCGCTGCTCAAGGATTGATGGCTGGTATTAACGCACATCGCAAAAACACTTCGCAAGAAGCCTTAGTTCTCACTCGTGAACAAGCATATATCGGTGTCCTCATTGACGACCTCATAACCAAAGGAACTGACGAGCCGTATCGCATGTTTACTTCTCGCGCCGAATATCGGATCACACTACGTCAGGATAGCGCAGACATTCGACTGACTCCGATAGCTCATGAGCTTGGATTAGTCAGCGACGAAAGAATGGACCGGTTGAAAGAAAAGGAGAAGCAGAAGACCTCACTGCTGCGGGCTGTCAAAAAAAGCAGTATCACACCAACTGAGGCTAACGACTATTTGATTGATCAAAGCTCAAAACCAATTTCTCAGAGTGTCAAAATTGAAAGCTTGCTTCTACGGCCAAACGTAAAACTGGAAGATCTCATTCCGCTTTCGAGAGAGTTTTCCAAAACCAATGCTTCTGGGCACTATCAAGAAGAAGTGATTGAAGCCACTGAAGTACTCATCAAATATGCCGGCTATATCAAACGAGAAAGGGAAATGGCCCAGAAAATGTTGAATTTAGACAAGGTCAAAATTCCAACCCCTTTCAATTTTGAAATACACCAGAGCATTTCAACAGAATCTCGAGAAAAACTTCAGCAACATCAGCCAGTGAATCTTGGACAAGCAAGTAGAATTCCTGGAGTTAAACCGGTGGACATTTCTGTACTCATGATCGCTTTGGAAAAGCATGTTTCACATGAAACATAGAAATAAGCCTCTATTCACATCCCCCATCAAAATGGATGCGCGATATTCACACCGTCTCGATCTCTTATTACAAGAGAAGTCCATAACAGGCTGTTAATCAAGTGTTTGTGCCATTTCATATCATTTTCGCCAAATTCATCGTTAATCCCGCAGTGAAGTACTTCAGCGCCCTGCTTTTTCTTACCCTATCAATTTCAGGTTTGGCCCAGCATCAAGTTGGACAATGGAGATCTCATCTCCCAATGGAAAATTTTAAATGGGTTGGCGAGCTTTCTCAAAAACTGGTATACGCAAATGAGTACGGTCTGCTAGTCTATGACAAAGAGGATCAGTCTTTAACTGCCCTCACCAAAATCAATCATCTAACAAGCACCGGAATCACCTCCTTTATTTCTTCCTTCGAGCATGACTTGTGCATCATCGGGTATTCAGATGGTAACATTGACATTTTAGAATCAGGTGTAACGATAATCAACCAGCCCGCTGTTGCTACTAGCAACATAATTGGCGACAAGGCCATCAACGATATTGAATTTGACGGGGATCTGGCCTTGCTGTTTACAGGATTTGGTATCCTGCAGCTCGATTTAAATTCTTACAATATTCTCGAAAGGGGAGAGGTCGTAATCGGAGGCAACAATGTGATTCCAACAGAAGGTCTTGTAAACAGCTCCAACATTTACTTTACCTCCTCGATTGGGACCTTCAGAACGCGTAAAGAGAGCTTTTACACGAATCCCACGTTTGAGGAGTTAGACATCAATCATCCCGATGGCGTCATCACGCAATTCTTTGAACTCGGTGATGACCTATTTGTTGTTTCGGTCAACGACAGCTTCATGCTCGATTACATCTACAAGCTCGAAGACACTGCTTTTACCCGTACAACTTGGGTTGAAAATCGAGAGATTCGCTCAATTACGGTCGAAGATGATTTCATCATAGCCTCACTTTTCGACGCGGTTGAACAACACTCATTTGATCTTGAATATCAAACTCACATCTTCACGTATGGAGATGGCGCAGATGGCATTAAAGGGCAGATGGCGATTAAATTGAGAGATGGGAATATCACCATTGCCGATGCGCAATATGGCGGCGTCATCACCACCTTCGAAAATCAATACAATTCCCAACTTCTGGCTATTAGCTCTCCATCTTCAGCGCAAATCAGCAGGATCTCTAACATCGATGACCAAATTATTGCGCTGCCGGGCGGTAATGAATTCACCTTTAACAGTCCACTTATTCATTCCTACGACGAATTAGCGTGGAATAGTATTGATCTTAATATTCTTCTGAGCGTTGGGGTTCGGAACCCTGTTCAACTGGTTCAAAATGATGAATTTCGATATCTCGCACTTGACGGGGCTGGGCTATTGCAACTTAATCACGACAATGCGCCTATTCAACTCTTCAATGAGTTCAATAGCTCGATTGAAGACCGGTCCGACGTTGATGCCGACTATTATGGTATAACGGATGCGGGAGTTGATTCGAGGGGCAACATTTGGATTTTGAACAGCTTGTCAAGTCATCCGCTAAAAGCGCTTCATAACGATGGCACATGGACGTTAATTGACTTCTCAGATTTTCCATCGCCTATCACCAAAGATCTTGTCGTTCTAGAATCTGATTTGATTGTTTTCTCACTAAAAAATGAAGGTCTAGTTATATATGACCCAGCCGGTACCCCACGAAACACATCTGATGATGATTTCAGGATAATTAATAGTTCACCAGCTAAAGGCAGCCTCCCCAGCGACAACGTTCTCTCATTTGTTGAAGACCGCGATGGCGAGTTATGGATAGGAACTGATGCGGGAATCGGCATCATATTTAATCCTGAAAGTGTTTTCTCTACAGGTTTCGAAGGGGTACAAAAGATCATTGTAAGCCAAGATGGATACAATGGCTACCTATTCGAATCTGACGCCGTACAAAGCATTGCAATTGATGGCGCCAATCGTAAATGGATTGGGGCAAAGGGCGCAGGTCTTTTCTTAATATCTGAAGATGGTCAGGAGCAACTTGGAAGGTATACTCAAGAAGATAGCCCGCTGCTCAGCAACAACATCCAGAATATCGCCGTTCAACCAAGCTCGGGTGAAGTCTTTTTAGCTACAGAAAAAGGGCTTCAGGCTTATCGTTCGGACGCAACAGAGCCTGCTGATTTTGCCGAAGAATTAGAAGTGTTTCCAAACCCCGTTTCTAGTGGATACGATGGTTTGATTTCTATTACTGGCATGGGGTCTGAAAGTAGGGTACGAATCACTGATGCATCCGGAAACCTTATGTATGAGACCTTGAGTAATGGTGGTTCCGCTACTTGGACTGGACAAGATAACCAGGGAATTCGGGTACCAAGTGGGGTGTATCTAGTCTTTGCTTCTGCGCCCGACGGAAGCAACGGTCAAGTATCCAAAATAATGTTCAATCATTGACATGATAAAGGATAGGGGTGTCATTCTAAGACGTGTTCCTTACTCTGATTCCGCCATCATTCTAAGCTGTTTCACACATGATCGTGGTCTAATTTCCCTCTTTACGAGAGCGCAGAAAAAATCCACCACGGGTCACCTTCAAATCGGCAGCTTCATCCTTTTCACCGCGAAATCTAAACCTGACTCCGATCTATTCACCCTTATCGAGGGTCAATGGGATTCGAACATCCCCTCCCAACCGATCCCATCTGCATCCCTTGGGGTTTGGAGCTTTACAATTGAAATCCTTTACAAGAGCTTAGCCACTTCATTTCCCATTCCACAATTATTGCATCAAGTATCCGGCTACTATGCCCACTTGTGCTTAGGGGACATCAGTACACACCCATACGTTCCTTTATGCTTAATTCTTCATGCTATCGGTATATCAGACTTAAGGAACCGCATAGATGATCAAGCGGTCTACGACTCCTTGACAGAATTCAATTTAATCTCAAGTGACGAAGACTCTGAATCCTTCTCCCCGGACCGTGCATTTAAGAAAGAACTAGTTCGGTTTCAGCAACATTTCAATGTTGATCAAATCGAGTCTCTCTACTTGGTAGACTAAGAACTCGGTATCTTAGTAGGCTCTATGCGCTTGATTGCCATAATATTGACCCTTCTTTTAGCGTCACAACTATGTGTTGGTCAAAAGAAAGAACAATCCGCACTGGGAGATTTTTTCAGCAACCCTTATGCATCTATCGAAAAAGGTCTGATGTCCAGTCCGTTTTCCAAAAAGCTGAAGAGCTCAAAAGAGCGAACCCTTTTAAAAAGTGCGTTCTCACTCAAAGCAGGAAAAAAGAAAAGCCGAGGACAACTCAGTAGCGCCTTTGGTTCAAAAGTCAAGAAGCCTTCAGAAAGAGGACAATTAGCCTCTTCGTTTTCATCAAAGAATAAGAAGCCCAGTGAGCGAGGGCAAATGAGTGACCACTACTCTTCAAAAGTGGGTAAGGGCACACGTTCCCAACAAGATTCTCATTTTGGTAATAAGGTGAAAAAGCCGAGTAAAGCAGGTCGACAAAATGACTATTTCGCATCGGCCGTTGGGAAGAAAGAGAAGTCCACAGAATCCGATCACTTCAAGAGTTCGGTCTCAAAAGTGGATCGTCCAAATCAGAAGGATCATTTTGGCTCTCCCATAGGTAAGAATGAGAGGAAGTCTCAATCGGATCATTTTGGATCAAAAAACAAGTCCAAAGAAAGAAGCGCTGATGAGCTGGTCGAAAAGGGCCGCAAAAGGATTCGGTTGAGAAAGAATTTCAACGGAGAGCGATACCGGCTCTTTAATAAAGACCCGAACAAGACGAAAAAGGAGAATCGAGATAATATTCGCCCAAAAAGACCGAAGGATCCTTTTGGAAGAAAGGCCAAAAATCTTGACCGGCCTCGGATGCCACGAGGAGAAAGCGATTTGTTCGGGCCTGGAGTGGGTCCTAAAATGGCCGACTTTCGAAAAAAATGACATGAAAAAGCCCACTCAATTGAGTAGGCTTATCGTCGCTTTCGCTCCCCCTATTATTCAAAGATGCAGCACAACTAATTCTATTAGTGGATTAAATTATTCTTTTTTACGAGGGAATTAAGAATAAGAAATAAATGAATTGTGCCGATATGTAATTGATAGTTATAAATCAAAAACAGAAATTAAGGGAAATATTTGAAGGATGGCAGTCCAGCTATAGCCAAGTTGATGATGTTTCCGTCTTGGGATTGAGATTTTAGAAAATTGAAGTTAACAACTGATAATCCCCCCAGATTACTTCAATCAGACTCTTACTCTTTCAAATACTCTGGGGCGATAGAAATCTACAAGCTTACAGGCTCATTAGTCAAGCCAAAGAAGGTGACGGTCATTCCAGCCTTAAAATGTATCCCTGACGTATTTAAGGGGCTTATGAAGTAGCTGAATTAACCGAGGAGGATATGCCGAAGGTTTAGGTAAACTCAAATTAACCTAAAACGCACCATTTTCACCTCTTTTTGACCATTTTTAGTGCTTTTTGACTCAAAAAACGTCAATTATTCATCAAAATCGACTAAATCCTGAAAGCTAAAATCTAAGGCATCGAATCACCTTAGGGGGTGGGTTGTTTTAAATCGGTTTCTTGTTTTGGTTAGGGTTTCACATGTATAGTATAACCCCATATCTGGGTGTATAGCATCGTCTTTACAGCGCAAGGGTGTTGTTATCGGGTGCAGGAAGAATCAAAACATTAATAATCGGGTATATGATGACCGAAACACGATTATGAAGCTCTGTCCCTGAGTGCACAGGAAACAGGCCTCATTGAAGTTGTTAGCTGGCTCAGAAAATAAATATAGCTTTGGAATGCAATTGATTATCAAACCAAGAGGGCCTGTCAAATCCATTATCATGAGACTTCTCCTCACCGTATTCTTCATCACTTCAGTCGTCTGCTCGAATGCCCAAGATTGTTGTTCTCCAGTTTTTGGGTATAAACTGTTTGAGATCATATTTGGCGGAATAAATCATAACGATAACACAGAGGGTTTCGTTGGTAAAGAGCACCAAGTTAAAAACAACTTAGCCCGAGTTGATTCATTAGACAACGTGTACATTTTTACAGATTGTCAGCCTATTACAGAATATGAAAAAGTGGGGCAGATCGACATTAGAGGCGGTAAATGGAATTTGGATAGTTACGAAGAAATAAAACAGGATTTAGTGAGAGACGCAAAATCGCAGTACAATGATTTTGATGCGATTTTATTTAAACCTCCTGGGGGATCAATTTTTGACGATGGAAATGCCGTGCTAATAAAATTTAAACCCTAACAAACTAATATGCGGTGGAAGTCGAAATCATAAATGGTTAATTCGATTATAGACGCTTCCTCTTGCCTTAGAGGCTCTATTTGTAAACCACGTAAATAGGTTAGTATAACCCAATATGTGGGTTATTATTGTTTGGAGATATCATAGTGTCTAACTATGAGGGCGCTTTTAAACAGTTTGAGAGGATATGCCTAGGGTTTAGACAAACTCATTTTAACCTAAAACTTACCATGTTCACCTCTTTTTGACCATTTTTAGAGCTTTTTGGCTCAAAAAACGTCAATTATCCCTCAAAACCACCTAAAAACTAAAACCTAAAACCTAAGACACCGAATCACCTCAGGGGTGGGTTGTTTTAAATCGGTTTTCTGTCTTCGATCTGGTTTCCGCGGGGTATAGTCTAACCCCCTTATTTGGGTGTAGAGCATCGTCTTAACAAT
>Ga0209558_1001919_pt1 | contig 14310 bp, 11 predicted proteins | sample SaaInlV_150m_DNA_3_FD_184674 | JGI IMG/M metagenome (GOLD analysis project Ga0209558, IMG submission 184674) | Marine microbial communities from expanding oxygen minimum zones in the Saanich Inlet - Saanich Inlet SI074_LV_120m_DNA (SPAdes) (version 2) | ecosystem: Environmental > Aquatic >...
TCGTCTAAACCAGGACAAGGGCAGCGAGTGCGCGAAGCCACATCGCCATTAAGTGAAAAGAAACTCTGGAATGAGAGAGACGATGTCGAGTGCCCCCCGCCAATGTCAATCAAGAGGATCGCCAAATTGGCACAATCGAGTGGCACGAGCGTCACCAGTGAGCCTTTCAGCAAATATATCTCTAACAACACTATCCTCCAGCCTGACACAGAGAAGCTCGAGGCTGTTCAGAAATTCGAGCACATCTTTCCCGGAGTGCTCTGCAGCGCTACCCGGTTGTTTACTAAACTCTACCGATCTCGCTATAAAGCTAAGCAGTTGTTTTTCAAAATGTGCCGATCTTGCGCCATCCGAATCACGCAACGTCATCGACGTGACATCCTTGAAATCCCAAATGACCATTTTTAGCGAATATATTTCATCAATCGTCAGTGATTGAGCGATTCTCAGCATCAAAAGTCGAATTGGGCAATTAATAAAGTTCGTCAACGGTGAGCGGTTTCGCGATACACTGATGCCGGCTCCATGCTGGCCATCGAAGTCACTGACAAGGCCTGAAAATGACACCTCAAAGGACTCTGCATCAATGGCCATTTCTGGGTCGAAGTCGACCGTTTGAGGTCGCACGTGCCGAAGGTGCCTATCTCTTTCAACCAGACGGCAAGCCGATTCTTGACGCCGGCGGCGGTGCCATTGTTGTCAATGTAGGACATGGGCGAGCAGAGGTCGCAGATGCCATTAGAGAAGCCGCCTTAAACAATTCTTATGTCGTCCCTACCTGGATGACACCAGAGCGGCAGGCGCTGATCGATGAACTGACTGATCACTGGCTACCGGCTCATCTGAACCGAATTCACCTGGCATCTGGTGGTTCAGAAGCGAACGAAGCCGCTCTTAAAATCGCCGTTCAGTACCAGGCAGCCCGGGGCAAACCGGAAAAGAACAAAATCCTCTCTAGAAGCCTGTCCTATCACGGCACAACAATCACGACTGCCGCTGTCTCCGGTCACGCATCGAGAAAGCGGGGGCTTGAATCTGTTCTCGATGAGTATTCTACAATCGAGACGCCCTATCCGCTTCGATGCCCACTTGGCGCCCATCATCCTGATGCTGCTGACTACTATTTGCGTGATCTACAGGCTGTGATCGCCCATCATGGTAGCGACACAATTGCAGCCCTGATCGCTGAACCCATGAACGGTTCGAGCGGCGGTGCGATTACGCCCCCTGACAATTACTGGCAACGGGCGCAAAAAATTCTGAAAGACAATGACATTCTTCTGATCATGGATGAGGTCATGACTGGCTTTGGCCGTACCGGCGAGAAATTTGGTAGTGATCTTTATGGTCTTGAGCCTGACCTGATGGTAGCTGGCAAGGGCATGGCGGGTGGCTATGCCGCAATTGCCGGATGCTATGGTACCGAAAGAATCGCGGCGACCATTGCTGATTCACCGTTTGAGGTTATGTTCCACACCTTTGCCGCATTGCCCCTTTCCTGCGCCGCCGCAACCAAGGTTCTGCAGATTTTAAGAGCAGAATCACTGCTCGAACGTACCCGGACAATTGGCGCTGACCTCAAACAGCGATTGATCGAGACCCTGGGCCAACATCCAAATGTCGCTGAGATTCGAGGAGAAGGACTCTTGATTGGTCTCGAAATCGTTAACAATAGAGATACCCTGGAGCAATTCCCGGAAGATATGAATTTAACGGGCAAGATCGTCGCTCATAGCATGGGCGAAGGCGTCTTTTTCTACCCCGGTGGCACTGGTGTGGCCAGAGATATTATCTGTATCGGTGCACCGCTGATTATCGGTGAACAGGAGATCGAAAAGATAACAAAGACCTTAGCTTCGGCACTTGATCACTGCATTCCTTAAAGATTGATCACGGTGGTTGCCACCGATTCAATAAACTGTTCATCGTGTTCAATCACAAGCATTGTCGGGTTACCTCGAATAATGCCATCTTCAATCATCTCGCGACTGTCAACATCAAGATAGTTCATAGGCTCATCCCATAGCAGTAGTTCTGCGGGTTCAAGCAGGGATCGCGTCAAATCAACTTTCTTCAACTGTCCCTGACTGAAGGATTCCAGCGGCTGTTCGAAAATGTCTCCTCGAACGTCCAGAATACCGAGATATTGCCTGAACCGGGTCTCATTCAACGCCGAATGCTTCAGGTGTTCACGCAGCGAACCACTCGACCACAGCGGCTGCTGCCAGCTGCGACTAAAGTGCCGTCCCCTGAAGCTGACGGTGCCATCAAACCCAATCTTTCCTACAATGGCGTCCAATACCGATGACTTGCCACAGCCATTGGGACCTACCAGCGCAACTCGTTCCCCCGCTGCAATGTTAAAAGATAGATTAGTCACGATGCGATTGTCCGCAATATCGATAGTCAGGTTATTCACCGTTAACATGGTTTTACCTTTCTTGGCCTGCGTCGTGACGATCAGATCTCTTTCTTTTTCCTGGTTCTTCAGTAATGCCTGTTTGCCTTCCAACTGGCGCTCGACGCGTCGTTCAGCATTCATGGCTCGTTTCATTTGCTTCGCTGCTTTGTGACCAATGAATCCGGTATCAGCATGACTGTTTCCGTATTTTTCTGACTCCTTTTGATCAGCGCCCTGACGCCTTTGCTGCGCCGTTCGTTGCAACTGCTTGACTTCGCTTTCTATCTGGCTGCGGCTTCGGGCCTCAGACAAGAGTTCCTTTTCCATCTCATCACGCCACGTCGACCAGTTGCCTTGATTGACGCGGACGTCACTACGGTTTATCGAAATAATGTGATCCGTGCAGGCATTCAGTAGCGCACGATCATGAGATACCAGCAGAAAACCGTGTTGCTGTGAAAGATAGTCTCCCAGTGCTTTTCTGCACTCAATATCCAGATGGTTTGTCGGTTCATCAATCAGCGCAAACGTTGGCTGACCGAGAAATAGCGAAACAATCTGGATTTGAGTCTGCTGCCCAAGGGAAAGAACTTCAAACGGGCGGTCCAAAACCTCCCTGGACAAACCCATTTTCTGGATCTCGCGCTCGATCAATCCGTTAATTTTGTAGCCACGAGCATCCTGATACTGACTCTGTAATTGGCTATATGCTTCAAGAGAGTCCGGGTCGCTAAGCTCGAGTAGCCGCGCCATCTCGCTTTCCCAGAGATCGTAGGGCGCGATGAGGTTTCGGATAACGACAAGCGTCGACTGACCTTTCGCTGGCACATCACCCGGGAAATAGCGGGTTGACAAGGTATTCGTTATTTCCCCAGAAACAGGTTCAAGTTCACCGTCTAACAGCTTCAGAAATGTCGTCTTCCCTCGCCCGTTACGACCGACCAGACCCGATCTCCAGGTCGAATCAAGAATCAGCGAAAGATCGGAAAAGATTTCTGAATAGGGAGATGTGTAATTGAATTCGACACGGGTAAAAATAATAGTGGACACCTGAAGTTCCTCTCGCAATTAAAAGCAGTGGGGGCTATTCAGGTTAGTTGCGCATCGTCCGTGCTCATTTAGTCAGTACCACAAGAATAGGCAAGTCTGTGAAGATCTGCAAATGCAGGGTACCAATAGAATGAAGTTCGTTTTTGTGTAGCTCTCCCAGGTAGAATCAGATTCCAATAGCGTTGGCCGATATCAGTAAAACTGGCTCGGTTTGAACATTAAGAACGCAACGTAAAGGCAAAGCACTGACCCTAAAGGCGAATTTTACTAAAAAGCTGGGCTTGATCACCACCATGTACGGGGCTCATATTCACCGCTCTGTGTTGAAACAGCGATTGGCTATCCGCCGGGAGCTCCGTCGAAAAATCAATAAGGTAAACATTGTCGATAGGCGTGATGGTATCGAACTCGAGCGTCAGGGTTACCGGTTGATGATAGACGCCGATGAGTTTGATGAAGTAATGCCCCTTGAGAGCACCTGAGTTAATTGGCGTGGCGTCGTAGGTTTGTGAACCGAGCTGAAACTGGCGTAACTTTGCTTCGATAGGTATGACTAAACCAATCGCATCTGCTCCACGAACACTACTCAGAGTGACAGCCACTGCCCTCGCACCATCAGTCACCAGCTCTTCACACACGGCTAACTCCGGTGCTGGCCAGCCACTTACCGAACTATCCGTCCAATTTTTCTGTTGTACATTGCTGAAGGGCAATAATTTTTTCTCTTCAAGGTGGAGCTTTTTAACGGATGCCAATGGTTCAACAATTGGATTACTGCTCGCGAGTTGATTGTAGGCGACCTGGTTATTCATATCTTCGTAGTAGAGAATATTGACGTGCTGGGGGCGCTCCTGTGAATAAAGCGGCGTCAAGGCAATCATGGCGATCGATGCAAAACTGCCAAGGTAAGCCAGCAAAGCAAAGTTGCGTAATCTGACTCCGGCGGTGAAGGGTGCAAAAGCAATCATATACAGCCCTATAAAGGGCATTGTTGCGACAATGAGCTTGTAGCCTTGAGATTGCTCCAGTAAATGAATCACTCCAAGCGTGGAAGGTAAAACGCCAATCAGGGCGAGGACAAAAAGCCATGGTCGCCAGGGTTCTGGCAAAAAACTCATTACAAGCAGGAGCATTGACGCAATGACAGTTGGGGCTAGAAAAATGTTTGCCGCATCCGGGAGATACATAAGGCTGGCGACACTGATGATGAGCCATAATAGCCATCCTGCAAACATCATGGCCGCCTGGTTAGAGAATTTGTTGGCCAAGGCAATCATTGTTAGACCGCCTGCAATGGTCGAGAAGATGAGAGCTGTCCTATGAGGAAAATCATTGGCAGGCCAACTAACGGTGGTACCCAACACAAGAGCAACCAATTGGAATGCACCCAGCCCGACTGCAATGGTGCCAAACAAAATGCCAATGCTTGTTGAAATACCGATAAGCACTTCTTTGATCGCGGGTTTCATTCTGCGCAGCGCTATCAATAAAGCGAGTGCGCACGCCAGCACTAGATAGATGCCGTGGTCAGAAACCCACTGTAACCATTGCCCATAGAAATTCGCGTAAACGACGTGCTCTCCCAGGTTCAGAGATTTGTTGCTGGCCAACTCGCGAGCTAACGGCAGCATATTTTCACCGTGATGTTGAATCGTCGCGAGATCTAAATTCTCGGTGTTGTCATTAGGCGTGTGGTAATGATTACGTTCACCGGCGAAGGCGAAGTCTATGCCAGAGATACCAGCCCGTTGAACGACACTGAAGTCTGTGTCATTTGGCATCCGTTTAAAAATTTCATTCGCGAAAGAGACCCCGAAGGGTGAAGCGGTTTGTGAAGCAAGCGTGTTCATCAGCAACTCGTTGGCATCTGTTGTGCGCAAAACCATGCTCTGCCCCGTGGTGCCGCTACCTTCAAAGTCCAGAACCAGCTTTATTTTCTTTGCAAGAGGATGTTGGTTAAAGAAACCTTCCGCGCCGATTAAACCCATTTCTTCTGCATCGGTGAACAAGAGCATGATTGAATGTTCGAAAGGAGCCTCTAACGCTAGCGCGCGAGCGCTCTCGAGAATCGCCACGACCCCTGCCCCGTCATCACCGGCGCCTGGCGCCATGGGAACAGAGTCGTAGTGAGCCATTAGTGCAATAAAACTATCCTCCGATTTACCGGGAATGATCGCGATGATGTTTTCAACGAAGGCACAACCGTTGTAACGGTAGGCACAAGCCCAGGTGCCTTGCTCTTCCCAGCCGATAGACAAGCGGTCTAATTCAGCGGTGATTCGCGATTTTACGATCTTATTCTGTGGTGACCCTACGGGGTGTGGTTTGTTTTCAGCCAGCAGGGTCTGAAGCAGGTTGTGCGCACGCTCGGCGGAAAACTCGTTCGCCGGTACTGTTGCGAGTTTGGGTTCCGGAGATTGCTGTGCAGCATGGTTGAGAGAAAATAATGCGATTGTGCTGATAAAAGCAAAGCCAACCACAAGGACATTTTTCGACATAACGAGCGCTCCAGCATTGCCCGGTATGCTACAACAAATCGAGCATACCGGCGCTTTGAATTTTAGGCACTAGCGTTTCAATAGTAGCAATGACCTACCGAACGACGTTCCGCATTGCCGCGAGGGAAATAGATCGCGGGGCATTGAGCCCTCGCATCAGTATCAAATCGTATACGTGCCGCCATCAACACCAATGGTCTTGCCTGTGATGTAGCTGGATCCCTCAGCCGACAGAAAAAGCACCACACTCGCCACTTCCTCTGGTTGTGCGACGCGACCCAGGGGCAATGCCTCAGCCTGTTTCTGTAAACGGCCGAGCTCCATCAAAGACTGCGTCATGCCGGTTTCGATAGGTCCTGGCGCCACCGCATTGACACGTATGGCCGAGCGTCCAAGTTCGGCGGCCAAACATTTTGTCAGCATAACGACGCCTGCTTTTGATACGCAGTAGTCAGCAATTGTCGGCGCAGGACCATACCCGGCAATAGATGCAAAGTTGACGATCGTACCGCCATGCTTTTCAGCGATCATCTGCCGCGCGGCTTCTCGCGCGCAAATCATCACTCCAGTGAGATTGACATCCAGCACCTTCTGCCAACGTTCAGTGGACTTGTTGAGAATCAGGCCTTCACCAGGGTTTAGCCACGGGTCTGTAGCTTCGTCTTTTTCCATGAAGTTTGAGTAAGAAATACCGGCAGCTGTCACCATAGCATCGACTCGACCATAGGTGGCTGCCGTCTGTTCTACCAATTGAATAATAGAAGATTCGTCGCCGGTGTCTGTATGGATGAAGCTGGCCCGCCCACCCGCTTGCTCGATCATTGCAACTGTTTGCTGGCCGCCGTCTTCATTAAGATCGGCCACAGCAACCGCTGCACCTTCTTGCGCGAACAGCACGCTGCTTGCGCGCCCCATGCCCGAACCACCTCCAGTGACAATCGCGACCTTGTCTGCCATTTGTGTCATATCAAATCCCCGCTATGTTTTTCTGAACAATAGATCAGTTTACTATTGAACTGAAGATCAATACGGTACGCAATTGCGGCCATCTCAGGCAAGGCTGACAACTCTGTGCAGTGTCTCTGCCTTGGCAATATCAAGTTATAAATCTATTTGGTTGCTGAAGAATCGGTACAACAGGCATATGGCCTCTATAGGCGTAAGGTACCTGAAGGCATCGGCTGAGACATTTTTAAGACGGTGCAAGGGTAGCCGTTATTGTCACTGTCGAACCTGTCCACGACTTCGAAAAATTCGCTTTTATAAAGGCTGATCGCCCTTACATTACCTTCAAGAACAAAAACACTTGCACCCTGTCTGACCCGAACAAGTGCTTCGCGGACAAGGTGGCGACCAATACCTTGACCTGTTTCCTTCGGGTCAACGTAGAGCCACCCGATTGTACTGGCATCAATACCAATGAACCCGACGATACGAGTCTCGTAACACGCCACCAACTTGCGTGAATTTAGAAACTCCTGCAAGTCGTTTTTGTCATCGGCAAGTGGCACAAATGCTCTGGGGTCACACGAGCCTTCTAGCTCAATGGGGCGTGCAAGATCATGAATTTTACTGACTTCCGGCCAATCTCGCTCTTCATATTCCCGTGTAGCAATATCACTCACTGAATTTTCCAGTTCCTTAAGTTGAAGCTACCGCGCCACTTAACGCTAGCAGCAGTTAAAGCCGCACATCCAATACCCTGCACATCCGGGCGCCACCAGCAAAACGGCAGGCCCGCTGAACATTTCGGTTGGGCTTTAACACAGACTGCCGCACCCCCGGTGGGTGCATTGGCTATTCCGCCCGCCGGGCTTCCAGCACATCCCGAACCGCTGCATGTTCCTTTTCATTAAAAGAAAAACCCATGAAGATGATCGCGCCAATTAAATAGCAGATGCCCGGCAGCAGGCTGAAGAGGCCGAGTATCCAGTACTGTACCTGTTCGCTCTGTTCGATATTCGGCATAAAGCCTGAGAACTGAAGCGCCAGTCCCGTGACGAGAGCCGTTAGCGACCCCGCTCCTTTCCGAATTAAATTCCAAACAGCAAGGTATGCGCCCTCTTTCCGCTCTCCCGTTTTGTATTCATCGAAGTCGATAATATCGGCTTTGATAGAGGGTGCGGTCACTGCTGCGCAGCCGCCACAAAGACCAAAGATAAAAGTGCCTGGCCAAATCAGGTACGAGAATTCACCGGGGGTGACTACGAAGAATGTTAAAATAAACATGAAGGCCGAAGCCCACATGGTTGTGCACCACAATCGTTTCTTGCCGTACTTTCTTGAGAGCCAGATGAACACTGGTGTAAAGGCAAACTGCGGGATCACGTAAGTGATCAGCAGTGGCACCATATAGGCTTTCATCGGCAACACATACTCGAGCAAATAGGGCACTAGCAGGGCAATGCTGGAGGCACCAAAAGTTTCAATGCCAAACATGACAAGCAGCAAGCGTGCGTGTTGGTTCTTGAGGATATCGACGAATGACTTGGTTACGCCGCCACCACCACGACCCTGATAGTCCGTTCGCTCCGGCAGGACCCAGGCTGACCACATCACCAGCACTGCAACAGTAATGCCACAGGCAACCGAAAGAATCACCGCAACACTTCGTTTGTCTTCCGACATATTCATGATCTGCAACGCACCGAGTCCTATCAGCAAACCAATTGCCGCCAGCATATGGGTATAGCCAAACAGGCGCGTACGCTCATGATAATCGGGCGTCATTTCCACACCTATCGCCCCATGGGGAACATAGAACGCGGTACTCGCGGTTTCATAAACCAGCAGCGCAATACCCATCCAGATCACGACGGATACACCGTCCAGCGCAGCGGGCGGGGACCAAATCATGATCATGCCAATGCCCATTGGTATGGCGGAACCCATCAACCAGATACGACGACGGCCAAAGCGGGATTGGGTGTTGTCGGACAAGTAGCCAACCAGTGGATCAGATACGGCATCCCACATTCGTGATGCAGCAAGCAATATGCCCATCACAGCGGGAGCAATCAGCAAGACATCCGTTGAAAACTTCATGAGGTAAGTACTGAATAAGATGCCAAGAATACCTACACCGATGCGCGGTGCAGAGTAGGCCCAGATAACACGGTTGCTCAGCCGGTCCACGCCGACAGCACCAATCGCTGAATCAGAAGTCGTTGAAACGGAATCTGTCATATCACTTAGTATAGAGGCTCACGCTGACAAGTGCTGGCGATCATACATTTCGTGCTGCAAGCCCATTGGCAGAAGGTACCGGCCGCACTAAAAGCCTTTATCGGATATACGTCAAATCACGTTGTTTGCATGGTGTGGCGCTCTTCGATCACGCCAGGGTCTGGCTTCTTCCAGTTGCCCGGCGAGTTGGAAGAGCAAGGCGTCATCGCCAAAGGCTGCGCTGAGCATCATGCCTATTGGCAGGCCATCTTCGCTCCAGGCCAGGGGCAGTGATATCGAAGGCTGACCGGTCTGATTGAACAACGACGTATTACCCATAAAAGCACCCAGTTTTTCACCGAGATCGCCATCCAGAAACTGGCCGATCGGCACTGGCAGACTGCTCAAGGTCGGGCACAAGATGACATCATACTGCTCGTGGAATCGACCCATGATCCGTGCTGAGACATGATTTATCTGAGACGCCCTGGCACAGGCTTCTGCATTCAAACTTTTGCCATATTCAATGAGCGCTCTTGTACCGGGCTCCAGGTCATCATCGGCAAGGGAACGACCAAGGCTTTCAAGCTGCTCTGTCACTTTCAACGCCAAATTCGCACCTAAGAGAGCACCACTGGCAAATTGCAATGCCAACCCATCAACCTCGGGTGTCGCTTCCTCGACATGATGACCGAGACCGGACATTAACTCGGCAGTTGCTTCCAGCGCAGCGCGAATCTCAGGTGAATAACTGCCTGAGCCAATTTTCTCAGGGATCATAGCAACTTTAAGCTGAGCCGGCGCTTTACCGACCTCGTCCAGGAACTTGCCAGGAAAGTGTGGTGGCGCATAAGGGTCACCGGGTTCTGGGCCCGTTGTTGCATCCAGCATCGCGGCCGAATCTCTAACGGTGCGGCTCACCGCATGACTGATCGATTGCCCACCCCAGCCTTCACCGATAACGGGTCCCATAGCTGTTCTGCCCCGGGTCGGTTTGTAGCCCACCAGGCCAGTACAGGCTGCGGGAATACGAATTGAACCACCACCATCTGAAGCGTTCGCCATAGGCAGGATGCCACCGGCAACAGCCGCTGAGGCGCCACCACTCGAGCCCCCTGGGGTTCGATTCAGATCCCACGGATTGCGCGTCGGCCCAAACAGAAGAGGCTCAGATACCGGCAACGCACCAAATTCCGGGGAATTGGTTTTACCAAAGATTACAACACCACTTTTAATGTATCGGTCCGTCAACGTAGAGTTTAGTTTTGCTGTGTAGTCTTTAAATAGGCTACTGCCCATTGAGGTGACCGTGCCTTTGAGCAGGATATTCAAATCCTTCAGCAAATACGGTACACCCGTAAATGGCCCATCCGGGAGTCCCGTTTCGATCGCCGCCCGGGCTTCGTCGTAGTGAAACTGCACAACCGCATTGATTTCCGGATTGATTTTCTCGGTACGACCAATAGCTTCTTCAAGCAGTTCTGTTGCACTGACCTCACCATCTCGGACCAGTTTTGCCAGCCCTAGCGCATCAAAATCGTCGTATTCCTTGAAACCTGACATGTCATCACCACTTTTGGATTAAGTTTGAATAGCCCCTAGTCTAAGGGAATAACGCAGCGCTGACAGCCTATGACCCCAAACGAGCGAGTTCTGTGGCCGCAAGATACTGCCAGACTGAGCCAGCCCCACCAGATTCCCCGGCCTGATCCCGAAGCATGGGAACGGTTCCTGGTTTATCTATCTGGAACCCAATTCCCATAGAACCCGAAGGGCACACGTTAATGGACTGCGCTGCCTGCGCTGCACGAATTTTTGCTTGTCAATCCAGCTTCCTATCATTGGATGGGGAAAAACCCTCTCTCGACCCTTCAAACGTCGACACTATCTGAGGTAATCTGTAAGCGGATGATGTGTTTAATTTTGGAGAGCAGCCATGGCCGAAGCTCGAGATCTGCAAACACCGCAGTACGATGCGGTTGTAATCGGTGCCGGATTTGCCGGTTTGTATCAACTGCACTGCCTGCAGCAAATGGGGCTCTCGACAACCGTCTTAGAAGCAGGCAGCAATGTCGGCGGCACCTGGTACTGGAACCGTTACCCGGGTGCGCGGACTGACTCACCTTCCAATGTCTATCAGTTTTTGTTCTCAGATGAGCTGTTCAATGAATGGCAATGGTCGGAACGATTCCCGTCACAAGCGGAAACCGAGCGTTACTTGAATTGGGTTGCTGACCGCCTCAATTTGCGCCCGAACATTCAGTTTAACAAGCGGGTGCGCAGCGCAATATGGACTGCAGAAAATGCCAGCTGGCTGATCACAAGCGAAGATGGCTCTCAGGTCTCTGCGCGTTTTGTGATCAGCTGTATGGGGCCACTGAGCACACCTGTCGTACCTGAGATTAACGGACAGGACACCTTCGCCGGCACCATTGTGCACACCACGCGGTGGCCCCAGAAAGACATTGATCTGAGCGGCAAGCAGGTGGGCGTTATTGGCACCGGCGCGACTGGCATCCAGGTTGTGCAAACCATTGCCACCGAGGTCCAAAGCCTCACCGTGTTCCAAAGAACTGCCAATTACACGATACCCATGAAAAACGACGTGTACACCACTGCAGCGCCCCAGCAGGCTGATCGAAGCGAACTGCGTCACCGTACCCGCGAAACATTCGGTGGCTTTGACTTTGACCTCGAACAGCGAGAATGGGCCAGCGTTGACGCCGCTGAGCGCAGAGAAAATATGGAGCATCTTTGGGCCCAGGGGAACCTTGCCTTGTGGGTCGGATCATTTGCAGAACAGTTACTAGAACCAGCAGCGAACAAGGAAGTGTCTGAATTTGTACGTGAGAAAATTCGAGCACGCATCGAAGACCCGTCCCTCGCTGAAAAACTACTGCCAACAGATCATGGTTTTGGTACGCACCGGGTGCCACTAGAGACAAACTACTATGAAGCGTTCTTGCTAGACCATGTGCAACTCATAGACACAAACGCGGAACCCATTGTGCGCCTTACGCCTACCGGCATTGAAACCACTCAGCAGGAAATCCCGTTAGACATACTCATCTGTGCAACAGGCTTCGACGCAGTCACCGGTGCACTGACCAACATCGATGTGCGCGGTCGTGACGACCGCTCACTGGCGGCACTTTGGGCCGAGGACGTTCGCACGGCAATGGGCATGCAGGTACACGGGTTTCCCAACTTTTTTCTTACCTCATCTCCTTTGTCTCCGGCAGGTGCATTCTGTAATGCGCCCACCTGCGTACAACACTCTGTCGAATGGATCAGTGAATGCATTGGCTATGTCCTCAATCGTGGTGCTGCCATCGAGGCGACAGCCGAATTTGAAGCACAGTGGGTAGCACATCATGACGAAGTCGCGAACACCACGCTGATCGCCAAAACCCCCAGCTGGTATACCGGCGCCAACGTGGAAGGTAAACCCACCCGGCTCATCGGCTACGCCGGTGGTGTAGCCGCCTATGTTGCTGCCTGTGATCAAGTTAGAGACGAAGGGTATGCCGGTTTTTCAATCTATTAATACCGTGCGACCAAAAGTAGGCACAGGCTCACCGCGCTACAGCGCGGCTGGCAGGCAAATGGCATCGATGCAGAATCATCGCTTTCGACAAAACTCCTATTCTTGAGTTTTACCCGCCTCTACCTACGCCCATCTATTCTGGGTGTATTGAAAGCTCCTCACTCACCGCATCGGAAAAGTCTGTGGTACCGCTGTTACCGCCTTGATCTGGCGTAAGCACTTTTCCTGTTGCGTAAACCCGCTGGACAGCATTAACCAGATTTTTGGCTTGAGAGTGAAAAGACAAATGTTCTAACAGCATTGCAGCAGACAGGAGTGTCGCCGTCGGGTTAATCACATTCTTGCCTGCGATATCTGGTGCAGTTCCATGAGCAGATTCAAAGTACGCATAGTCCTGGCCGTAACACCCTGATGGCGCCAGTCCAAGCCCCCCGAGTAAACCCGCTGCACCGTCGGACATGATATCGCCATAAAGGTCAAACGACTAACCGCTACAGCCTTGCTGCTAATGTCACTAGCCAATGTTTCTTGTGCAGATGACCGCACAGGTCACCCGCCATTCTTTGGGTGATTGCAAATTATCCAAGGTAACGGCATTTGGCGACTTGCGTCTTCGCGGGTCTTAGCCAAATTCGCGCTGTGCTCTGCAGGTTACGTGGAACTCACGGTGGGCCATGGGGTCTTTCCGACTTTTCTGCCCAGTTTCTTGAAATAGGGGATCGACCCATCAGGTGAGCTCAACGCTGGGAGACTTTCGTGCTTGGATGGGGCTCTCGCATTTTTACTGCGTAAAAAACGCTGCCGCCGTGTGTTCTGGGAGTTGGTTTTTCACGTTTTTCGCTTTGCGAAAAGCCGTGAAATTGGTGGCCGGACCCGGAATCGAACCAGGGACACGGGGATTTTCAAGACGAAGATCTGAAATTCACATTAATTAAATCAATAACTTACCGGTGCGTCCGTTGCCAACCCTGCACCACTGTGCACAACAGTGCATAACTGTGTCCCGCAAAACTCCCGCACGGGCTTCGGCCACTTTCGCACATAGCTTCAAGGAATCGCCCCTCTCACTTCTATGGTGAATGCCGATACTGCGATCTCCGTTGAGGAGTAAGGCTGTTTGTCACAACTACATAGTGACTCTCGATCTTGCCATCCAATGCATTTCAGGACGACTTCTGGCCTGTTGGTCCATTTCAGTACCAGCGACATCAGCCCGAGAACACGCTGCTTTATCAGCTGGTAAAAGAACACTGGCCCCGGTTCCAGAACATGCTAGCGGAGCAGGGCAGGGGCCTGCCGGGTTATGTTGTCAGGGAGTTTGAGGATTTCCTGAAGTGCGGTCGCCTAGAGCATGGATTTCTGCGAGTGCGATGTGAATCTTGCCATCATGAGAAGCTGGTGGCGTTCAGTTGCAAGAGACGTGGTTTTTGCCCTTCGTGCGGGGCCAGGCGCATGGCAGACAGTGCTGCTCATCTGGTTGATGAGATCTTGCCCAAGAGGCCGATCAGGCAGTGGGTGCTGAGCGTCCCATTCCCCTTGCGCTACTTGTTTGCTACCAACCCGCAGGTGATGAGCCGCGTGTTGACTATCGTGCATCGAGTGATCAGTACATTCCTGATCAAACGATCTGGTAGGAAGGTGAAGTCAGG
>Ga0209558_1001926_pt1 | contig 14282 bp, 14 predicted proteins | sample SaaInlV_150m_DNA_3_FD_184674 | JGI IMG/M metagenome (GOLD analysis project Ga0209558, IMG submission 184674) | Marine microbial communities from expanding oxygen minimum zones in the Saanich Inlet - Saanich Inlet SI074_LV_120m_DNA (SPAdes) (version 2) | ecosystem: Environmental > Aquatic >...
CGCCAGGCGGCGATTACCACCGAACTCATCGAAATCATCTCTGGCGCTGAAGCGCTCTAGACCACTCGGCTCAACACGGGCGAGGAGAATACTATGTCCAAGAATATTGTCGGCAAGATCACCCAGGTTCTCGGCGCAGTCGTCGACGTCAAGTTCGATAGCGAACTGCCGCCGATCCTGAACGCGCTGGAATCCGATAACCACGGAAACCGCCTGATTCTCGAGGTGGCCCAGCATCTTGGTGAGAACACCGTGCGCACCATCGCCATGGACACCACCGAGGGCCTCGTGCGCGGACAGGAAGCCACAGACACCGGCGCCCCGATTACCGTGCCCGTCGGACCGGAAACACTCGGCCGCATCATGAACGTGATCGGTGAGCCGATCGACGAACGCGGCCCAATCAATACGGCCCAGAAATTCCCGATCCACCGCGAGGCACCGTCCTTCATGGATCAGTCGACCGAGACCGAGCAGCTTGTCACGGGCATCAAGGTCGTCGATCTGCTCACGCCTTACGCGAAGGGCGGCAAGATCGGCCTGTTCGGCGGCGCGGGCGTCGGCAAGACGGTTCTGATCATGGAGCTGATCAACAACATCGCGAAGGGCCATGGCGGCTATTCGGTGTTCGCGGGCGTGGGCGAACGTACGCGCGAAGGCAACGATCTCTATCACGAGATGATGGAATCGGGTGTCATCCAGCCCGACGGCGAATCCAAGGCCGCACTTGTGTATGGCCAGATGAACGAGCCGCCGGGGGCCCGTGCCCGCGTCGCGCTGACCGGCCTGGCCCAGGCGGAATATTTCCGCGACGAAGAAGGCCAGGACGTGCTGTTCTTCGTCGACAACATCTTCCGCTTCACCCAGGCGGGTTCTGAAGTGTCGGCCCTGCTCGGCCGTATCCCTTCGGCGGTTGGCTATCAGCCGACGCTGGGCACGGAGCTGGGCACCCTGCAGGAGCGCATCACCTCGACCAACAAGGGCTCGATCACCTCGGTCCAGGCGATTTACGTGCCGGCCGATGATTTGACCGATCCGGCACCTGCGACGACCTTCTCCCATCTGGACGCGACGACCACCCTGTCACGCCAGATCGCCGAGCTGGGCATTTACCCCGCTGTTGATCCGCTCGATTCCACGAGCCGCATCCTTGATGCGCGGGTCATCGGCGAGGAGCATTACGGTGTCGCCCGTGAGGTCCAGGAAACGCTGCAGGCCTACAAGGGTCTGCAGGAAATCATCGCCATTCTGGGCATGGACGAACTGTCCGAAGAGGACAAGATGACGGTTGCGCGGGCTCGTAAGATCCAGCGCTTCCTGTCCCAGCCGTTCCACGTGGCGGAAGTCTTCACCGGCTCGCCCGGCAAGTTCGTGGCCCTCGAGGACACGATCAAGGGTTTCCAGCAAATCATCAACGGCGACCATGACGACCTGCCGGAAGCGGCGTTCTACATGGTCGGCACCATCGATGAGGCCGTCGAAAAGGCCCAGACGATGGCCGCCGAAGCGGCCTAGCAGGAGATGACGCGTGGCGGATAACGCGGTTCAGTTCGAACTTGTATCACCCGAGAAGCTGTTGCTCTCGGAGGATGTCGAGATGGTGGTGGTGCCCGGCGTCGAAGGTGACTTCGGTGTTCTGCCAGGCCATGCGCCGATGATTTCGACCGTGCGCCCCGGCGTGATCCATGTGTTCGAGGGTGGTTCGGTGAAAACACGCATCTTCGTGGCCGGCGGGTTCGCCGAAGTCACGACGGAGCGCTGCACCATTTTGGCCGAAGAAGCCGTCGCACTCGACGATATCGACCGGGCCGGCGTCGAGAAAGACCTGCAGGACGCGAACGAAGATATCCGCGATGCCGGCGGGGATGCGACCCAATTGGCGCTGGCGGAAGCACGCGCAGATACCGCACGCGCGAAACTCGTCTCACTCGACAATCTGGTTTATCAATAAAATCAATGATTTGCCCTAATTTGCACTTCTGTGCACAGGGTTTTGACAGCACGACATATCCGACGATATATAATGGTGACGCGGACTTTGGATTCGCATGCCATTCGTTGATGTGACGTCATGATCGAAGATCAGAGTAGACACTGGACGCCCGACGACATCCCATGGGACCAGTTCGACCCTACAAAGGTTGACCCGGAGATGCTGCGCATCGTGAAGGCGGCGGCCATGGTCGAGTTCAATGGCAACATCTACGCCGACTATCTGTGCAACATTTTTAACGACGACCCGGAATTCCAGGCCGCCGCGCGGCGCTGGTCTCTCGAAGAGGTCCAGCATGGCGAGGTGCTGGCGCGCTGGGCGAAGATGGCCGACCCCGATTTCGATTTCGAAACCCGCTTTGCCGATTTCTCCGAGAAAATTCAGCTTCCGGTCACGGCCGAGCAATCCGTCCGCGGCACGCGCTGCGGCGAACTGGTCGCACGTTGCATGGTCGAGGTCGGGACCTCGTCCTATTACACCGCGCTACGCGAAGCGACCGACGAGCCGGTACTGCGGGATATTTGCCGCCGGATCGCCCATGACGAGATCCGGCACTACAAGCTCTTCTATACTCACATGGAGCGCTACCGGACGATCGAGCGGTTGGGGCGGATCAAGCGGCTCATGGTCGGGATCGGACGGATCGGCGAGACCGAGGACGACGAACTCGCCTACGCCTATCACGCCGCCAACAACAACGGCGAGCCCTACGACCGCAAGCGGTGTGTTCGCGCCTATATGTCTCGTGCCTACGGCTTCTACGAGACCCACCATGTGGAACGCGCGGTGACGCTGATCTTCAAGGCCATGGGCTTTTCACCGCACGGCAAGATCGCCAACTGGATCGCCCGCCTCACCTGCTGGTTCATGAACTTGCGCGCCAACAATCGCGACGAGCCGGCAACGGCCTGAAATCAGACGAGCCGGCAACGGCCTGAAATCATACAAGCCTGCGAAAGCCTGCTTTCAAACAATGTGCGGCTGGAAGATCTCGACCAACGCCTCGTAGACCGGACGTTTGAAATCGACGATGACGCGCGGCAGCTCGCCGAGCCCGACCCATCGCCAGCGCCCGAACTCGGGTGATTCCACACCCCTAACGTCGATCTCGGCATCGTCGCCCAGATGGCGGAAGGCGAACCATTTCTGCATCTGGCCGCGCCACCGCCCTTTCCACGCCTGCCCGGACAATTCAGGCGGCAAATCATATTTCAGCCAGTCCGGCGCCTCGGCCAGGAACGCCACATTCGACACACTGGTTTCCTCGGATAATTCCCGCAGGGCTGCGGCACGCGGCTCTTCGCCGGCATCGATGCCGCCCTGGGGCATCTGCCATGCGCCAGGGAAATCATCACGCTCGCCGACCCACACCCGGCCTTCAGGGTTGACCAGCATGATGCCGGCGCAGGGGCGGTAAAATTCGGCGTCGACCTCGGTCGCGATCAGCGTGCTCACCGGTCCGCCTGTGTATTGACCACCGCAGAGACGGGAACCAGGGTCAGGCCCTTGCTGTCCAGCGTCTGCGCCCATTCACGAACACGCTCGATCGTGACGGGGAACCCTTGACCGATGGCGATCGAAACACCGGCATCCTTGGCGATCCGCTCGATCTCGGTCAGCCGCGCATCGATCGTCACGCGGGACACTTCGCGCGAGTCCAGGAAACGATCATTGATCGCACGGGGAACCTGCATCTCGGAAGCCATGACTGTCGCGACACTACGCGCCGAGGAACGCGCATCGACATAGAGCAAACCCCGCGCCTTGATCTCGGCCAGAATGGGCTGCATCGACTCGCGCGACGTCGTGAAGCGCGATCCCATATGGTTGACCACCCCGACATAACCGGTGACGCGCGACAGGGCCCAGCGCAGCCGCTCTTCGTTCTCATCGGGAGACAAGGTAACGAACAGCGCCCGCGGGCCAGGATCGTTGGCCGGGAAGTCGACGGGCTCCATCGGCAGATTGAGCAGCACCTCATGCCCCGCCGCGCGGGCGAGCCTGATCCATTGCTGGATGTTGTCGGCAAATGGCTGAAACGCCAGCGTGACTTCACCCGGTAAGCCCTGAATCGCAGCCTCCGTCGCGGCGCTCGAAAGCCCGAGTCCGCTGAGAATGACGGCGACGCGCGGGCGATCGGTGCGGCGGTCGGTCGGGCGCGCATATGCCTGCCATGGCTCGCGTCCATTCGCGCCGATCCGTGGCAACGGACCAAAGCTCGACTGCTCCACCAGCGCCGGGTCAGGTGCCGGCCGGAGGCCGCGGCCGGCCGGTGCGAGCTGCGGCAATTGTGGTACCGCCGGCGGTACCGATGCCACCTGCGGTGCTTTGTCAGGCTCCGGCGCAGGTGCCACGGCCGGTTCGGCCGGAGTTTCCATGCGGGGCTCAGCCGATGTCCCGGTCACTGCCTCAGACGCCGCGTCCGGTTCGGGCGCGATCGCCTGTGTCACGGGTGTCTGGGTCACGGGTGGCAATGGCGCCGGCTCGTCAGCATGCGTCGCCGCATCGGGTGATTCTGCACCATGTTCGACTGCCGCAGGCCCCATCGCCGTCGTCTCGGCGGGAGCTGGTTGCGCATCCCCGTGGCCCGCATCTCCGTCAGTCGCCGTCCCTTCAGGCGGTGCCGCAGCGAGTTCCGAATCCGTGGGCGGGTCGGCCGTGATTCCGATAGCGATGGCAGCAACTAACCCGGCCAGCACGACAAAAAGCGCGACGGCAAGTATCGACGGCAGGAGAACACGCCCGTTCAATCGGGATCTCGGTTCACCGTAGTCTTCGCTCATACCCTGATCCGTACCCTGAGAGCCGTCCGAATGACTAGTTCGTGACCCGGACATTGTAGGTCGCGATCCCCTTCAGAAGATCGATGGCGCGGGCCAGCTGGTAATCCTCCGGCGCCGAGGTTTCCGTGCTCTGTGCACCATCCTCGGACTCAACACCTTCATTGTCGCGCGCGTTTCGCAGATCGCTTTCCCGGACTCGTTCCGGCGTGTCGGCGGTTTCGATACGGGCCTGCTCGACGATGATGTCGGGCATGATGCCGGTCTTCTGTACCGAGCGGCCACTCGGCGTGAAATAGGCCGCCGTCGTCAGGCGCATGGCACCATGACCCGGAATGGGCATGATGGTCTGCACGGAGCCTTTGCCAAAACTCTCGGTGCCCATGATGACCGCCCGCTTGTGATCCTGAAGCGCACCGGCGACAATTTCCGATGCGGACGCAGATCCGCCATTGATCAGAACGACCATCGGCAGGCCATTGGCCAGATCACCCTTCTTGGCATTGAACCGTTGGGAATCGTCTGCACTGCGGCCTCGTTGCGAGACAATCTCGCCGCGCTCCAGGAACGCATCAGAGACCGACACGGCCTCGTTCAGCAGGCCACCCGGATTGCGTCGCAGATCGAGCACAAGGCCGATCATGTCATCGCCAAGTTCGCTCTTCACATCGGCCATCGCGGCTTCGAGGCCCGTGGTCGTCTGCTCGTTGAAGGTCGTGATGCGGACATAACCGACCTTACCTTCGACCCGGCTGCGAACCGACTTGATGCGCACGACATCTCGGGTCACGGCCACATCAAAGGGATCTCGGCCTTCACGCCGGATCGTCAGGTTGATGTCGGATCCGACCCGGCCGCGCATTTTATCAACCGCCTCGGAAAGGGTGAGCCCGAGCACCGTATCGCCGTCCAGATGGGTGATAAAATCACCGGCCTCAATGCCCGCGCGTGCCGCCGGGGTCTCATCGATGGGAGAGACCACCCTGACAAATCCCTGTTCCATGGTCACTTCGATACCGAGACCGCCGAATTCGCCACGAGTCTGCACCTGCATGTCACGGAAGCCATCCTCGTTCAGGTAACTCGAATGGGGATCAAGGGATTGCAGCATGCCATTGATCGCTGCCTCGATAAGGTCCCCATCTTCTGTCTCGTCGACATACTGGGAGCGCACCCGCTCGAAGATGTCGCCAAACAATTCAAGCTGACGGAATGTTTCTTCGTCCGAGTCCGCGGCAATCGCGGCGACGGGAACGATAAAGAGCATCGCCGAGAATACGAACGCGGTGATCAGATTGCGCATTAGCCTTGTGTCCTGTTCGTTTGCGCTGCCAACCAGGGCAACGGGTTAATCGGTTGTCCGTCGAGGCGGAGCTCTACATAGAGCTTCGATCCGCCCGATCGGTCTTCGGCCCTCGCGGCCTGCCCCCCGCTTTTCGTCCCCCCGCTGGCGCCCTGAGACCGATCCACATCGTCGTCCGTGCGGCCCAGCGGTTCTCCCACGAGGACCCATTGGCCAACTTGCGCATCGATCCGCCCCAGTCCGGCGATAAGTGTATGATATCCCTCGCCATGATCGATGATCAAGATTTGCCCGAAACGCCGAAACGGCCCGGCAAACGCGATCCGGCCATCCCATGGCGCCACCACAGTCGCATCGGCACGAGTTTGCCACGTAACGCCGCGGGCGCGCGGTCCAGCCGTTGTCTGATCACCAAATCCCTGAATCACCCGGCCATGGGCGGGTGGCGTCAGATTCCCGCGCGCCGACGCGATCGACGGACCCGCCGGGGCCAGGGTCGGCGTGACGAAGTCAGCCGGGGGAGATCCCGGCCGGGGCCGGGGCTGCGGTGCCGCGGTAGCCGTGCTGTCACGCAGACGTGACAATAATTCCTCAAGTGTTTGCGCCTCGCGGCGAAGATTGGCCACGCGCGCATCAGCCGCAGTCTGCGCACCACGCGTTTGCTTCAAGACGTCATCCTTGGTCTTCGACAAGCTTTCCAGACGACCCGTGTCGCGCCGCAAGTCAACCGCGGCCTGCTGTAACGCGCCGCGCCGAACCTCGATCCGATTCCGCAAATCCGCGAGTTCGGCGATATCGTCGCGCAAAATTCTGGCCTGGCGTTCGATTTCCGGCACCGCGGTCCGCAGCAGCAAGCCGCTGCGGACGACATCGTTCGGGTCTCCCGGACTGACGAGCAAGGCCGCCGTCGGTCGTAAGGACAAGCGCTGCAGCGCAGCCAGTGTGCCGCCGAGCTGCGCGCGACGGCCCTTGAGATCATCCTGCTTGCGCGCAGCATCGTTTTCGAGACTGGCAAGCTCGGCTTCGATCCGATCGAGTGCTGCTTCATGGGACTGCACGGCGCGGGCCGCTGCGCGGAGCTCGGTGCGAAGGGACTGCAGTTCACGTGCCTGGGTCGCCGCCGCTCGGGCCAAGGCCTCGGCGGATTTCCGGTCGGTCTCGATCGCCTCGCGAACCGATTGGAGGCGGTCCTCTACCACGTCGGGCTCGCCCGTCTGCGCGACAGCTTCGACGGTCGTCATACCCGTCAGTACAATTGGGACAAACGCAATCACAACCGCGGCCCGCAGGACACGGCGCGCCCGGGATATCTGGCTAATCGCCGAGATAGTAGCTCTTCTGCTTGATGCCATCGATGAACTCGAACACCAGCGGCCGGCCAGTCGGCAGCTCCACCCCGGTGATTTCGTCAGCTGTATACTCACCCAGAATGAGCAGGAGTGCGCGCAGACTGTTGCCGTGCGCCGAGACCAACAGATTTTTGCCGGATCGGACCAGCGGGCTGATTTCTGCCTCGTAATAAGGCCGCACTCGTTCGACCACGTCGGCAAGGCTCTCACCATTGGGCGGGCGGATCTCGAACCCGCGCCGCCAGAGATGGACCTGCTCGTCACCGAACTTCTCGGCTGTCTCCGCCTTATTCAGGCCCACCAGGTCGCCATAATGACGCTCGCGTAATGCGTCATCGCGGGTGATATCCCAGATGCTCCCATCACGCAGGTGCGACAGGTCGGCCCCAGCTTCGGCCGCTGAATCGAGGGCCATCTCGACGGTCCGTTGCGCGCGTTTCAGCGTCGAGGAATACACCGCATCGATCGGAAAATCCTTAAGCAGAACGCCGGCATGGCGCGCCTCGTCCTCGCCAACCTGGGTCAGATCAACGTCTTCCCAGCCGGTGAATCGGTTCTCCAGATTCCACTGGCTCTGGCCGTGGCGCATGATGATCAGATAATTCATCCGCAATCCCTTTATGCCTGTGCGGTTCGATGTGTCGGTATGCCCGTGGTTTTGCCCGATTCGAGCCCGGTTCGCCAGCGTCACGCGCGATGATACGGGTGGCGGGCGATGATTTGCTGGGCGCGATAGATCTGTTCAACAAGCAGAGTCCGCATCAGCATATGAGGCCAAGTATTGCGACCGAAGGCGATCATCCGGTCGGCGCGCGCGCGCACAGCATCTCCGTGCCCGTCTGCGCCGCCGATCAGGAACACGACGTTCCGGCATCCCGAATCCTGAAGGTCGGCCATCTCCTTCGCGATTCCGGCGCTTGACGATATTTTTCCCGTCTCATCGAGCACGACAACATGGGCGCCGTCGGGGATGGCGGCGAGCAGCAACTCCCCCTCCGCATCCGACACACGGTCCGGCGCGGCTTTCTTCTTCAGCTCGAACTCGCGCAGCGCCAAGGGCCACGCGGTGATGCGCTTTTGAAAATGTTCAAGGAGCGCCGCTTCGGGGCCAGCCCGCAGGCGGCCGATCGCGCCAATTAAAATTTGCAACGCCAGCCTCCGCTGTCAGGCAGGCACTGCCTCCTGCGAGGCCCCGTTCACGAACTCGGTTTCCCAGAGTTTCTCGATGGCATAATGCTCGCGGGATTCCGGCCGAAACAAATGGACGATGACATCGCCGGCATCCACCAGGACCCATTCTCCCGAACGCCGCCCTTCCGCGTGGGAACCCTTCACGCCCGCAGCTTTCAGCCGCTCAATGAGATGCTCCGTGATCGAATCCAGCCGACGCGACGAGGTGCCGCTGGCGACGACCATAAAGTCTGCGATGTCCGATTTACCAGCGAGTGGCACAACCTTCACATCGTCGGCCTTGTCTTCGTCGAGGGATTCTTCGACGAGGGCCAGGATTGCCTCCGCTGTTGGCTGCGGAGCCGCCTTTTTCTTGCGTGCTATAACGAGTTCCTCGTTTTCAAACTACGCTTGCATATGCATCCGGGTCTGCCCGGTGCGTTCATTCCTCGGTACTTGCGCCGGTCCCGGTACTGGCCGGCCAGCTGCCGTTCTGCCGCAGTTCCGTCGCCGTCGCCGGGTGCGGCCTGATACGCAAATACACCCAGGCAGGTGGCGCGGCGTCTGGCAGCAGCCTTGCCGCACGTTCCGGAATTCGCGCGCGGCGAAAACGAACTGACGCAAGTTCCGACAACGCCTTCGAATCATATGAATCACGCGCGAAGACGGCAATGGGGATCGTTTTAAATATTTGTGTCCAGGCACGCCAGTGCGGAATCTGGACCAAATTGTCGGCCCCCATCAACCAGACGAAATGCGTCGCCGGATACCGGGTTTGCAGGGCATCGAGCGTATCGGCCGTGAATCGCGTGCCCAGCTCCGCCTCGATTGCCGACACCCGGATACGCCGGTCGCAAGCGACCTCGTTCGCCGACCGCAACCGCGACTCGAAGGGAGCCATTCCGGCTTCGGGCTTGAGCGGGTTTTGCGGCGAGACGAGCCACCAGACCTCATCAAGCCCCAACCGGACCAGAGCCAACCGGCTGATATGAAGATGCCCGTCATGCGCAGGATTGAAAGATCCGCCCAGCAGTCCGATCCGCCGGCCGCGATGGCGAAAGCTGCCGGACCGCGGGATGTGGTTCGGAGAAGTCGCCACCGGGTTCAGGGTCGGGTCTGCCCGGCGCCGCGCACCAAATATTTGTAGCTGGTCAGCTGTTCGGCCCCGACCGGGCCGCGCGCATGCATCTTTCCGGTGGAGATGCCGATCTCGGCACCCATGCCGAACTCACCGCCGTCGGCAAACTGCGTCGAGGCGTTGTGCAGGACGATGCCGCTGTCGATACGCGCCAGGAAACGCTCCGCCACATCTGCATCCGATGTCACGATCGCATCGGTGTGGTTTGAACCGTGGCTGTTCACATGTTCGATGGCGGCTTCGACGTCATCGACCACCCGGACCGAAACGATCGCGTCGAGATACTCCGTATTCCAGTCATCGTCGTTGGCCGGCACGATGCGGTCATCGATGGCCTGTGCGGCGTCATCGCCGCGCACCTCGCACCCCGCACCTGCCAGATCGTCGACGATGGGGCGCAGCAGGTCTGGAGCAACTGACCGATCGATCAGCACGGTCTCGGTGGCGCCGCAGATGCCCGTCCGGCGCATCTTGGCGTTGAGCACGATATCCCGCGCCATCTGCGGGTCCGCCGCGCCATGCACATAGGTGTGACAGAGCCCCTCGAGATGGGCGAAGACCGGGATGCGGCTTTCGGTCTGCACGCGCTCGATCAGGGACTTGCCGCCGCGCGGCACGATCACATCGATAAAGTCGACCATGGTCAGCATCGCGCCCACGGCCGCGCGATCGGTCGTCGGCGGCGCCTGGATCGCCGCCTCGGGCAACCCGGCCGCGCGAAGCCCATCCTGCAGGCAGGACAGGATCACATTCGACGATTCAAAGCTTTCCGAGCCACCGCGCAGGATCGCGGCATTGCCGGCCTTGAGGCACAGCCCGCCCGCATCCGCGGTCACGTTCGGGCGCGATTCATAGATGACGCCGATGACGCCCAGTGGCACGCGCACCCTCGCTATCCGCAATCCGTTCGGCCGGTCCCACTCCGCCAGCACAGTGCCGATCGGGTCGGCCAGCGCCGCGACCTCTTCCAGACCGCCGGCCATACCTTCGACCCGGTCGTCGTTCAGGACCAGGCGGTCGAGGAAGGACCCCTTCACGCCGTTTGCTTCCGCGCGCGCGACATCATTGGCGTTCGCCGCCAGGATTTCATCCTTGCGAGACCGAATGGCGGCCGCAGACGCATGCAACGCCGCGTTCTTGGAATCCGGTGTCGCCGTCGCCAATTCCAGGGCAGCCGCCTTTGCCGCCGCACCGATGCCCTGCATGGTCGCGTGAATGTCGGCGGCATCCGCCGAGATATCCTGTGCTGCCGTCATATCTGTTCTCCGACCGTTTCTGCGGTCTGGCCGGCGACGATAGTCAATTTGCCGGCAAATTTCATCCCGTTTGCTCCGTGATCGGTGTTCCCCGAGCCCGAACACCCAGATACACGGCGGCCAAAATCAACGCGCCGCCGATCGCGGTCTCGCGGGCAAAACCCTCGCCGAAGTAAAACCAACCCAACGCTGTGCTCAACAAAGGCTCGGTGAGGAACAGCAAGGCCAGCACCATCGGCGAGATCACTCGAACCGCCCAGTTGAAGCCCGTATGGCCGATGATCTGACTGACCAGTCCCAACCCGATAAATGCCAGATAGGTCTCCAGAGACAGCCCGACAACCGGTAGGTCCAGCGCAAACACCGTCGCCCAAAGCAGGATCGCCGCGCCGCTATAGACCAGCGTGACGAACGCGACGATGCCGATCGTCCGACGCGCGGCCTCGGCCAGCAGTAAAAAGCCGACGAAGAGTATGCCGCCGGCCAGCGCAAGGCCGTCGCCGAACAGGGTCTCCAGCCCGACCCGGGCACTGCCCGACCCCATCACAATGCTGCCCGCCAGGGCCAGGCCGACGGCAAGCCATGTCCGGCGGCCAGGCGGCTGGCGCAACGCGACCACGGCCCAGACCGCCAGCCAGACCGGCGTCAGGGTCACCAGCACGACCGAATTGGCGATCGACGTGAAATCGAGGGACGCGATCCATGTCGCAAAGTGGAGTGCCAGAAACACCGCCGCCCAGCCAATCAGCCGCCATTCGCGTTTGTTCAGCCGGAGTATTTCCCGCCGCGCCGTCACGGCCGCGACGGGCAACAACACCGCGGATGCGATCAGCATCCGGTAAGCGGCCGTCACCAGCGGGTCCGCATCGGCCATCCGAACGAAGATCGCAGCGTGGGCGACCGCGACCAACGAAGCGACCAGGACGATTGTGTAGGTCATGGGACTTTCGGCGCGCGCGGCAGCCATAGGGGCGCGCTCAGCTCTCGACGAGGTCGTCGCGATGGATCATCTCTTCGCGGCCGCGATAACCGAGGATGTTCTCTATCTCACCGGACTGACGGCCCAGGATGCGTTGCGCGTCGTCCCGGCCGTAGGCCACGAGCCCGCGTGCCAACTCCTTGCCGTCGCCATCACAGACGATCACAGGGTCGCCCCGCTCGAAGGATCCGTCCACTGCGGTCACACCGGCAGGCAGAAGGCTGTTGCCGCGGGCCAGCGCGTTTGCCGCTCCCGCGTCGACCGTGATCGTGCCTTCCGGTTTGAGCGTTCCCGCGATCCAGCGCTTGCGCGCCGTGTGCGGCTCGGCCTGCGAAACAAACCATGTCGCCTTCGCACCGTCAGCCAACGCGGCCAATGGATGCAGGTCCCGTCCATCAGTGATCACCAGGCGACAGCCCGACTGGAGCGCCACCCGGGCTGCCTCGATCTTGGTGATCATGCCGCCCGAGCCATCCTCGCCGGCGGTCTCTCCAGCCATCGCCGCAATCTCAGCTGTGACCGCCTCGACTTCAGAAATATGGCGGGCGGCGTCATCCACGGTCGGATCGGCGGTGTAGAGGCCGTCGATATCCGAAAGGATCACGCAGGTGTCCGCGCCCATCATCTGGGCTACCCGCGCGGCGAGCCGGTCATTGTCGCCAAACCGGATTTCGTCGGTGGCGATCGTATCGTTCTCGTTGATCACGGGGACCACGCCCAGCCGCAGCAGGGTTCCGATCGTGTTGCGCGCATTGAGATGGCGCCGCCGGTCCTCGGTGTCTTCGATCGTCAGCAGAATTTGCGCGACCGGCACATCGCACTGCCCGAGTGTTTCCTGCCACGCATGCGCGAGGCGCACCTGGCCGGTTGCCGCGGCCGCCTGGCTTTCCTCCAGCCGAAGCGCGCGATTGCGTGGCCCACTCGCCAGCCCCAGCAACCGCCGCCCGATCGCGATCGCCCCGGAAGACACAATCATGACCTCCGCGCCGGAACTCCGAAGTGCGGCAATATCCTGCGCCAGCGCATCGAGCCAATCGGCGCGCAGCCGGCCGTCGTCATGGACCAGCAGCGCCGACCCGATTTTCACAACGATCCGCTTGCTGTTCGAAAGGTTCCTGGCGGTGCTCACTGGACCGGCTCCGCTATGTCCCCGGCGGCATCCTCGACGGCCTCGGTTTCAGCCGTCTCCGCCGCGGCCTTTTCGGTTTCGGCCTTTTCCGCTTCAGCCTCGGCATCGATCACCCGGCAGAGCGCGCGCAGTGTTTCGGTCATGCCGTCGCCCGCAATGGCGGAGATTTCGTGGATATCCTCGGCCCCCTGTTCGGTCAGCGCGGATCGGCACAACGCTATGTCTTCGGGCAGTGCTGAATCGCATTTGCTCAACGCGACCACGACCTTCTTGTCCGCCAGTCCGCCGCCATAGGCCGCGAGTTCCTCGCATATCGTGCCATAGGCCTCGGCCACGCCTTCGGGTCCAGCCGTTACGTCCACGAGGTGCAACAGCACGCGGCAGCGCTCCACATGGCCCAGGAACCGGTCGCCCAGCCCCTTGCCGTCATGGGCGCCCTCGATGATCCCGGGAATGTCGGCCATGACGAAGGCGCGGTCGTCGCTCTCGACGACGCCGAGGCCGGGATAGAGCGTGGTGAAGGGATAATCCGCGATCTTCGGCTGGGCCGCGCTGACGACCGACAAGAGCGTCGATTTCCCGGCGTTCGGCAACCCGACGAGCCCGGCATCCGCGATCAGTTTGAGGCGCAGCCAGACCCACATCTCCTGGGCCTCGCCGCCGGTGTCGGCCCGGCGCGGCGCCTGGTTGGTCGAGCTCTTGAAATGGATATTACCGCGCCCGCCCTGGCCGCCCTCAAGCAACGTAATTTGCTCGCCCACTTTGGTTAGGTCGGCGATCAGGGTCTCGCCGTCCTCGGCAAACACCTGGGTGCCGACCGGCAGCTCGAGGATCGATTCCTTGCCGCCACCGCCATAGCGGGCCTTGCCCATGCCGTCGGTACCGCGGTCGGCCTTGAAATGCTGGCGGTAGCGATAGTCGATCAGGGTGTTGAGGCCGTCCACGCAGACCGCGACCACGTCGCCGCCGCGACCACCATCGCCGCCGTCGGGGCCGCCGCGGGGCACGTTCGCCTCACGCCGGAAGCTGACACAGCCGTTGCCGCCGTCGCCGGAGCGCAGATATACCTTCGCCTGATCGAGAAATTTCATGATCCGGTCTCTAAACGTAAAACGGGGGGATCGGCTAGCCAATCCCCCCGAATAATACAGTCTCGCGGCAGACCCCTTAGGCTGGCAGAACCAC
>Ga0209558_1001936_pt1 | contig 14219 bp, 10 predicted proteins | sample SaaInlV_150m_DNA_3_FD_184674 | JGI IMG/M metagenome (GOLD analysis project Ga0209558, IMG submission 184674) | Marine microbial communities from expanding oxygen minimum zones in the Saanich Inlet - Saanich Inlet SI074_LV_120m_DNA (SPAdes) (version 2) | ecosystem: Environmental > Aquatic >...
CTCTCAGGACATTCGGCCGTTTCTACAAGCAAGTCTCAGGGAAAAGTAACCCCATGTCAGACGGCATCATGGCTTTGAAGCAAAAGCAACGATTAGTCAGAGCATTAACCCTTGATGAGGTTGATGCGTTGTTGGGTGATTCGCAGTACGCTGATAACCGCATTGGTTTGCGTGACCGATTCATGATGCTAACCTTGTATACCTTAGGCTTGCGGCGCATGGAACTCATCAATTTGCGGCATTTAGCAATTGATGTTGAATCAAAAACAGTTCGAATACTTGGCAAGCGGAACAAAGAACGCCTCTTACCCTTGCTTCCGGTGTGGCTGGCATCATACCATGCGTATTGCGCGGCATGGCCAGAAAATAAGTCTTGGTTGTTCACGGACCGCCAAGGGAAAAAAATGGGCGAGCGATTTGTCTATGGTTTGATTAATGGTTACCTTAAAGGTGCTAGCAGCATCGAGACACAAAGTCCACATATACTGCGTCACACATTCGCGACGCATTTGTTGGACATGGGTGCCGATTTGTCGGTGATTCGGGAGCTCTTAGGGCATAGCAATCTATCGGCCACGCAGATATACACCCATGCGTCTATTGAGCAGCTGAAGCGCGTTTATGAACAATCGCATCCGCGAGGCCGCAAGGATGCTTAAATCTGACAGCATGAAGACCAATGTCCAATCCATTCATTTCAAGGCCAGTGAAAAGCTACTTACCTACATCAATGAACACATTGCCCGCCTGAGCCGAGTCAGTGATCAGGCTGAAAGCAGTACGGTATACTTGCGACTGGATAACAATAAAAGTCGAAACAACAAAATCGTTGAATTAAAGGTTCACGTCCCAGGTGAAGATATCATGGTGGTCAAAGAGTCCAATTCCTTTGAAAAATCCATGCGCATGGCCACCGCTTCCGCTCGTCGCATCATGAGGAAGTCAAAGAGAAAGCAGGGTAAATTTAAATTGTTTAGAAGGGCATTGTAGAACGCCTAACATTATCTACATTTGCAGTCCGTTTGAAAAATCGGGAATCGCTGCTTTGCAGCAACGTTCTTTTCATCGCACTGCGCGGATCGTCGACAAGCTTAACCAGCCAGCATAGCTCAGTTGGTAGAGCTACTGACTTGTAATCAGTAGGTCGGGGGTTCGAGTCCCTCTGCTGGCTCTATGTCATCCGGGTCTGCGTTGTTCGTTGAAACACTTAATGTCGCAGCACTCGGGAGTGTCGCATAGTGGCTATTGCACCAGACTGTAACTCTGTCGCCTTCGGGCATCGATGGTTCGAGTCCATCCACTCCCACAACATTCAGCGGAAGTAGCTCAGCTGGTAGAGCATCAGCCTTCCAAGCTGAGGGTCGCGGGTTCGAATCCCGTCTTCCGCTCCATACCAGCCGATGTAGCTCAGAGGTAGAGCGTTTCCTTGGTAAGGAAGAGGTCACGGGTTCAATTCCCGTCATTGGCTCAACAACAACATTTAACGCACCTTATTTGGTTCAATTTTCTCTCTATTATTAACACTTATTTACAATGGCAAAAGAGACATTCGTGCGGAACAAACCGCACCTTAATATCGGTACCATCGGTCACGTTGACCATGGTAAAACCACACTCACTGCAGCAATCACTCTCGTGCTTGCTAATTCAGGGACTGCGACAGCAATGGACTTTGAGTCCATCGATTCTGCACCTGAAGAAAAGGAGCGTGGCATCACGATCAATACTGCTCACGTTGAGTATGAGACCCCTAATCGTCACTACGCACACGTTGACTGTCCTGGACACGCTGACTATGTGAAGAACATGGTTACGGGTGCGGCACAGATGGACGGAGCGATCTTGGTTGTTGCTGCAACTGATGGCCCTATGCCACAAACTCGTGAGCACATCTTGTTGGGACGCCAGGTTGGTATTCCTCGCATGGTTGTCTTCATGAACAAAGTTGACCTGGTCGACGACGAGGAGCTTCTTGAGCTCGTCGAGATGGAGATCCGCGAATTGCTTTCTTTCTATCAATACGACGGTGACAACGCACCAATTATTCAAGGTTCTGCCCTCGGTGGTTTGAACGGTGATGCTAAGTGGGTTGGTGCCATCAACGAATTGATGGAAGCTGTTGATAGCTACATTGAGGAGCCTGTTCGCGATCGCGAAAAGCCGTTCTTGATGCCTATTGAGGACGTATTCACAATCACTGGTCGTGGCACCGTTGCAACAGGTCGTATTGAGACAGGTGTTGGTAACACTGGCGATGCAGTTGACATCATCGGTTTCGGTGATGAGAAATTGACATCTACCATCACTGGTGTAGAGATGTTCCGCAAGATCCTTGACACTGGCGAAGCTGGTGACAATGTTGGTCTATTGTTGCGTGGCATTGAGAAGACTGATATCCATCGCGGCATGGTTATCTGCAAGTCAGGTAGCCAAGTTCCACACAGCAAGTTCACTGCTGAGGTTTACATCTTGAAAAAGGAAGAGGGTGGTCGTCACACACCTTTCCATAGCAAGTACCGTCCTCAGTTCTATTTGCGCACCACAGACGTCACAGGTGAGATTTTCTTACCAGACGGCGTTGAGATGGTTATGCCTGGTGACAACCTCACTATCACTGTTGAGCTCATTTCCCCTGTGGCAATGAACGTAGGTCTACGCTTTGCGATTCGCGAAGGTGGCCGTACGGTTGGTGCTGGTCAGATCACCAAAGTACTTGACTAACTACCACAAGAAGAAGGTGAAAGGTGTCCCGGTTTCCCGGGACGCCTTTTCACGTCTACGGGTGTAGTTCAAGGGTAGAATAGCGGTCTCCAAAACCGTTGATGGGAGTTCGAATCTCTCCACCCGTGCAAAAACGGTTAAGAATTAAAAACAATGATGCAACGAATTAAATCTTATTTAAAAGCCTCTTACGAGGAATTTGTGCTAAGAACCACTTGGCCATCATGGCCGGCTTTACAAAAGAGCACCATTGTGGTCATCATTGGATCCATCATTTTTGCTATGTTGGTCTTTGTCATGGACAAGGGCATCACAACAGTGCTTGATGTCATTTATAGATTATTCGCATAAGATGGCTAGTCAAGAAGGTATGAAATGGTATGTGCTCCGCGCCATCAGCGGTCAGGAGAACAAGATCAAAAATTTCATTGAAGCTGAGGTTAAACATCTCAGCATGGATGATCTCTTGGGACAAATTTTGATTCCAACGGAAAAGGTGTACCAGATTCGTGATGGCAAGAAAGTGCTTAAAGAGCGCAACTTCTTTCCAGGCTACATCATGGTTGAAGCCACGTTGACTGGTGAATTGCTTCACTTGATCAAAAAAGTAAACAATGTCATTGGTTTCTTAGGTGAGACCAAAGGCGGAGTGCCTGTCCCATTGCGACTTACTGAAGTTAATCGCATGTTAGGACGGGTTGACGAACTGGCTGAAACCTCTGAACAGGTTGCCATCCCATTTGTTGTTGGAGAAACGGTCAAGGTCATTGATGGTCCTTTCCGTGATTTCAGCGGCAACATTGAAAAAATACTGGAGGATAAGCGTAAGCTGGAAGTCACTGTGAAGATTTTTGGCCGACGCACACCTCTTGAACTCAGCTTCATGCAAGTCGAGAAAGACGGATAATTGATACGAACTCAAACCAACAAAAGCTGCGCTTCCAGCATGCTGATGTTAACTGAATTAAATAACAACTGAATAACTGATCATGGCAAAAGAAATATCTGCCTTATTGAAATTGCAAGTCCGTGGTGGAGCCGCGAACCCTGCGCCACCTGTAGGTCCTGCCTTGGGTGCAAAGGGCGTGAACATCATGGAATTTTGCAAACAATTCAATGCTCGTACGCAAGACAAAGCGGGCAAACTTCTCCCTGTAGTCATCACTGTCTACGCTGACAAGTCATTTGACTTCATCATCAAGCAACCCCCTGTGGCTGTTCAATTGCTGGAAGCGGCAAAATTGAAGAGTGGCTCAGGCATACCGCACATTGAAAAGGTCGGTAAGGTGAATTGGACGCAAGTTCAGACCATCGCTGAAGGCAAGATGATTGACCTCAATTGTTTCACTGTTGGATCAGCCATGAATATGGTAGCCGGTACTGCCCGCAGTATGGGCATCACCATTTCTGGCAAACGTCCTGAAACCGTATAATATATCGCATCATGGCAATGACAAAAAATCAAAAAGCTGCCCTCGCTAAGGTTGAACCTGGTAAGGTGTACTCACTCGATGAGGCTTCTTCACTCGTGAAGGAAGTCAGCACAAGTAAATTCGATGGTTCAGTTGATCTAGCTATCCGTTTGGGTGTGGATCCTCGCAAAGCCAACCAGATGGTTCGTGGCACAGTGAGTCTTCCTCATGGCACAGGCAAGGACATCAAAGTTCTTGCCTTGGTTCCTGCTGACAAGGAAGCTGAAGCAAAAGAGGCTGGTGCTGACTACGTTGGTCTTGACGAGTACGTTGAGAAGATCAAAGGTGGTTGGACTGACATCGATGTCATCATCACAGTACCTGCCGCAATGGGTAAGCTGGGTCCGTTGGGTCGCGTTTTAGGCCCTCGCGGCCTGATGCCAAACCCCAAGTCTGGAACCGTTACCATGGACGTCGCTAAGGCTGTTCGTGAAGTGAAGGCTGGTAAGATTGACTTCAAGGTTGATCGTTATGGCATTATCCACGCATCGGTAGCTAAGGTTTCTTTCTCGCAAGAGCAAATCAAGGAAAACGCTGCTGAATTGATCAATACCATCATTCGCTTGAAGCCAACATCAGCTAAAGGTGCTTACATCAAGAGCCTGACCATGGGTCCAACCATGGGTCCTGGTTTGTCCGTTGAATTCAAAAACGCTTAAGCAAGACATCATGACACGTCAAGAAAAAACGGTTACGATCAAGCAACTCACAGAGTTACTTGAAAACACCAAAACCATCTACATTGCAGACATCGAAGGATTGGATGCTGACACAACAAGCAATTTGCGTCGCCAAGCAGCCAAATCAGAGGTGAAGTTACAGGTTGTGAAAAACACCCTACTTCGCAAAGCAATGGAAAACTCTTCAAAGGAATTTGAAGGGCTATACGATACCCTGAAAGGCAACTCAAGCCTGATGATCGCTGAAGCTGGTAATGCACCCGCTAAGCTCATCAAGGCATTTCGCAAGAAAAGTAAGAAGCCAATTCTTAAGGGTGCCTTTGTCGAGGAGGCCATCTACGTAGGAGATGACCAACTCGAGGCTTTGAGCAACCTCAAGTCCAAAGAAGAACTGATCGGCGATATCCTCGTGCTCTTGCAGAGCCCGTTGCAGTCGGTCATGTCTGGACTGACAGGATCTGGTCAAACCCTTTCTGGTCTTTTGAAGACCTTGGAAGAAAGGAAGTCCTAACTTTTACGCACTCAGCTTCCACTTGTGCATATTCAATTAATTAATCCATCATAAATCACAAAACCATGGCAGATATTAAATCCCTAGGAGATTCTTTGGTCAACATGACCGTAAAAGAAGTCCAAGAACTCGCTACTTACCTCAAAGATGAATACGGCATTGAGCCTGCTGCTGCAGCTGTTGCTGTTGCTGGACCCACCGGGGACAGCGCCGCCGCATCTGAAGAGCAGACAGAGTTTGACGTTATTCTAACCGCTGCTGGTGGTTCCAAATTGGCGGTCGTTAAGATCGTTAAGGAACTGACTGGTCTTGGCCTCAAAGAAGCCAAAGGAAAAGTTGACGCAGCTCCAGCCGCCATCAAAGAAGGCGTGTCCAAAGACGAGGCAGAAGCTCTCAAGAAATCTCTTGAAGAAGCTGGTGCTGAAGTTGAGCTTAAGTAAGCTTTACTTACCTATCAGGTTTAGGTCCTGGGGCATGTCCCCAGGCCTAGACCTTTTTTGCGTTTCTCGCAACATCTCATTGAACTAATTCAAGATCCTCGTTATGGCACTATCTCAACCGCGTATCAACTTCTCCTCAACCTTTGCGCAGGCTGACACTCCAGACTTCCTGGAAATTCAAATCAAGTCGTTCCAAGACTTCTTTCAAATTGACACCAAGTCTGAAGACCGTGAAGATGAGGGACTCTTTCACACCTTCAATGATAACTTTCCTATCACGGATTCTCGCAATCAATTTGTGCTTGAATTCATCGATTACTTTGTTGATCCCGCACGCTATTCTGAGCAAGAATGCCTTGAGCGTGGATTGACCTACAGTGTGCCCTTGAAAGCACGCCTTAAACTCTATTGTACCGACCCCGAGCACGAGGATTTCGAGACGGTTGTACAAGACGTTTATTTGGGAACCATCCCCTACATGTCACCAAGAGGCACCTTCATCATCAATGGCGCTGAACGGGTTATCGTTTCACAGTTGCACCGCTCACCTGGTGTATTCTTTGGCCAGAGCTTCCATGCCAATGGCACCAAGCTTTACTCTGCACGAGTCATTCCTTTCAAAGGATCTTGGATTGAATTCGCGACAGATATCAACTCCGTCATGTATGCTTACATCGATCGGAAAAAGAAATTACCTGTCACCACACTCTTCCGCGCCATTGGATTTGAGCGTGATAAGGACATCCTAGAGATTTTTGACCTTGCTGATGAGATGAAGATTTCTAAAGCCGCATTGAAGCGATCAGTTGGTCGCAAGTTGGCTGCAAGGGTATTGAAGTCATGGGTTGAGGATTTTGTTGATGAGGACACCGGTGAAGTGGTATCTGTTGAGCGCAATGAGGTCATCCTTGATCGCGACACCATCATTGAAAAGGACCATTTGCCTTTGATTACTGATGCAGGTGTTGCAACCATCCTGTTGCATAAAGTTGATGTGGATGAGGCAGATTATGCCATCATCTATAACACCTTGCAAAAGGATCCAACCAACTCAGAAGTTGAAGCAGTAGAGCACATCTATCGCCAATTGCGAAATGCTGAGCCGCCAGATGTTGATACAGCTCGTGGTATCATTGACAAATTGTTCTTCTCAGAGCAGCGTTACAGCCTCGGTGAGGTAGGTCGATACCGCTTGAACAAGAAGTTGGGATTGAAAATTGACAATGAGAAGCAGGTTTTAACCAAGCAGGACATCATTTCCATTATCAAGTACTTGATCGAATTGATCAATGCGAAGACAGAAATTGATGACATCGATCACTTGAGCAATCGCCGTGTTCGCACCGTTGGTGAGCAAATGTCTAACCAGTTTGGTGTGGGTCTTTCTCGCATGGCGCGTACCATTCGTGAGCGCATGAATGTTCGTGACAATGAGGTTTTCACACCCGTTGACTTGATCAATGCAAAGACATTGAGTTCCGTCATCAACTCGTTCTTTGGTACCAACCAATTGAGCCAGTTCATGGACCAAACCAACCCTTTGTCAGAGGTCACGCACAAGCGTCGCCTGTCTGCACTAGGGCCTGGTGGTTTGAGTCGTGAGCGCGCAGGATTTGAGGTTCGTGACGTTCACTACACGCACTATGGCCGACTTTGCCCCATTGAAACACCTGAGGGTCCAAACATTGGTTTGATTTCTTCCCTATGTGTTTATGCGAAAGTTAACTCGATGGGATTCATTGAAACCCCTTACAGAAAGGTAGAAGATGGCGTTGTTCAGTTGAACAGTGATCCAATCTATCTGAGTGCTGAGGAAGAGGAAGAGAACATCATTGCACAGGCTAATGCACCTTTGGACAATGCAGGTAACTTCACCAATGAGAAAATTAAATCACGTGACGTGGCAGATTACCCTGTGGTAGAGCCAAAGCAAGTGGATTTAATGGACGTTGCACCCAACCAAATTGCCTCAATTTCAGCCTCATTGATTCCATTCTTGGAGCATGATGATGCCAACCGTGCATTGATGGGATCTAACATGATGCGTCAGGCCGTGCCATTGATGCGCCCACAAGCACCCATCGTCGGAACAGGCCTTGAGCAGCAGGTTGCAAAGGATTCAAGGGTATTGATCAACGCTGAAGGCGCCGGTACTGTAGATTATGTTGATGCACAGAAGATCACCATTGTGTACGATCGAACAGAAGACGAGGATCTAGTGAGCTTTGAATCATCGACAATCTCTTACCGATTGACTAAGTTCTTGAAGACTAACCAGGGCAGCAGTATCACATTGAACCCTATTGTAAGAAAGGGCGATCGCGTTAAGAAGAACCAAGTGCTTTGTCAGGGTTACGCTACAGAAAATGGTGAACTTGCTTTAGGACGTAACCTATTGGTATCATTCATGCCATGGAAAGGTTACAACTTTGAGGATGCCATCGTAATCAGCGAAAAGGTTGTTAAAGAGGACATCTTTACATCCATTCACATTGATGAGTACAGCATGGATGTGCGCGACACCAAATTGGGCATGGAGGAATTGACAGCAGATATCCCCAATGTCTCTGAAGAGGCCACCAAGGATTTGGATGAGAATGGCATGATTCGCATTGGAGCAGAGATTTCTGCAGGTGATATTCTGATTGGAAAGATCACACCCAAGGGTGAGAGTGATCCATCGCCAGAGGAGAAATTGCTTCGCGCCATATTTGGCGATAAAGCGGGAGACGTCAAGGATGCATCCTTGAAATGTTCACCCTCATTGCGTGGTGTAGTTATTGACAAGAAACTCTTTAGCCGATCGGTGAAGGATAAGCGTCAACGATTGCAAGACAAAGAGGATTTGGTTGTTCTGGAGACAAAGTTCCAAGCTGAATTGTCAGATGTTCGTTCACGTTTCATTGAGAAGTTGGCAAAAATCATTTCAGGCAACGTATGTCAGGGGGTTTACAACGACCTCAATGAGGAAATCATTCCTAAGGGTAGCAAATACACCCTGCGTTTGTTGAATACCATTGAAGACTTCACTCACATGTCTGGTGGTAAATGGACAACAATGAAGGACAAGAATGCCTTGGTTGACAGGCTGTTGCACAACTACAAGATCAAAGTCAGTGACTTAACAGGTATCAATCGCAGGGAGAAGTTCACCATTTCTGTTGGTGATGAATTGCCTGCAGGTGTTGTGAAGATGGCTAAAGTGTTGATCGCTAAGAAGCGCAAGCTGAAGGTGGGAGATAAGATGGCTGGTCGTCACGGTAACAAGGGCATCGTTGCGAAAATTGTTCGCGAGGAGGACATGCCATTCTTGGAAGACGGCACGCCAGTTGACATTGTACTGAACCCCTTGGGTGTACCGTCACGGATGAACATTGGTCAGATTTATGAAACCGTTCTTGGTTGGGCAGGTCAGAAATTGGACAAGAAGTTCTCTACGCCGATTTTTGATGGTGCAACATTGGATCAAATCACTGAATACACCAATGAAGCTGGCTTGCCAGAATTTGGCCACATCCAACTCTTCGATGGAGGTACAGGTGAAGCATTTGACCAAAAAGCGACTGTTGGTATCATCTACATGCTCAAATTGGGTCACATGGTTGATGACAAGATGCACGCTCGTTCCATCGGACCATATTCACTAATTACACAGCAACCACTTGGCGGTAAAGCACAGTTTGGTGGCCAGCGATTTGGTGAGATGGAAGTATGGGCTCTTGAAGCATTTGGTGCGTCAAACATCCTTCGCGAAATCTTGACTGTCAAGTCGGATGATGTGATTGGACGTGCAAAGACTTATGAAGCGATTGTCAAGGGAGACCGCATGCCAGATCCCGGTATTCCGGAGTCTTTCAATGTCCTCTTGCATGAGTTGCAGGGTCTTGGACTCAAAGTTACCTTGGATTAATTACCTGTTAAAGCGAACATAAAGTATTTTCACATGAGAAAGCACGAATACCAACCCACAGGAAGCTTCAACGCTATCACCATCAGCCTGACGGCTCCAGAAACCTTTTTGGAGAAGTCACGTGGCGAGGTGCTTAAACCTGAAACCATTAACTACCGGACGCACAAGCCTGAGCGTGATGGCTTGTTCTGTGAGCGCATTTTCGGTCCCATGAAGGATTTCGAATGTGCTTGTGGCAAGTACAAACGCATTCGCTACAAGGGCATTGTTTGTGACCGTTGTGGTGTTGAGGTTACTGAGAAGAATGTTCGCCGTGAGCGCATTGGTCACATCAATTTGGTGGTGCCTGTAGCTCACATCTGGTATTTCCGTTCATTGCCCAATAAGATTGGTTACCTCCTTGGTGTGCCAACCAAGAAGTTGGACATGATCATTTACTATGAGCGCTATGTGGTCATTCAAAATGGTTTAGCTAAGGATGCTGAAGGCAATGCTTATGAGCACATGCATTTCTTGACAGAAGAGGAGTATTTGGACACCTTGGATGGTTTGCCAAACAGCCAGGAGAACCATTACTTGGAAGATTCAGATCCCAATAAGTTCATTGCTAAAATGGGCGCTGAAGCTCTGTTGATGTTGCTCCAACGCCTGGACTTGGACAGCCTGTCCTACCAATTACGCAACAAGGCCAACAATGAGACGTCACAGCAGCGAAAGGCAGAAGCCTTGAAGCGCTTGAATGTTGTTGAGTCACTGCGTGAATCCAACACCCGCATTGAGAATCGCCCTGAGTGGATGATTGTTAAGGTTGTTCCTGTGATTCCACCTGAATTGCGCCCATTGGTGCCATTGGATGGTGGTCGCTTTGCAACATCTGACCTCAATGACCTTTACCGCCGTGTCATCATTCGCAACAATCGCTTGAAGCGCTTGTTGGAGATCAAGGCACCTGAAGTGATTTTGCGCAATGAGAAACGCATGTTGCAGGAGTCTGTTGACAGCCTTTATGACAACACGCGTAAGAGCTCAGCTGTTAAAACTGAGGGCAACCGCCCCTTAAAATCCCTGTCTGACTCTCTCAAGGGCAAGCAAGGTCGTTTCCGTCAAAACTTGCTGGGTAAGCGTGTGGATTATTCTGCACGTTCAGTTATTGTTGTTGGTCCAAGCCTCAAGCTCCATGAATGTGGTTTACCAAAGGATATGGCCGCTGAATTGTACAAGCCATTTGTCGTTCGCAAGCTCATTGAAAGAGGTATTGTGAAGACGGTCAAGTCTGCAAAGAAGATCATAGACAGCCGTGAAGCTGTGGTATGGGACATCCTTGAGAATGTCATGAAGGGTCACCCTGTCTTACTTAACCGTGCACCAACATTGCACCGTTTAGGTATTCAGGCTTTCCAGCCAAAAATGATTGAAGGCAAAGCCATCCAATTGCACCCGCTTGCTTGTACAGCATTCAACGCTGACTTTGATGGTGACCAAATGGCTGTTCACTTGCCATTAGGCCCTGCAGCAATTTTGGAAGCCCAGGTTTTGATGCTTGGTTCACACAACATTTTGAACCCAGCCAATGGATCTCCGATCACTGTTCCTTCACAGGATATGGTGTTGGGCCTCTATTACATGACCAAGGCCAAGCGAAATTTACCCAATGACCCCATCAAGGGAGAAGGGATGATGTTTTACTCTGCTGAAGAGGTGAATATTGCCTTGAATGAAGGGGTTATTGAGCTCAATGCCTACATCAAAGTGCGTGCTGCAGTGATGGAGAATGACCAATTGGTCAACAAAATCATTGAGACATCTGTGGGTCGTGTATTGTTCAATCAATATGTGCCTGAAGAAATTGGCTTCATCAATGAAGTGTTGACGAAGAAGGCCTTGCGTGAAATCATTGCGCACATCCTTACCAAGACTGATGTACCTCGCACCGCACAATTCCTTGACGAGATCAAGGACTTGGGTTACAGCCAGGCATTCAAAGGTGGTTTATCCTTCTCATTAGGTGACATCAACGTCCCTGAGTTGAAGGAGTCATTGGTTCAAAAGGCCAATGTTGAGGTTGAATCCATTCTCATGAACTACAACATGGGTCTGATCACCAACAATGAGCGTTACAATCAAGTCATTGATGTATGGACCAATGCCAATGCGCGTTTGACCATGGCAGCCATGAAGGATTTGACCAACGATCGCCAAGGATTTAACCCCATCTACATGATGTTGGATTCTGGTGCACGTGGTTCCAAGGAGCAGATTCGTCAGCTCTCTGGTATGCGTGGTTTGATGGCCAAGCCTAAGAAGTCTGCTTCAAGCGGCGGGGCAATTATTGAAAACCCGATTATATCAAACTTTAAGGAGGGTCTTTCCATCTTGGAGTACTTCATTTCAACCCACGGTGCGCGTAAGGGTCTTGCAGATACAGCCTTGAAGACGGCTGATGCAGGTTACCTAACCCGTCGTTTGCATGATGTCGCACAAGATGTCATCGTCAATGAAGTGGATTGTGAAACCCTGCGTGGTTTAGAAATCTCTGATTTGATCAAGAACGATGAAGTCTATGAGAAAATGAGTGCCCGTATTGCAGGCCGTATCAGTTTGCATGACATCATTGACCCAATTTCTGGAGATGTTTATGTTGAAGCAGGTGAATTGATCAGCGATGACATGGCTCTTACTTTGGATGCATCACCCATTGAGACGGTTGAGGTGCGTTCTCCATTGACATGTGAGACCAAGCGGGGTATTTGCTCCAAATGCTATGGCCGCAACTTGGCATCAGCAAAAATGGTTCAACGTGGTGAGTCCGTTGGTGTGGTTGCAGCGCAGTCCATTGGTGAGCCGGGTACCCAGTTGACCTTGCGTACGTTCCACGTTGGTGGAACAGCAGGCAACATTTCTGAGGTCAGCAATATTTCCGCAAAATTCGAAGGTAAAATTGAATTGGAGGATGTTCGAACGGTGATCGGTGAGGACTCTGAAGGCAAAAAGTCAACCATCGTGATTGGCCGCACAGGTGAACTGCGTGTGATTGATGCCAAGTCTGGTGTTGTTGTCATGTCAGGTAATGTGCCTTATGGCTCAACATTGCTTGTCAAGGATGGCGACAAGGTGAAGAAAGCCGAGATTCTTTGTACATGGGATCCTTACAATGCTGTCATCATCTCCGAATACGCTGGTTCCATTGGGTTCGCTGATGTGGTTCAAGGTGTCACCTACAAAGTTGAGATCGATGAGCAAACCGGTTTCCAAGACAAGGTCATCGTAGATAGCCGCAACAAGAAACTTGTACCAATGGTACAGATTTTGGACAAAAAGGGCAAGGAAATCAAGCAATACACTTTGCCTGTTGGTGCGCATATCATGGTTGATGATACAGAGACCATCAAAACAGGTAAAATTCTTGTTAAGATTCCACGCAAAAGCTCTAAGGCGGGTGATATCACGGGCGGTTTACCCCGTGTCACGGAATTGCTTGAAGCACGTAACCCATCCAATCCAGCTGTTGTAGCTACCACGGATGGCACTGTGTCTTACGGCAAGATCAAGCGAGGTAATCGTGAGATCATCATTGAAAGCCGCACGGGCGATCAGCGCAAGTATTTGATCAAACTATCCAAGCAGATTTTGGTTCAGGAAAATGACTTTGTACGTGCCGGTACACCATTGAGTGAAGGTGCCATTACACCATCAGATATCCTAGCGATCAAAGGCCCAACAGCTGTTCAGGAGTACCTCGTGAATGAAATTCAGGATGTATACCGTCTTCAGGGTGTGAAAATCAATGACAAGCACTTTGAAGTGATTGTGCGTCAAATGATGCGCAAAGTCAATGTGGTTGATGCAGGTGACACCAAGCTTTTGGAAGGACACCTTACGCATGTTCAGGACTTCATGTTGGCCAATGATGACATCTTTGACAAAAAGGTGGTTATTGATGCGGGTGACAGCGAGGAGTTGACTGCAGGACAAATCATTGGCGCACGTCAATTGCGCGATGAGAACTCTTTGCTTAAGCGCAATGATAAGGCATTGGTTGAGGCACGTGATGCAAACCCTGCCACAGCGAAGTTGATTCTTCAGGGTATCACAAGGGCTTCCTTGCAGACCAAATCATGGGTATCGGCCGCATCCTTCCAGGAAACGACTAAGGTGCTCAATGAGGCGTCTATTGCAGGCAAACGCGACACCTTGAGAGGATTGAAAGAAAATGTTATTGTTGGTCACCGCATCCCTGCGGGCACAGGACTTGAGCACTACTACGATGCAGTCGTTGGCAATGTTGATGAGTATGAAGCCATGTTGGCAACGCGCTCTGTAGATATTGAGACAGCTGAGGTCATTTCTGAGGTTGTTACTGAGGTTGTTACTGAGGTTGTTGCCGAGGTTGCTCCTGAGGTTGTTTCTGATACCATAACTGAAACCAAGGACTGATGTCAGAAAAAAAACAAGACCAGGAGATTCAAATTGAATTAACGCCCGAGA
>Ga0209558_1001941_pt1 | contig 14202 bp, 10 predicted proteins | sample SaaInlV_150m_DNA_3_FD_184674 | JGI IMG/M metagenome (GOLD analysis project Ga0209558, IMG submission 184674) | Marine microbial communities from expanding oxygen minimum zones in the Saanich Inlet - Saanich Inlet SI074_LV_120m_DNA (SPAdes) (version 2) | ecosystem: Environmental > Aquatic >...
TCGCAAGACAAAACGCGTCTGCGGCATCGGTCCCTCCACAGCATCCACCAGCAGCAACACGCCATCCACCATATTCAGAATGCGCTCGACTTCGCTGCCAAAGTCAGCATGTCCCGGTGTGTCCACGAGACTGATCGTCTTGTCCTTGTAGTCGACGGCCGTGTTCTTGGCAGTAATGGTGATGCCCCGTTCGCGCTCCAGATCATTGGAGTCGAGGACACGGTCATTCACCTGCTGATTCGTACGAAAGACATTCGTCTGCTTCAACATGCCGTCAAGCAGGGTCGTCTTGCCATGATCGACGTGGGCGATGATGGCGATATTTCTCAGATTGTCGGCGCGATTGGTCAAAGCGGTGCAGATCCTGGCTGTGGGCGCAACTGGCCGTGGGCTCAAATAGAGGGCAAGCAATAGAACGTACGCACAAAACACCCAAAAAATGCCCCCCTGCTGTCAGCATTCGTCTCTTGTGGATCATAGCCGAGGCCTTAGACTTTGGCTGAGTCGAACACCAAGTCCAACCCTAATGACACGAGTTCAAGTGGTCGAAAAATCGGCGATCCAGACTGCTAGACAGATCGGATCCACCCAGGAGGGCCGTAGACTCCTGTGGGGTTTTGCGTCACTTCTGCTGGTTCTCGCTTTGGTCTCGGTGATCAGTTTTGTGGTTGTGCAGAACGCCTCCGGAGGCTTCACCGGCTACCGCGAGATGGCACGCGACGCCAACCTCGCTGGCCGTCTGCAGGCGAACATGCTCATGGTGCGGATGAATGTGAAAGACTTCATCATCACTGGTAGCTACAAGGATCTGCAGCAATACGCCGATTACTATCGCAAGATGTCCGGCTTCCTTGAAGAGGCCCAGCAGGAAATCGTCAAGCCTGAGCGCGCCGACCAGATCGACCAGGTCGCCGGCAACCTGAGAGACTATGTCAGCGCCTTCGATGCGGTCATCGCCCTGCGCGAACGCCGCAATGACGCGGTCTTCAAGGTCCTCGATGTTCGCGGCCCTTACATGGAGGCGAATCTCACGGCGATCATGACGTCAGCCGAGGAGAGCAACGACATGGCCGCCGCCTTCCATGCGGGGCTGGCCATGAAGCACCTGCTGTTGGCACGCCTCTACGTGGCAAAATTTCTCGTCAACAATGATCAACGCTCCGTCGACCGCGTGAAGAAGGAATTCGAGGCAGTCCGTCATCGCTTGGAGATACTCGACTCGGAGTTGGAAAATGAGCACAGACGGGCAATGCGCGAAGCCGTCCTGTCATCCTTCGCCGACTACGAAAGCACCTTTGCTGAACTCGTTGAGATCATTTTCGAGCGCAACAACATCATTTCCGGCACCCTCGATCGCCTCGGTCCAGAGATTGCCAGTCACGTAGAGAGCGTCAAGCTCGACATCAAGAGTGTGCAGGACGAGATCGGCCCTCGACTGCAGGCGCGCAACACCCTCAGTATCTACGTCGTGAGTATCGTCGGCGCGATCGCCCTGATCGTGGCTGTAACACTGACCTTCGTCATCGTGCGCACCTTCCGACGCATGACAGCATCCATCGAGAGTGCGCGGGTGGCGGCGGAATCAACGGCCCAGACCAAGGCAGATTTCCTGGCGAACATGTCGCACGAAATCCGCACCCCCATGAACGCCATCATTGGCATGGCTCATCTCGCCCAGCGCACAGACCTGAATCCGAAGCAACGCGACTACGTCGACAAGATTCATGGCTCCAGCCAACATCTGCTCGGTATCATCAACGACATTCTCGATTTCTCCAAAATTGAGGCCGGCAAACTCGCCGTCGATGCCATCGACTTTCGCATCGATGAGGTCCTCGACAATGTCGCCAGCCTCATCGGCGAAAAGGCCTCGGAGAAGGGGCTCGAAGTCATCTTTGACATTGACCCCGCCCTTCCCGCGCATCTGGTGGGTGATCCGCTGCGCATTGGTCAGATCCTCGTGAACTACGCCAACAATTCGGTCAAGTTCACAGAAAAGGGTGAGATCTTCATTCGCGCCAACGTCGCGAGCGACGAAGGACAGGATCTGCTGGTTCGTTTTGAGGTCGAGGATACGGGGATCGGCATGACCCGGGAACAGACGAGCAGACTCTTCCAGTCCTTCTCGCAGGCAGATACGTCGGTTACGCGCAAATACGGCGGCACAGGCCTTGGGCTGGCAATTTCCAAAGAGCTGGCTGAATTGATGGGTGGCGAAGTCGGCGTGTCTTCCGAGGTCGGATCGGGGAGTGTGTTCTTCTTTACCGCCGCCCTTCGTCGTACAGGTGAGCGCAAGCAACCGATCCCGGCACTTGATCTGCGTCATCGTCGGGTTCTCGTCGTCGACGACAATGAACACGCTCGAGAAATCCTGTCCTCCATGCTGACGACTCTGACCTTCCGCGCCGATGTCGTGGCTTCGGGAGAAGAGGCCGTCGTCGCCGTGGATACGGAGAATCGTGGCGATGATCCCTATGAGGTCGTTTTTCTCGATTGGAAACTCGAGGGGATCGACGGCATCGAGGCAGGCCGACGCATCCAGGCCCTCGATGTCGCCACAAGACCAGAGCGCGTGATCGTGACGGCCTATGGTCGATCAGAGGTCATGGATGAAGCAGAGGCGGCGGGCATGCCGATCGTGCTCGTCAAACCCGTCACGCCATCGCATCTGCTCGACGCCGCCGTGAGAGTGCTCGGCGGTGGTGGATCTGACGATCTCGTGCACCGGGATGACTGGGCCGAACACCTCGATGCCATCAAGGGAGCCCGTGTGCTGCTGGTTGAGGACAATGAACTCAACCAGCAGGTCGCGATTGAACTGCTGCGCGAGGGAGGCCTGCAGGTAGATCTCGCCGAAGATGGTGCCCAGGCGGTACGTATGGTAGGTGAAAAGTCCTACGACGTGGTCTTGATGGATATGCAAATGCCGGTCATGGATGGTGTGACGGCGACCATCGAAATTCGCAAGAATCCCCGTTTTGCCTCGCTGCCAATTCTGGCCATGACGGCCAATGCCATGGAGAAAGACCGCGAAAAGACACGGGAAGCGGGAATGAATGACCACATTGCCAAACCAATTGACCCGGCCACACTGTTCAGTTCCCTGCTGCACTTTGTCGAACACAGAACCGACGATGCGGCCAAGAACGAAACGGTAGATTCATCAGCCGAAGACGATTCTGCATCGGACCTCGTCATTGAGGGCATCGACACGGCGGACGGCCTGCGCCGTGTTCTCGGCAACCAGCAGCTCTACCACAATCTGCTGCGTCGATTTGTCACAGGCGAAGAGTCACGCGCCGCTGGCACGATTCACACCTTGCTGGCCCGCAACGACACCGAAGGCGCTGAACGTGCGGCGCATTCACTGAAGGGGGTGGCGGGCACTCTCGGTGCCAAAAACCTGCAAGAGCACGCGGCGACCCTCGAAGCATCGTTGACCGAAAGTGATGTCAACGTGGATGACCAGTTGACTGCCCTCGATCAGGAGCTGAGGGCGCTGGTGGCACAGATTCGGACAGCCCTGCCACCGGAGGCACCGAAACAGGCAAATGGTCGCGACACCCAGAATCATGGTTCTGCAGCCAATGGGTCCGGTGACCACGAGAACACAGGAACCACAGGCAACGGCAAGAGCGGGGATGTGGACTGGGACGCTGCACGTCAGGTCGTTGGCGAGCTCGAAGCCCTGCTGGCAGCCAGCGACAGCACGGCCCTTGATCTGTTCGATCGTTCTTCGGGCCTGCTTGAGCAGGCTCTGGGCCATCACTTTCCTGCCGTGGAGTCGCCGATTACGGGCTGGGACATGGACGCAGCCCTCGTGGCTCTGCGCGCTGCCTGCGAAGACATTGAGCAAATCGCCGATGTGCATAAATGACGCCACTCGCGCCGGCTCGCTAGTCGATCTCACCCGCCCACAGACGCTGCATCTGGTCGCACTCTTCCAGTAGTTGATCCAGCGGCCCCTGCGCTGCAACCCTGCCCTCGTCGAGCACGACGACCCAGTCGGCGCGTCGCAATACGGGCTGACGATGCGACACAACGAGGCAGGTCGTTGCCTGATCCGCCGTCAAACGATCCCACAGCAGACGCTCCGTCTCGACATCAAGGGCGCTGGAGACATCATCGCAGATGAGTAGTTCAGGATGGTTGTGGCGAACCAGGCGACCAGTTCAGTGGCATAGCGTGCCGCAATCGCCACGATTTGCTGGCCCACCAGCACGCCCGTGTAGATGCCTGCAGCGAGCGCCAGATTCTGCAGGGTGTCACCATCACGAGCGGCATCGATAAAGCTGCGCAGAATCTGCGGACTCAGCAGCTCAAGTCCGATACCCGAGAACAGCAGCAACGCCAGACCCAGCACACGTCCCCATTGGGGGGACAGATACTGGCTCAGCAGCTGCGTATAGTGTGCTCGGGTTACCTGCATAGCTCCATCAATGCGCGCGAAATGTGACTACCTCTTCGATGCCGAAATCGCGCCAAGGTAACAGATCGATCTATGATTCGATCGCTCGGAAGACCAATGCCGGATCATCACAGCTGAAGACGTCGAGGCCCCACTCGAAACGGCTACGAATAAGCTCTGCATCCGGATCGATGCAGGAGACGACGGGCAGTCCTGCCTTGTGGGCTTCGTTGATCATGGCCGCTGTCACTGTCTTGCGATGCGGATGCAGGAAGTCGACCCCCTCCTCAAGACTGTGTCGCAACGTGTCATTTTGCCCGGCAGGATAGAGAATCCCTGTTGAGATCTGATCACACGCGTCGCGAACCCAGCGCAGCTGATCGAAGCTGCTGGAAATCACCAGCCCTCGGTGGGCCTCGCCGGTGACTGTGACCAGTTCGGCAACCCTGCCGAGCGTGTCTGCATCAAATGTGGGATCGACATGTAGGCAGACCCCACACCCGCCGGCTGCAGACCAGTCGAGCAGATCCTGCAGACTTGGCACAGCGGTACCACAGAATTCAGACCGATACCAGGAGCCGGCATCTAACGATTGGAATTGTTCCATCGTTAGGTCCTCCACTCGACCCTCGCCGTCCGTCGTGCGATTCACGGTGGGGTCGTGCATCAGCACAAAGTCGTCATCCCGTGTAATTTTGACATCCACTTCTACCCACGACGCACCTTGTGCCTGTGCTGCGGCAAAGGCGGGGATCGTATTCTCCGGGCCATGGGCGCATGCACCACGATGCCCAATGACAGGGATGGGACCCGGCGACTCTCGAATGTGTATTGCCTTCATTGCTGCCTCCACAAAGTCGATGTGATCTTTGCATGTGTTCTGGTCATGCCGCTTCTTCATGCGTCGCAAATACCATCCGGTCCAACTTCAAGACGAACGATGCCGCAGGTCAACAACTTCCTCTGCAAGCTGGTCATTGCCAGTCTCGTAGCGTGCGTTTCTCACGCCTTGGCTCACAATGGTGTGGTTGCCCATGCAAGACCCGCGGTAGGGATCGTCGTCGACGGCGACTTGTCCGATTGGCCTGCAGATGCCCTTTCCTATCCGATTCGAACGCATCAGCTTGGCGCCGCTCCCGTAGATACCGATGACTTCGACGGACATTTTCAGGTTGCATGGGATGCAGCAACGGGGTCCCTTTGGGTCGCTGTCGATCTTGTCGATGACGAGACCATCCTGGAGGGCGCCACCGCCACGTCACTAGCCGACATGCGTCGATTCTTTGGCATGATGGGGTGGCGTTCTTCCGATGAAGTGGAAACACCCGATCTCGCCGATGGCTGCGCGATCCTGATCGATATGGGCCACGAAGACGGTGATTCCCGCACCGTGCGGTTTGGCCTGGATGGACGTGACTCAAGGACGGTAATCACCTCATCCGAGCGCGATGGCCAGCAATGGCGTGACGCGCAGGTTGCCGCAACCTTCCCTCCCGGTCGCCGCGTATACGAATGGCAAATCAACCTGCAAGCAGCCTTTCTTCGCGAGGCGGACCATCCGCCCAATTTGCTGGCCGCCGGGACAGTGCTCGGCTTTGATGTCACCGTCGCAGATCGAGACACGGGCAGCACTCTATCTGGTGATGATCTCTCCTGGCTCAGTTGGGGGCCGGGGGTGGGCAAGGTATGGGGTTCGCGCACGTCACGTCGAGGCGATCTCGTCCTCATCGAAGCGGATCTCGCCATGGGGCACTTGGCCGGCCTCACCCGCTGGAACAACGCGTCGACACAGACGCCACCATCGGGGGTCAGCATACGAACCCAGACGGGTCTGGCGCGCTGGACGATCAGCACCGACTCACTGGGAGCCTTCCACGTCGACGTCCCCGCCGGTGACTATGTACTCACAGTGGAAGACGTGCGACTCGGCCTCGATCGTGCCGAGACACACACCACAGTAGTGGCAGATTCTACAACCTCTGTTGTGGTCCTCGATGCGCCACTCTTCAGCCTGTCCGTACTGCGTGGCGAGGCGAGCGACTCTATTGTGCGGCGTCCGCTTCCGCCAGGGCGCCAGCGAGGCGTCAGTTGGGTAGGCAGCCGCGCTATCGGCCGTGCCCATCTCACGCCGCTGCAACCACTACATGTCGACTGGATCGTGCAGACCCCTTTCGGTTGGCAGCGCGACATTCATGCACCTGCTCTTCAGGCGCCACGAGGTGCGGCCGGACTCTGGGGTGAAAGCGATCGAGGCATTCTGGTCACAACCCGGTTGTCACAGGAAGTCGGTATCGCGACCTTGCTCAAGCCGCATATCTGGACAGGTCGCGGTACGTGGCGCGGCGAGTTGGCCATGACATCAGAGGCAGACTGGGTCACGTGGTTCGACCAATACGAAACCTTCATCCTGCACTATGCTCGACTCGCCCAGGCCGCTGGCATCGAGGCCCTCTGTATTGGCACCGAGTTGTCCGCAACACTCGTGCGTGAGGATCAGTGGCGCCGCATCATTGCCCTCATTCGCAGTGTCTATAGTGGCAATCTGACCTATGCAGCCAATTGGGACCGATTCGAGCAGGTTCCTTTCTGGGATGCCCTCGACTTTGTGGGTGTTCAGGCCTACTTCCCCCTTGCAGAGGAACCGACGCACGACATCGACCAACTCGTCAGAGGCTGGCAGCCCTGGCTTGAACGGCTGGCTGCTGTCAGCGAGCAGAGTGGACGGCGCGTTCTATTTACCGAAATTGGCTATCGCTCGCATGTAAATGCCGTCGTCGAGCCGTGGCTCTGGCCGCGGCAGGTCGAGGGCGGCAATGGCACAGCTGGACAGAAAGTGCAAGCTGCAGCGTATGAAGCGTTCTTCCGTGCTGCCTGGGATTTGCCCTGGGTTGCCGGTGCGTATTGGTGGAAGTGGTTTCCAAACCACGAGCGTGCGGGAGGTGACGACGACGCTGGCTTCACACCGCAGAACAAGCCGGCGCAACAGGTGATCGGGCAGTGGTATCTGCGCACACACCTGGTTGAATCACAGGAAGCTGAAACACAGGAGAACAAACGTGCCGGATACGGTCAGTAAATCACCACTAAGCCAGCAAGAGCTGGCATTCTTCAAGACCCACGGGTATCTGATCCTGCGGCAGATCCTCGATCCCGCCTTACTGGCTCGGGCACGTGCCCGGTTGTGGGATGCAGCCCCCACCTCTATGCACCGCGACGACCCAAGCAGTTGGGTCGGACCGATTCCCACCGATCAGGAGAGTGAAGAGCGCGACAACCACCGACGAGGCTTTCGCTGGCAGTATCGCCAGATCGGTGACGAACCGTGGATGGTGCAGATGCTGCCGAAGAATCCGACCGTCTGGGCCCTCGCCGAACAGTTGCTGGGCGAGGGGAGGCTCGTCGAACCCTCGGGTGTGCGCGGTATCTACTGCACCCTGCCCTATGGTGATCATGCAACGACGGCGAATGGGTGCCATGTCGATGCCCATCCCTTCCACTTCGGTGCCGTCGCGTACATCGATGATGTGGAACCAGGTGGTGGTGGTTTTCGTGTGTGGCCAGGGAGCCACCGGACCTTTTACTACGATTTCCAGACAGCCTACCAGCGAGAGCCCAACGACCAATACGAGCCCGACAAGGCACGAATCGGCGCAGGCCCCTCCGTCGATTGTTATGGTCGCGCAGGTGATGTCGTCCTCTGGCATCATCGCATCGGCCACATGGCGTCTCACAATACGACGCGTCGCATCCGCCAGGCCGTTCTCTACGATTTCCGCAAAGACGACTGGGAAACAACCCAGAGTGATCCACCGGCGCAGGATATGTGGCAGGATTGGTCGGATGAAATCCGCTCGGTACAGCTGCTCTGATTTTCTCTTCATTTTTGTTGTTGACCGGCCGGTTCCGAATTCCTATGTTCCTGTCAGCCCGGTTCGAATGACCGGGTATCGTTTTGCCGATTAGTTGACCGGTCGGTCCCAAATAATGGAGAAACCGCATGTCAGATTCCCCCAGCAACGGTAATGGCAACAGCGCCTTCGGCGACTGGGTCGTCCGTTACCGCTGGCTCGTGTTGTTCGCCTCCCTCGCCGTGGCAATGGTTGCCGGCTCCGGTGGCTCACGCCTGGCCTTCAACAACGACTACCGTGTCTTTTTTTCTGAAGACAATCCCGAGTTGCAGGCCTTCGAGAAGCTGCAGCGGACGTACACGAAGATCGATAACATCCTCTTCACGATCGCACCACGTGGCAATGATGTGTTCGCGCCGGCCGTACTCGACGCAGTCGAGTATCTGACGCTGGATGCATGGCAGCTGCCCTTCGTCCTGCGCGTCGATTCGATCACCAACTATCAGCACACCGTGGCCACAGACGACGATCTCATCGTCGCCGATCTGGTAGAAGGCGCTGTCGATCTCTCCTCACCCGAGTTGAGCGAAATTACCCGTGTCGCCACCAATGAGCCTGCCCTGCGCAGTTTCCTTGTCGCCCATGAGGGTCACACGACGGCCGTCAATGTCACCTTCCAGATGCCCCAGTTGGCCATGGACGAGACGCCACAGGCCGTTGCCGCTGCACGTGAATTAGCGGCCAAGTTGGAGGCGGACTACGACGTCGACGTGCACCTGACGGGCATGGTCATGCTCAACAATGCCTTCTTCGAAATGGCCATGCAGGACATGTCCACCATGGTGCCCGCCATGTATCTGATCATCATTGCCGTGACCTTGCTGCTCGTGCGCTCCGTGACGGCGACCATCGGCACGGTGCTGGTGATCCTTCTGTCCGTCATGACGTCTATGGGAATTGCCGGCTATCTCGGCATTGAGTTGACGCCGCCCTCTTCGGCAGCCATGACGATTATTATGACCCTCGCCGTGGCGGATTCGATCCATATCCTGGTTTCCGCGCTCGGAGCCATGCGACGTGGCAAGGGTCGACGCGAAGCACTCGTCGAGAGTCTGAGTGTGAACATGTCACCCGTCTTCCTCACAAGTGTGACGACGGCGATCGGCTTTCTGTCGCTGAACTTCTCCGACTCACCACCCTTTGCCGATCTTGGCAACATCACCGCCATCGGCATGATCGCCGCCTTCTTCTACTCTGTCGGTTTCTTACCCGCCTTTGTTGCCATCGTCCCTGTCAGAGCACGGGCAGGCCAATCCTTGCTAGGCAAGTACATGGACCGCCTCGGCGATTGGGTCGTGGCCCACAACCGACGCATCCTTTTCGGCTTCAGCGGCTTCGCCGTCCTGGTCCTCGCCTTTGTCCCATCGAACGATCTGAATGATGACTTCGTCGCGTATTTCGACGAGAGCACAGCCTTCCGTCAGGACGTGACCGTTACGAGTGAACGACTGACCGGTGCCTATCAACTGCAATTCTCTCTGAATTCGGGATCGAGCAATGGCGTCAGTGACCCCATGTTTCTGCGTCAGACAGGGCTCTTCGTCGACTGGTTGCGTGAGCAGCCAGAAGTACGACACGTCCAGTCGATCACCGATACCTTCAAACGCCTCAACATGAACCTGCACGGGGACGATCCGGAGTATTACAAACTCCCTGAGCAACGCGATCTGGCTGCCCAATATCTGCTGCTCTATGAGTTGTCCCTGCCCTATGGGTTGGATCTCAACAATCAGTTGAATGTCGACAAGTCGAGCACACAGGTTGTGGTGACCCTCGACAACCTCGACTCCCGGCGCTTGCGCGAGATTGCTCAGCGTGGCGAGGGTTGGTTGCAAGCGAATACGCCGAAATTGGCCACCATCGGTATCGGCCCGGCGATCATGTTCGCCTACATCTCGGATCGCAACATCAAGTCCATGCTCATCGGCACCTTCCTTGCCGTCGTGTTGATCTCGGCGATTCTCGTCGGCGTGCTGAAGTCCTCGAAGCTTGGCGCGATTTCGCTTGTGCCGAATCTGTTGCCTGCGGGGCTGGCCTTCGGTGCCTGGGGATTCTTTGTGGGCGAGCTCAACATGGCCGTCTCCATGGTATCGGGCATGACCCTGGGCATCGTCGTCGATGATACGATTCACTTCCTGACGAAATACAAGCGCGCTCGTATCGAGCAGGGACTCGATGCGCCAGACGCGGTACGTTATGCCTTCGCCAACGTGGGTCAGGCCATCGTGGTGACCTCACTGATTCTGATTGCCGGTTTCAGCGTCCTCGCCACATCTGATTTTGCCATGAACTCGCTCATGGCTCTGCTGACAGCGATCGCCATTGGCATGGCCTTGCTCGCTGACTTTCTACTGTTGCCGGCGCTGCTGATCCGCCTCGACAGCAACAAGAAGACATCCTGACGAAACAAGACACGGCTCCGGATCCAGTGGCTGCAGTAACCGCCACAGACCGGAGCCGCCAAAACTGGAGACTTTCAATGAACCTGCATCAGTTGTTTGGACAGAAGCGATCGTGCAGTGGTTATCTGCGGTTGCCGTCGATCTTTGCCCTGGCCGCAGCCGGACGTGCCTCAGGCATCAGCATGGCCCTGCTGACACTCCTCGGGGTGAGCAGCCTCGTGGGACCAGCACAGGTCGCCGCAGAAGCAGCAACACCCGATGCGGCCGCCACCGCTCGTGGTCTTGAGATTGCAGTCGAAGCGGATCGCCGCGACACGGGATTCGGAGATTTTCTGGCGACGATCACCATGACCTTGCGTAACAAACACGGTGAATCTTCGGAACGTCGAATGGAAGTGCGGACCCTGGAACAAGCAGAGGACGGCGATAAGTCGCTGATCATCTTTCAGAATCCCGGTGACGTGAAGGGCACCGCTTTCCTCTCCTTCACGCACAAATCCGAGCCCGACGACCAGTGGTTGTATTTGCCTGCCCTGAAACGCGTCAAGCGAATCGCTTCGAGCAACAAGTCGGGCCCCTTCATGGGCTCGGAATTCGCCTACGAAGACATTTCGTCGCAGGAGGTGGAAAAGTACACGTACCAGTATCTTGGCGAAGAAGAATTCGATGGTCGCAACCACTTCATGGTTGAGCGTGACCCGGTGGATCGAAAGTCGGGCTACTCACGCCAGGTTGCCTGGATCGACACCGACGAATACCGTGTCTGGAAAGTCGACTTTTACGATCGCCGTGGTTCGCTCCTCAAGACGCTGACCGTCAGTGGCTACAATCAGTATCTGGATCAGTTCTGGCGTGCCGATCTTTGGTTGATGGTGAATCACAAGACCGGCAAACAGACCGAACTGTCATGGGAAGGGTTTGTCTTCGGCAATGGCTATGAGGACAAAGACTTCAACCGCAACTCCTTGGCCCGCGCTCGTTAGGAGGTAATTCGTGTTACGCCAGATGACGACGATCCGATGGAGTTTCGCCATCGCCTTACTGATGGTGACGATGGCCTCGGCCGCAGATCTGTCAGGTGACATTGCCATCGAAGGCAGGTGGTTTCCGAATGACGCCCTTGATACGCGGCAGCAGGACCAGGGGTTCGCCGTCGCCGTCGAGCCTGAGTTCTATCACGACTGGTCGGACGGCGACGAACGCTTCGTCGCCGTCCCCTATGTCCGCTGGGATCTGGACGACGATGACCGCACCCATGTGGATCTACGCGAACTCTACTGGCGTCGTTCCTTCTCCAGTGCCGATCTGTACGTGGGTGTACGCAAGGTTTTCTGGGGCGTGACCGAATCAGTGCATCTTGTGGATATCATCAATCAGACCGACCTCGTCGAAAATGGCGACGGTGAGGACAAACTCGGTCAGCCCATGGTGCAACTCACACTGTTGCGTGACTGGGGTATCGTCGACTTGTATCTGATGACGGGGTTCCGACCTCGAACATTTGCCGGTGCAAAGGGGCGATTGCGTGCGCCATTACCGATTGCCCGACACGAACAATACGAGTCCAAAGCAGACCGCTGGAATCCCGACATCGCCGCACACTGGAGCCACATTCTCGGTGACGTCGATATCGGCATCGGTCACTTCTATGGCACGTCACGTGAACCACGGCTTGCCTTCGATGTGGAAGACACGGGCGCCAGATTGGTCCCCAACTACGACCTGCTGAGCCAGACAAGTCTCGAGCTGCAATACGTGCGTGGTGATGGACTCTACAAACTCGAAGCGATCCACCGCGACGGCTTCGATGGTCGCTCATCGGCCGTGGTCAGTGGTCTCGAATACACCCTGGTGGGTATCCTGTCATCTGCTGCAGATTTGGGTATTGTGGCCGAGGCGCAATACGACAACCGTGAGGCGCCCTTTGCACCCGTCGCAGATCGAGATGTTGCCATCGGCGGTCGGCTGACACTCAATGACGTTCAGGGGACGCAGTTACTCGCCTTCACCGCCATCGACACAGATACGGGAACACGCTTCGCCACGATCGAGGGCAGCCGACGCTTGCGCTCGTCGGCTGAAATTCGTGTGGAGGCTCGATTCTTCAGCAACGTCGACAAACAGGACCTGCTCTACGCACTTCGGCGCGACGACTATCTACAGGTCGAAGTGGTCACCTTCTTTTAGAACGTCCTTTTGGGGTATACTCCTGAGAGGAGATGGATACCAATGGCAAGGCCACGTGAATTTGACATGGATGAGACGCTGGATGCTGCGATGAGCACATTCTGGACGCGTGGATACGAGTCCACGTCCATGGCCGACATCGTTGAGGCCACGGGAGTCCAGAAAGGCAGTCTCTACAAGGCCTTCGATGACAAACACGATCTGTTCATGCAATCCCTCACGCGGTATCTCGAGGGTGCCGATGTGGCCATGAGGATCGCCCTCTCAGAGGGCGAAACACCCATCGATCATCTGCGCGCCTGGCTTGGGAGTGTCGTGCTCATGTGCAGCGGTCAGGACATGCAGCGTGGCTGCATGGCGATGAACACAGCCGTCGAACTCGGCCCACACGACGAGAAGGTCGCAACGTTACTCAAGACCCATCATGCGCGCGCCTCACGTCTGCTGACTGAGACCATCGCCGCCGGACAACAAGCGGGGGAACTGCGGGACGACCTGTCTGCGGAGCAGCTATCGAAGACGCTCTTTACCTTCGGTGCCGGTTTGCTCGGTACGTCGAAATGTCTGCAAGACACAATCGACCCGGCGCAGATGGTCGACGCAGCACTGACGTTGGTCCGCGCCTGACCCTGACGCAAGACTCTCTGGCGCGAGTCGTCAGATGATCGGTGCCGACTAGGCGAGCTTCGAGCACATGGGCTGCGGTACCGGCGTCTGACTCCCCATCGACAAGGCACCTGTACTCTGGTCGATGTGGTAGGCCAGGATCTTTCCAGTTGTAGACAGGGCGACGAAGAGCAACTTGCCATCCGCTGACATCGTCAGATTCTGTGGTGAGGGTTCGCCGCAAAGCTCGATGCCAATCGGTGTCAGGCCGCCACTGCCTCCGTCCACACGATACATGGCGATGCTGTCGTGACCACGGTTTGATCCGTAGAGAAACCGACCATCCGGAGTCAGACACAGGTCCGCCGTGTGCGTCGTACCGTCGTAGCCCTCGGGAATCGTCGTGATCGTGTCCCGCTCCAACAGCAGTCCGCGCTCGGCATCGTAGTCAAAGGCTGTCACCGTGTTGCCAATTTCGTTGATCACGTACGCTTGGCTGTTGTTGGGAGCGATCGTGAAGTGACGCGGCCCTTCACCCGGTGCGACACGGGCAAAAGCTTGCTCGCCCGGTGTCAGCGTGCCAGACGCCGCATCGAGGGCATAGATCATCACGCGATCCATCCCCAAGTCAGCTGAAAAGGCAAACCGACCATCGTCGGCGATCTTGAAGCAGTGGGCGTGGGCCTCGCTC
>Ga0209558_1001958_pt1 | contig 14124 bp, 15 predicted proteins | sample SaaInlV_150m_DNA_3_FD_184674 | JGI IMG/M metagenome (GOLD analysis project Ga0209558, IMG submission 184674) | Marine microbial communities from expanding oxygen minimum zones in the Saanich Inlet - Saanich Inlet SI074_LV_120m_DNA (SPAdes) (version 2) | ecosystem: Environmental > Aquatic >...
TTCAAAATAAAGAGCAACAGACTCAAATATTTCATTACAGTAATGAAGGTGTTTGTAGTTGGTATGATTTTTCTAAAGCCATATTTGATATTGAAAAAATTGCTTGCAAAGCTGTCCCAATAGAGAGCAAAGAATGGAAAATGCCAGCAAAAAGGCCTTATTATACTGTGTTAAATAAGAATAAATTTAAAACTACATTTGAAATAGAAATACCTTATTGGCGAGACTCTTTGCATTCCTGTTTAAAGGGTTTAAGTGATTAATATGTGTTTTTTATAATCATTCTGGCTTTAAGGGTGCAATATGCTAACATGAACCCTATTTAAAATTGCCACATTTTTGATGTATTGAATTATTATGATAAAAATACCTCAAAATTTTGATGAGTTAGATTTTTATACAAAAGACCCATTTTTCTTATTTGAAAAAAATAATTTTCTTGAACCTGAGTTATTTAAACAGCTTGATGAAAATTTTCCTGAAGACGTTGATTTTGAAAAATCTTATTATGGTAAAGGCGGAAAAAAACATTTAGAAAACAAAGGGAATGGTTTTTTAGAATTTATTGAGAGCAATTCATGTTGGAGGAGTTTTTATGAGGAAATCTCTTCTCCCAATGTGCTGGCGCAAATGTTCAATCTTTGGAACCTTGCTGAGATTCCAAATGAAAGGCAAGGTTATTATAAGAATCCTTGGGTATATTCTTCTTGTAGATCTAAGATGTTAAGAAAGTCACATAAGGCAATATTAAGGTTAATCAGAAGAAATTCAGTTCGTTTAGGATTTGAATTTAGCAGAATACCACAAGATGGATATATACCTCCACATACAGATATAGGAAAAAAACTTTTATCACTACTAATTTATTTTCCTGACAAGGGTGTTGATTACAAGGGGACTGGAGGTACCAGTTTTTTTAAAGCTAAAAACGATTCTAGTATTATGCATTCTTGGCACTCAAACCTTTTAAATAAGGAGCAATCCAAAGAATTCTACAGTTCACATGATGAATTTTATAGGTCTAAGTTCACTCCTAATAAGTTAATTGGGTTTGTAAAAACTTCATTGTCATGGCATACAGTCGAGCCGTTTCAGGTTAAAAATTCTACAAGAAGGAGTTTATGTATTAATGTGTTCACTAAATAATCGACTTCATGCAGTAATTAGTAATTTTGGAATAAAGATTTTATGAGAATTCTTGTAACTGGTGGTGCAGGTTATATTGGGTCACATACTTGTATTGATCTATTACAATCTGGGCATGAAGTAATTGTTGTTGACAATCTTTCTAATAGTGAAATAACATCTTTAGAGAGGGTTTCCTTTATTACTGAAGTTGAGCTGATTATAGGAGGTGGCAATCAAGATGGTGATTACTGCTTTGTATTCGAAAAAGCTGATATTAGGAATAAACTTGAATTAAACCGTATATTTTCAACATATGACATTGACTGTGTTATCCATTTTGCTGGTCTAAAGGCAGTTGGCGAATCAGTAAAGAAGCCATTAGAGTACTATGATAATAATATAGCAGGATCTATCGTATTGTATGCAGCTATGAAAAGGTTTGATGTAAAGAAAATTGTATTCAGCTCATCTGCGACGGTATATGGGGAGCCACACACTGTACCTATCAAGGAGTCATTTCCACTTTCTGCCACTAATGCGTATGGAAGATCTAAGCTTTTTAATGAAGGGATGTTGAATGACTTATATGTGTCAGACCCTAAATGGAGTATTGCCTTATTAAGGTACTTTAATCCAGTTGGCGCACATAAAAGTGGCCTAATTGGTGAAAACCCAAACGGAATACCAAATAATTTAATGCCTTATATTAGTCAGGTGTCTGCAGGTAAACTAGAAAAATTATCAATATTTGGCGGCGATTACCCAACAAGAGATGGAACTGGTGTCCGTGATTATATTCACGTGGTTGACCTTGCCAAAGGGCATGTGGCAGCATTAGATTTTTTAGCTAAAGAAGATGGATGTGGAGTTTTAACTGTTAATCTCGGTACTGGAAAAGGTTGCTCAGTGTTAGAGTTGGTTAATAAGTTTGAATGTGTTTCTGGGGTTTTGATTCCTTATGCAGTCGTAGAAAGAAGACCTGGTGATGTGGCAGAGTGCTATGCTGATACCTCTTACGCAAAGCAGATATTAGGTTGGGAGAGCGAGTTAAGCATAGAAGATATGTGCGAGGACACCTGGAGGTGGGTAAAAAATAGCACTTAGGATAAATTGTTTTTGTCGAATATAAATGCATGTAACTCTTACTCCGTTGAAAAAACCGTTACAATATATTTTTTTATAGATTGGTAGTTTTAAAATGAGTGATAGACAAGAGTTTTTTGTGCCGGATGAGAATAAGACGCATGCACAAGATAAGCAACATATTCGCCTGACTTGCGTGATTAATTATTATTTAGATAGAGATCTAGAATACACAGTACTTGATGTTTTATCTAAATATTCCAAATATTCGAGTGATTTACTAGACGTTATTCAGTTTGTAGTAGTGGATGATGGATCGCCAGTAGAGCTTGATATTCCAGAATATGATTTAAATATAACTTGGTTGAGAATTACTGAAGATATACCTTGGAATATTGGCGGTTCAAAAAATCTAGGTGTGGTTTATGCAAAAAGCGATAAAGTTCTCATTTCTGATTTAGATCATGAGTTTCCAGAGCATACCCTTAAAAAAATGACAGAGATGAGAAACCTGGGTAGAAGATTTTATAAAGTTTGGAGAAAGCATGAAGATACGAATGATATAGGAAGACCGCACTCCAATACATTTTTAATTTCAAGAGGCAGGTTTTTAAAGCTTTACGGATATGATGAAGAGTATTGTGGTGGTTATGGAGCAGAGGACTATAGGTTTGTAAAGTTCCAGAAATATCATGGATCATGGCAAAGAAAATTACCTAAAGAATTTTATTGTATTAGGAGAAAGATAAAAAAAGACACTGATTATGTTTCTTTAAAAAGAGATTTTGTAAGAAATACACCAATTGATCAAAGAAAGCGTAATGAGCTATTGTATTGGGGAGAGGAATCTGGACATAGTAGAATGTTCCTTAATTTTAAGTGGGATGTTGTCATTACCCGTAATAGAAATAGCAAGCCAAATAGACCAAGTAAACGTTATTGGAAACGTTATTGGATATTTCGAACATTAAGAGGTATGTTTTGCTAAGTATTACAAAAAATCCATGATAAGGCCAATAATACAGTTTAGCCCAGTACGTTCCGGAAGCACTGTAGTTGCTAGTCTTTTAAGGCGTATTTTTCCAGGGGTAACGGTTCGAAAAATACATAAAATGGGAACTATTTCGAGAAAATTACATCTGTTTTTAAACGGTCCAGTTGTATCCACATACCGATATCCACTTGATTCAGTTGCTTCCGAGTTGAAATATCGCAACATGAAACCATCTGCTTTAGCAATTGAAAAAGCCTGCCAGAATCTCGAACGTAAAGGACTATTAGAACTTAACATAGTTTTAAATAGAAAAAATATTTTGCTACTCAAATATGAAGAATATTATGGAGATTTTGATTTTTTGTTTGATTCTTTCGAGGATTTTTTCAGTATAGATATTGATGAAAATGTTAGAACTCAATTGAAAGATGATTTTAGTATTGAATCCGTCGAACGACTGACAAAAGGGATGAAAGCGCGCCAATACACTGACGAAAAAACCCATTTTCACGGGAGGCATATATCTGACACTAAAGGCATGCCTGGGGCATATAAATCTTTTTTTACTGAAGAGCAAATAGAATGGCTTCGTTACCGTTTTTCAAGCTTTATACAAGACTTTGGTTACCTTGGCGATGAAATAGACAACACTACAAAGTTATGATTAAGCCAAAACTAAAAAGATATGCAAAATTCCTATCTAGAAGGCCTGTTAATAGCCAAATAGCTAATTTTTTGTCGCAATGTAAAAAAAATGACCGTATATTAAACATTGGGTCTGGTGGCGAAATTTCAAAGGTTATAGAAGCATGTTTATCTGAAAAGAATATCAGTTTTGTATCAAGCGATATTGATCCTAATAGGAATCCAGATATCGTGGATGATATTGTGAATTCTACAATATCGTCAAATAGTTTTGACTATATCATTTGTGCTGAGGTATTAGAGCATGTTGAACATCCACATAAAGCAGCCAATAATTTAATAAGTATTTTGGATGATGGTGGAAAAATATTTATCTCTACTCCATTTATTTTTCCAACTCATGATGCACCATATGATTTTTTCAGATATACAGAGTTTGGCCTGAAGAAAATATTTTCTGGTAAAGGCGATATAGTTTTTTTTAAGCCAAAACATAGCTATACCGAAAGCCTAATGCTACTGCTTTTGAGGGGCTTATGGCTTAGAGATGCAAGAATTACAACGTTTGTAATTCTTCATTTTTTTTGGAATATTCCTTTATTTTTATTTTCAAAATTGTTTCTTAAATCTTTTGGAAATAATGCAATATGCTCCGGATTTATCATGATAGTAAACAAGTGATATAGATTCCAATAGAAATGTACTTATAGGAACAAAAAAATGGACAAATTTAAAATTCAAGAAGACCAATACGCCTTCCCTTATCATTATATAGCCAGTTTAACCAATAACATCCCTTCGATAAATAAAAAACTTAGTTGGGGGTTTGAGTACATTACTTACATTGATTTTGTTCGTACATATATCGAACAAAAAATACAGCCTAGCTCTTTACTTGATATTGGGTGTGGAGATGGATATTTAGTTAACAGCCTTGCTTATGATCAATCAAAGCAAATTAAAGGGATTGACTTAAGTGAAAGAGCTATTGGTTTTGCTAAAGCATTTTCTAATGGTTACGAATTTGAATGTGTTGACTTATTTAAAATTGATCAAAAGTTTCATGTAGTATGTCTTATAGAGGTGTTAGAGCATATTTCAGAAGACTTTATACTGTCCTTTGTTGATGAATCATTTTCTAAGGTTGAAATGGGTGGGTGTATGATAATTTCCGTACCAACAACTGTGGAGAAAGTAAATAAAAAACATTATCGTCATTATGATGAGTTATTGTTAGAGCGGCAGATTAATCAACCTGAATTCGAGGTTATTGGACAGTTTAGAATATATAAAAAATCAAGATTGCTGGAAAAGTTGATTAAGTTTTCTCAAAAAAGAAATTCTAAAACAATTAAGAGAATGGTTTGGAATTGGCATAAAAATAACACATATTATGCCGATAAGAATACAGGTAAACATTTAGTGGCAATTTATCAGAGGACTTCGTAATTTGTGATTTAATCATTTACATGCGATAATAATGTGAGTTACTTTTTTTTAAAATTTGGAAGAGATATGAAATTAAAAGATCCAGAAATAAGATTTGAAGTTACAAATAAATGTAATTACAAATGCATCATGTGCCCTAGAGAGTTACAAACTAGGAAACAAGGCGATATGTCGATTGAATTGTTCAAAAAAGTATTTGACGAAGGCTTGACGATTGGGATGAAACAGGCAACACTTGTGAGTTATGGAGAGCCTTTTGCTGATAAAAAGTTTTTGGAAAAAGTAAAGTATGCAAGGCAAAAATCTCCTGAGACTGAATTGTATGTTATTACTAATGGTTCTTATGTAAATGAAGATATAGCAGATGCATTAATAGACTATGAATTTGATAAAATCAGATTTAGTTGGTATGGGGTTTCTAGAGAGTCTTACGGTATAGTTCACGGCGTTGACAATAAGTATAAAGACATTGTCACAAAAAATATTGAATATTTGATTAGTGAAAGAGATAAAAGAGGAAAAAGCAAACCACATATCGAAGTTTATTTCTTGCAGATGAAAGAGAATGAGCATGAAGTAGAAGAGTTTAAACAACAATGGCTTGGTGTTGCTGATGACGTATCCATATGGAAACCACACAATTGGAGCGATGGTAGAGATTATCGCGACCTTGACCTTCTTGGGGAAAAATCTAGCTGTGGTAGACCTGATCATGGTCCGGTTCAAGTGCAGTGGAATGGAGAAATAGTACCTTGTTGTTGGGATTATAATAATCAAATAATTTTAGGTGATGTATCCATTAATACAGTGGAGGAAGTCCTAAAAGGAAGCAAGTTTGATGCGCTAAGACAAGCACACGATTCTAAAAAGTTTTACAAGTTTCCATTTTGTGATTCATGTGACCAGTTGCATCATGCAGAAGATGCACTTGTTTTCACAACTATCAAAACATCAAAGGTTGGAAAAACGAACACTAATCAGTTTGAGCTTGAAATGCCAGCCTTGTATACATAATTGAAGTAGTGACAAATAGTCAAATACTAAAGAAATTTTGGCAAAGAAAATACAAGGATAATTTAAAACTCTTCAGGCGTTCGATTCGTACAGCGATTAAGAGCCCTAGCCTTGCATTAGATTATCTTAGTTTCCGTAGAAAAACGTCCAACTATGATTGGTCGGAAGCTGGTGTAATGGTTAATCAAATTGCTGAGCGCGCCAATAAACTTAATGATTCACGCTTGGTTAAAGAGATGGCCGAAGCATCACTTAGGCTTGGTGATCAAGTATCCTATACAAAATGGCAAGTAGAAATAGCAAGAATAAATGGAAATTTTAGGCCTAATGATTGGACTGGGGAGGACTTGTCAGATGCGACACTTTGGATTTCATTTCGAGAGACCGAGAAGCAAGGTTTATCTAATGGATTAAATTTAACTGGGTATGTTAAAAAAGTTTCTAATGGAGCTAAATACACTGTTCTTGTTGTTGAAAAAAGGCTAGTTAACATCTTTGCAAGAACACTTCCTAGTGTGCGTGTTGTTGCTGCGCCTGCCCAGGCTAAGGCGATACAGGGAACTCGTCTTGTACTGGCAAATTCATTAATACTTAGATCGATTATTGGAGTAAACCAAGATACTTTAGATTCTCTGTACATTCCATTATTACCTCATAAGGAGGTTGCTTTAGAGTTATCAGAAAAATATAAACACAAGAATCAAGAAAATCTACCCTTCATTGGAATAGAGTGGGGAACATTTGGTCCTAGAAAAGATGAAGCACCTATAAAATTTTGGGTTGACTTAGTAAAATCTATCAATGTGGTATTTGTGATTCTTCAATATAAATATGATGGCTATAGTTCCGTTGTAAGTGCTCTTGAGTTGGCAGCACCTAATCGTATTATTGTTGATGATAGTGTTAATCAATTGGTTGATTTGGATCGTTTTTCTGCTCAACTATCTATCCTGGATGCTATGGTATCTACGCATTCGAGTGATTCTCATTTTGCAGGTGCCTTAGGCGTTCCAACCTATTTAATATGTGATGATTTATTTAGGAGATCGTGTCCTATTCAATCTTTTAATAAGATACCTTGGTATCCGAATTCAGTATTGTATGGGAAAAATAACAGAGAATGGTCAACAGTGTTCAATGAATTAAAGAAAGACCTTGTTGAAAAATATGATAAAAATTCTTCTCATAACTGATCAACAGTCTACAAATCATTCAGCCATTGAAGGTATTTTCTCAAGTACTCTGAAGGCTTGTTCTACCATTGTTTATCTGCCGAAAGAATGTGATAGTATCCACCAAGAAAAGCATAGGATATTTATTCCGTATAAATATAAAAGGTCTGGCTTATTTCAGACTTTAAGTAAGCTAATTAATCTCGATGAGATTGATGTTGTTATCGTTAGAAATTTGTATCCAATTCTTAAGCAGACCTTAGACGAGCGAAATTCTAGAAGATTCAAGGTGGGATTTTGGAAGTCTTGGCCACATACTTATAGAAGATTTTATCAATCTAAAATTGAAAACAAGTCAAAAATAAGGAAATATATTGAATATAGGGTTAAGAGTTATATAAACGAAAAAGAAATAAAGAAATGTGACTTTTTTATGCCTATTACATCAAGATTTAAAGAAGTTTTTTTTAGTGATATTAATATAGCAACTTACCCTTTAGGCATGGGATATGACGAAAGTATTTTTAGTTGTGATAGATCGATTCAAAATTTACCTGTTCGTTTTGTGTATATTGGGACAATCGATAAATTAAGACAAACTTCATTGGTAATTAAAGCATTCCATAAATCAGGGAGCGACTTTGTATTTGATTTGTATACAAAATCATCAAATGAAGAGGTCAGTAAGGTTAAAGAGATAATTAAAAATGACAGTAGAATTTCACTAAAAGATCCCGTTAGCAGAGAAGACTTACCAAAAGTTCTTTGCAAATATGATGTAGGTGTCAACTTTATCTCAAAAGATAAAATTTTTGATACTTCATCACCTACAAAAATATATGAATATTATGCATCAGATATGCCAGCATTGATGAATTATAATCCTGAATTCGATGGTTTTCTTGATAAAGATACTGCTTTTATAGGTGATTTTAATTTAAATTCAATCACTCAAAGTATTGAGCATATAGTATCTTTTTCATCAGAGGATATTATTAAAATGGGCGTGCAGGGTAAAAGTAATTTAGCACATAGAAGCTATGACAAAATGGCCCACAATTTGTTGAATTTTTTAATGAGTATAAATAAAACTAATAGTGAATAAATTAAGTGTAGTGATTATCACTAAAAATGAAGAAAAATTTATAGCTGGTGCGGTGGAGTCAGCTATTTTTGCAGATGAAGTACTAGTTGTAGACAGTGGCTCCACAGATAACACATGTAATATTGCTAAAGGAATAGGAGCCAGAGTTGTACAACAGGATTGGCTAGGTTTTGGCGCACAAAAGAATAAAGCAGTTGAGTTAGCCAAAAATGATTGGGTTTTTGTTTTAGATGCCGATGAAAGGTTTACATCTGAATTGCAATCAGAGGTATTGATAACCTTAAAAAACCCTATTGCAGAAGGCTATCAGGTTGCTAGACTCAATAGTTTCTTTGGTAAAAGTATCAAAACTTGTGGATTATATCCGGATTATAGTGTTCGTCTTTTTAATAAAAATCAAGGTAAGTTTAACAATGTTCTGGTGCATGAGAGCGTACAAATGAGTGGGAGTGTTTCAACACTTAACAATCACATGACTCACCTAGCTTATGAAACGGTTGATAAGTTTAAGATCAAACAAAAAAAATACGCAGCATTAAGTCAAAAGAAGAAGAATATATTTAAGGCATTGATTGGTCCACTATGGACTTTTTTCAACTTGTATTTTATTAAATTTGGTTTCTTAGATGGCTGGCATGGATTTATGATTGCTAAATTGTATGCGCAATATACCTTTTGGAAGTATATTAAGTGAAAATCTTAGTTCTTAAATTTAAAACAATTGGTGATGTGTTGCTTGTTACTCCTCTAATTAGAAATTTAAGATCTAATTACCCAGAATCTATAATTGATGTAGCAGTTAACCAAGGCACGGAGGATATGCTAACTCTTAATCCAAATATTGATCATATTTGGATCTATGATCGTATAAAAATTAAAAATAAACCAATTATCAAAAAAATTAAGTCAGAGTTTGATTTTCTAAAAAATATTCGTAAACAGAAGTATGATATGGTTATCGATTTAGATCGTGGTGACCGTGGTGCAGGAATATCTTTAATCAGTGGCGCAAGGATAAAAATTGGCAGTAAATATATTAAAAGTAGAATTGTAAAAAATACATACACACACTTTCTTCCGGAATATGAAGATAAGCATGTTGTTGATATTAATCTAGACGCTATTCGAGTTCTAGATGGAAAAATAAATGATAAAAAAGTTGAGCTATTTTGGTCAAAAGATGACCAAAAGTTAGTTGATAAGATTTTAACAAATGAGTCGTTTATTCACATCCACCCATTTTCTAGAGTGTCATACAAAGATATTGATAGCAATAGCATATCGAAAATCATTGATTATTGTGAACTAGATTTGGGAATTAATGTAGTGTTAACCTCAGCTCCAATTCAAAGAGAAATAAATAAAATAAGTAAAATATTAGAACTGTGTAAATCAAAACCCACTTCTTTATCTGGTGAACTGACACTAAAACAGGTTGCAGCTCTAAACAAAAAAGCAAAACTATTTATTGGTGTTGATACGGTAATTATGCACATTAGTGCAGCCAATAGTACTCCGACACTTGCATTTTTTGGCCCTACTGCTGCTAATAGGTGGGGGCCATGGGATAATAAACTTCAGAAGAGTCTCTATCGTAGGAGAGGAGGCATCCAAAAATCTGGAATGAACATAGTGTATTCTAAGAATTTAAGTTGCATACCATGCAACCGACGTGGCTGTAATAATGATAATCTTAAAAGTGATTGTCTTAGCGAGTTGGATTTTAATTCTATTAAGACTAATATTGGAATAATTATAGATGAGCAAGACAATTAGATTACTACATACAGAATGGTCTGATGGTTGGGGTGGCCAAGAAATCAGAATTTTAGCTGCAAGACTTTATTTGAATAAATTGAATATAGATATAATTAAACTAAATATTAGAAGCATGGCAGGGGCGTAATATGAATAGAAAGGAACAACAGGACAAAACTTTGGTTGAGGATTATAAGGAGAAGTATGAACTTGATTGATACAAAAAAAATATACGGAAGGCGAGAATGAGAGAATGTGCAACTACAGGATCTTCTGAGGTTGGCGATATTGTTATAAATCGTATAGTGTCATACCTTAAAGATAAAAAATTCAGAGATACACACCTTGAAATTGGAACTGCAGCAGCTGGAACGTTGAAAAGAATTATGCTTGCATATGATGACCAGCAAAGACCAGAGTTTATGGTTGTCGATCCAATGACGTACTTTCCGAATCAGTTTGAAATTGTAAAAAATAATCTCCAGAATGCGGGCATTGACCCAAAAGAGATTATATTCTATACTACTAAGAGTTCTATAGCGTATAAGAAGATACTACATTCAGGAAAGAGGTTTGATTTTATTTTTATAGATGGGGCTCATAAAATAAAACAAGTGTGGCAAGATTTAAGATACACAAATATGCTCAACACTGGAGGTATTCTCTGTGTTGATGATTACTTAGGTGTTCCACAGGTTCAGATTCCGGTTGATATGTTTCTCAAAAAAAACCCTATTTATAAAATAATGTCTATAGAAGATAGAACGTTATTTATTGAAAAAACTTCCTCTGTAAAAAATAAAGTAGACATTCTTGCAATATGCATGATTCCATTTATTAATTTATTTTTTCAATGGCGTACAAGCTATATGAAGAGATTTTCAAAGAAAATGGGTGCATAGGCGTCGTTTTATAAGAATAATGAATTGATTAACAATGGTACAAAGAAAACCAATCATTAATTAAAGGTTGTAAGGAGAAGCATGGGCTGGATTAAGAGTGTTATTACAAATATATGAATAGAGAAATTAAAATTTTACATACAGAGTGGTCAGATGGCTGGGGTGGCCAAGAAATCAGAATTTTAGCTGAAAGCTTGGAATTTATAAAAAGAGGCTGCGAGGTTACGATTGCAGCTCAACCAGACAGTCAATTGATTCAAAAAGCAAGAGAGGCAAATATTTCCGTATTACCCTTGACAATGAATAAGGGTTTTAATATTAGTGCAATTTTGAAACTAGTCAAGTTTATAAAAAGAAATAAAATTAATATAATTCACACACACAGCTCTGTTGATTCGCGCACGGGTGGAATTGCAGGATATTTTGCAGGTATCAAAGTTGTCAGAAGTAGACATATTAGCATCCCAGTTAGTAAAAGTCGGTTAACTTGGTTTCAATACATGAAACTTGCTGATAGAGTGATTACCTCAGGAGAATTTATCAGAGATACGCTAATTAAAGAAAATAAAATGTTATCAAATCGTATAGTATCTGCCCCAGCTGGGGCAGATGAAGAGCATTTCTCTATAAGTCGTAAAGTGGATGATATCAAAAAACAGTTTGGACTAGATAAAGATTATTTTATTGTTGGTATGGTTTCTGTTCTTCGATCGTGGAAAGGGCATGAGTTTGTCATTCGTGCGATGGAAACACTAAAGAAAGACATTCCAAATGTACATTTGCTTATTGTAGGAGATGGACCTGTTAAAGAAAAAATTTTAAATTTAATCAAAGATTTATCATTAGAGGAAAGTATAACACTTACCGGACACCAGAATGATCCCGCACCTTTTTATAAGGCAATGGATGTAGTTATTCTTCCATCCTATGCTGGTGAAGCAACATCACAAACTTTGCCACAAGCAATGTTAATGGGTAAGCCTGTTATATCTACAGATGTCGGGGGTTTGCCAGAAGTGGTAATAGATAGAAAAACAGGGTTAATCGTTTTACCAAAAGATAGTGACTCGATTTCTCAAGCTATATTGGAACTTTTTTCTGATGCCAACTTGAGGGCTAAAATAGCACAACATGGCAGAGAGCATGCGTTGAATTTTTTCACTTTTAAAAAAATGGTGGATACAACAGAGAATGTTTATGTTGAATTGTTGAATAAGTAGTATTCTACAAATATGAAAGTACTGATAATAAAATTTAGAAATATTGGTGATGTGCTTTTATCTACACCTTTGATTGGCAATCTAAAGTATCACTATCCAGACTCAGAAATTGACTTTGCACTAAATAAAGGTTGCGAAGATGTTGTATCAAATAATCCCAATATTAACAAAATTATTATTTATGATAGACCAAGAATAAAGAGACTGGGAGTATTTGCTCAACTTAAGGAAGAGATATGGTTTATCAACAGGGCTCGCAAACAAAAGTATGATATTGTAATCAATTTAACCGAAGGTGATAGGGGGGCGATATTAGCATTATTTAGCAAAGCAAAAGTTAAATTGGGTTTTCCAATTCGGAAGGGGGTTTTATCGAGGACAAAAATTTTTGACAAACTCGGTGATGATAAACAGTGGCAACACACTGTTGAGAAGGATCTTCAATTTATTGAACTTCTTGGCAAAGATGTAACTAATAAGGAAGTATCTATATATTGGGCCGAAACTATAGAGCAAGAAATTCACTCTATTTTGAAAAATAATAATGTATCAGATTTTGTTCACATTCATCCAGTCTCTCGATGGATGTTTAAATGTTGGGAAGATGATCGAATGGCAAAGATTATTGATTTCTTACAAATAGAAAAAAAAATTAAGGTTGTCATAACTGTTGCGCCTATTGACAAAGAAATGGATAGAGTCAAGAAGATATTGTCCCTATGCAAAAGTAAACCAATCGACTTGTCCGGTAAACTAACCTTAAAACATGTAGCATGCCTTTCTGCAAAAGCTAAAATGTTCTTTGGGATTGATTCTGCGCCCATGCATATAGCAGCTGCAACTAACACTCCTGTGTTGTCAATATTTGGTGCGAGTTTTCCAGCGAAATGGGCTCCTTGGGATAACTCTTCTAATGGAAAATATTTTGCTGATCAAGATGGAGTGCAGTTTAATGGAAAACATGCGATTGTATCTAATATGACAAATGAGATTTTTTATGAGAACGGCATAAAGAAATCCAGAGGTATGTCACTAGTGGATTATGAAAGTGTTAAAGGCGCATTGAATACTATGTTGGAATCATAATTTGTGAGAACCATATACTTTATTCGCGAGAGAAAAAACAAATTCGGAGGAGCGGAAATCTATCTTTCTCGTTTATCTAGTGCTTTAGATGAACATTCAACCAATCACAAAATAGTCAACTCCATCTTTCCAAAATTTTTACCATCTTGGCTACGGGCTATTCTTTTTAATTTTCAGGTTTGCCTTACTAAGAGTAGTAAATTTTATTTTTCTTTAGATAGAATTGCTTGTCCAGATATTTATCGTGCCGGCGATGGCGTGCATAAAGTATTTTTAAGCATTGAAAAGAAATCAAGAACTAATCTACTTCATCCAATTTACTTGTTTTTAGAAAAACAATGTTTTAACAAAGCAAAGTATATCATTGCAAATTCACAGATGGTTAAAAATGAAATTATTAATACATACGGAATTAGTTCAAAAAAAATTACTGTTATATACAATGGTATTCGACAAAAAGTAATTAATTATCAGCAGTCTTTTGATAAATTATCAAAAGAGTTTTCAATAAAACAAGAACAAAAAATCTTGCTTTATGTTGGTAGTGGTTTTAAGAGGAAAGGGGTGG